>FSWU01000069.1_pt1 | contig 23523 bp, 25 predicted proteins | sample 1638061 | NCBI WGS metagenome assembly FSWU01 (sample SAMEA3914788, study PRJEB12502) | metagenome | biome: forest; material: soil | place: Canada | collected 2011-07-03 | depth 0.1 m
CGGAGGCAGCGTGCCGCTCGGGCTGCTGGCGTCCGCTCAGCTCGGGATCCCGGTCGCCGCGGTGACGATAGGGACCCAGCTCGACGTGCTGTCGGGGGCGGAGGCCGCTGCTCTTTTGCTCGGAGCCCTGGTCACCATAGCCGTGAGCACCGTCGGCGGCGCGCGTCAGGCCTACCGCGGAGCTAGCGCGGGCGGGACCGAAGCCCGGACGCACTCGGAACGGCGCTCGAAGCCGCACTCGAGGGGAGCAGAGTGACGGCAGGGACCCGATGCCGGGCCCCTGCCGTCCGTCTTGCCTTCGTACGCTTAGTGCGTGTGTTATCCCGCGGCGCCGTCGCTGGTGATCGAACCGGTGGCGCCGGCAGAACCGAGAGCGCTGACGGCCGACTGGATTCCTTCAGCGACCTTCTCGATCTGCGCACCGTATCCGCCGCTCAGAGCAGTGGTCTCGATCTTCAGCGCATCAGCGGTCTGATCTGCGACCGGTGCGTTCTTCAGCGCGGTCAGGTCCGACTGCAACTTGGACGGCAACTCGGCGAACAGCTTCTCCTGCCCGGCCAGCGTTCCCGCGACCTTCGCAGCGGTCTGACCCGCGCTCTGTCCACTACTCAGATCGGCCTGGAGTTCGCGCACGAGCGATGCGTTGATCCGAGCCTTCGGAGCGTTCTCGATCGCGGTAGCCAGCCCCTTGATCGCGTTTCCGTATCCTCCGTCCAGCGCGGTCGAGGCGATCTTCTGCGCATCGGCCACACGTTCGGCCGCCGGCGCGTTCTTCAGCGCGGTCAAGTCCGACTGCAGAGCGGCGGGCAGCGTGGAGAAGACCGCCTGGTCGGCGACCAGGCGTGATGCGACCCGCTGCGCTGCCGCACCATCGATCCGCCCGTTGAAGAATGCCTGACCGAGCTCGTTGCCGAGTGAGGCGATCGAGGCGGATCCACCTGCTGACAGGCCCGCCGACCCTCCCCACGAATTGTCGGGACCCGGCGTCGGTGACGCGCTTGCGCTGACGGACGCCGTCGCGGCCGGCGTGGCATGGGGAGTCGCCGCGACCGCGCCGGTAGCGCCGACCCCGATCAGTGCCCCGGTGGCCAGTAGGGATGCGGCACCGACGGCCAGCTGTCGTTTCAGGGGCGTGTTGAGCACCTTCGACATCACCTGGTTGTTGGTCATTGTCGATCCTTCCTTGCCCGCTTCCGATTCAGCAGTTGGCCGAAGCTTTCGAACGCGGGCATCCGGCGATGATAGGGAGTCCGTCTGGACGCGATCTCCGTCGTTTCTGGGCATCCTCACACAGGCGCTGGAAGGCGACGAACGAAGGGTGTACTGAGCCGGGAATGAACCGGGGAACGCAGGAATGGCGAAATGTCCTACATTTGGCTATCGTGGATCCGATGGATGTGATTCAACGCAATGTACCGTTGTCCACCCAGATCGCGGACCAGCTCCGCGACCGCATCGCAAGCGGTGAATTCCCGGTCGGATCGAAGCTGCCGGGCGAGCTCGAATTGGCCCAGCAGCTGGGCGTGAGCCGGAACAGCGTGCGGGAGGCGACCCGCTCCCTCGTCCACTCCGGACTGCTCCTGGCACGGGCGGGCGACGGGACCTACGTCCGCGCAGACAGCGAACTCGCTCCAGCGCTGGGCCGCCGGGTCGGCCGATGCCGCGACGACGATGTCGCTGAAGTGCGCTCCATTCTCGAACGGGAGGCCGCACGTCGGGCTGCCGAACGGGCCACGGATGTGCAGATCCTGTCGATCCGCGAGGCCTTGGAGGCGCGCAACGCCTCCGTCGACGCCGCCACGTACGTTGCCGGCGACCTCCGGTTCCATCGTGCCGTTTCGGCGGCGTCCGGAAACACTCTCCTCGCCGAGCTGTACCGGGGTCTGGACGACATCGAGGATCATGTCGCCCGCGTCACCCCGACCGGTGAGAGATTCGCCGGCTTCATCGAGCAGACTCGATCCCTGAACGAATCGCACAAAGAATTGCTGGAAGCGATCGAGGCGCGCGATCCCGACCGCGCCGAACGGATAGCCCGAGACCTGGTCGCGGAAGCGCACGCGCTCGGTTCGGCGGACGAGGCACCCGCCGTAATGGCGTCATCGCCGGCGGCAGCCGGATGAGCGGCGCAGCGATCGAATCCGGTTCACGCCCCACTCGGACCCACCGCGGTTGGATCCTGCTGGTCGGCATCCTGCTGATCGCCGCCAACCTGCGCGCTGCGATCACTGCCGTAGGACCCGTGCTGGGCAACATCCGGGGCAGCCTGGACCTCTCGGCAGTGACCGCGTCGGTCCTCATCAGCGTGCCCCTCGTCGCCTTCGCCCTCGTCTCCCCCGTCGCACCCTGGCTTGCACGTCGTGTCGGCATGGAGCGTGCGCTCGGTCTGTCGCTCGGCGCCCTCGCTGTCGGAATCGCCGTGCGCTCGCTTCCGTGGTTCGCCGGGCTGTGGATCGGAACCGCTCTGCTCGGTATTGCGATCGCCGTCCTGAACGTGGTCCTGCCCTCCCTGATCAAGCGGGACTATCCGGACCGGATCGGCCAGATCACGGGCGCCTATTCCGCGACCCAATCGGCGATCGCGGCAATCGCGGCGGGACTGGCAGTGCCGATCGCGGGGGTGACCCAGGACGGCTGGCGCCTCTCGCTCGGCATCTGGGCGGGACTCGCGCTCATCGCAATCGCCGTCTTCGCCCCGCAGCTGAGGAAGCGCACGCTCCCAGAGACCCTGGCTGCGACTGCCGCGCCGAAAGCCTCTCACCCTTATCGATCACCGTGGCGCTCGGCTCTCGGATGGCAGGTCACCGCGTTCATGGGCCTGCAATCGACTGTGTATTACATCCTGATCACGTGGCTGCCGTCGATCGAACAGTCCGACGGCGTCAGCCAGTCCGCCGCCGGCCTGCACCAGTTCCTGCTGAACGGATTCGGCATTCTCGGGAGCCTGAGCGCGGCCGCGCTGATTCATCGGTGGAAAGACCAGCGTGGGATCGCGATCGCTGCGACGGTGGTCGTCGCCGTCTCGATCGTCGGGGTCATGACCGATCCGGGACTGAACGCCGTGTGGGTGAGCATCGGCGGACTCGGAACGGGAGCATCGATCGTGATCGCCCTGTCCTTGTTCGGCCTTCGGACCGTTCACCACGGGCAGGCAGCGGCACTCTCCGGTATGGCCCAAGCCGTCGGCTATCTGGTTGCTGCGTCCGGGCCCATCGTCATCGGACTCGTCCACGATGCGGCGGGGGCGTGGACGACCGGATTGTTCATCATCCTCGGCCTGCTCGCCGCGCAGTTTTTCGCCGGCATGCTCGCGACCCGGCGGCGCCTGATCGGGTGACGCGACTGTCGCAGTACCGATTGCGACCGTCTCAGTTCTGATTGCGACCGTCTCAGTTCTGATTGCGACGGGAGAGCTGAGGGTCGTCCGGCTTCGCATCCGACGACACGCGGTTGGTCGGCCGAGACGGCGGGACGGGCTCGGACCGGAACCGGCGCGTGCCGCTCCACAACGCGGGGGGCGCATCGATTTCGTGTGCGATGGCGTAAGCCACTCGCTCGTAGTTGGACCGCCAGCCGCGGAAATGCGGCCACGCCTGTTCAGCGGAGGTCTCGAGCGGGTAGCCGACGGATTCCAGCACCTGGACCGCTTTGGCGAACTCGTCGAACGTGAGCTCGATCGGAGTGTCCGGATCGACATCGTCGTCGACCGGGAGGCGCAGAGCGCGACCGATCTGGTTCAAACAGGTGAACCCCATCCTCAGGCAGAGCCGCGCGCGGAGAGCAGGCGCCGTCGACGGATTCAATGACAGCTGCATGGCTGCGGCATCCATGACACAGAGCAACGAGATGAGCCAGTTCGCATACGCTCCGGGCGAGCGCATCCAGCAGAGGGTCAGATAGGTGCTGTGCGATTCTGCCACCTCTGCAGCCCAGCGTTCCCAGTTCACATACAACGTGGACAACTCGGACACGCCGTCCACGGTGGAGAGCCCGAACCGGGTCCGTGCGAGGAGTTCCGGACCCCACGCGGGCGAGCCTGCCCGCGAGACCAGAAGCGTCACCTCGGACTCCCGCCGGTTGAACGCGGCATACAGGGTCGGCAGGTACCCGATCTGAAGGGCGATCACGACCAGACCGGTGAATGCCGCCGCGTACACGATGAAGCTCGAATCTATCCGGGTCGGTATCGCGTAGCCGAGCGTGAACATGGCCGAACCAGCCTCGTCGAACGCTTTCGCGGGAGAGCCGCCCACTGACGGCACGAGCATCAACGTGAACGAGACGTAGAAGAGAATGACCCACGTGATCAGGCGAGTGAAGATCGCGAGCGGCGCCTGCCACGCGAGAATCCTGTCCCGCAGAGGGTAGGAGCTGACCCCGACGATCACGAGACCGATCGCGCGCCTCGTGACGAGTGCAGTGATCGACGAGACCCAGCTGTGCAGCCAACGTGGAAGGATCAGCGTCCCGATGACGCTGCCCCAGGTGGTCACGAGGACCACGCACCCGATCCCGAAAGCGATCCAGGACGGAATCGCGGTTGCAAGACTCATACGGGAACACTAGTCGGCTACACGCCACGACCCGGTAGCCGCGAACGCCGCGACCCGCTAGGCGTGAATCGGTGGTCGCGATGAGCCGACGGCGGGTGTCCGGCCACGCCTAGCCGAGCTTGCGCGCGAGCTCCACTGCCGCAGCCTCGGCGGCCGCGAACTCGGCGCGACTGCGCTCGAGCTGGGCCGCCATCGCGGGGACCGTTTCAGCCAGCGTGAGGCTGGTGGAGATCACCGTGACCGACATTCCGAGCGAGTTTCCGAGGATGAGTTCGAGAACAGGAACCGCATGATCCCAGCGCTCAGTCGGTGTCCCGGAATCGTAGGAGGCACCGCGACTCTCGACGATCACTGCGGGACGGCCGGCCAGCGGCTGCGAATCGGTGTCGAAGGGCGCCGTGACTCCGGGCACGTGGATACGATCGATCCACGCTTTCAAGGTCGACGGCACGGAGTAGTTGTAGAGCGGCACTCCGACGAGAAGGACATCGGCGGCCAGGAGCTCGTCGATGATGACAGCCTGCAGCGCCACGGCGTCGGGCGAAGGGCGGGCGTCCGCCGGACGGAGCCTCGCGGGCCAATGGAGCGAGGCATCCTCGAGATGAGGGAGCGGCTCCCGGTGCAGGTCGCGGTAGACCACAGTGTGGTCCGTCCCGAGCCTCCCCCACTCCCGGGCGAAAGCCGCCGTCAGTGCTCTGGACCTCGACGAGACGAGGTCAGCGGATGAATCGAGGTGAAGGAGACTCGGCATGACGACACCCTATCGCCGCGACCGATGGACATCTTCTACGACAGTGCCGCCCGCCGCCGGGGCGCTTTGCGCACATCGCCCATCGTCAGAAGCAAGCCGAGCAGGACTCCGATGATCGCACCGCTCGTGTTGGAGATGACGTCGCGGATGTCGGTCACGCGTCCCGGGATGAAGAGCTGAGCGGTTTCGATGCTGACCGTCGCCAGGAATCCGAGCAGGATGACGAGCCACCAACGCCGGCGACCGAGCAGAAGCAGGAAGAAGAGTCCGGCGGGCACGAACATCAGGATGTTTGCGATGAACTCGACATGGTTGTAGGTCACCCACTGGGTCGCGGGATGCATCTGGAAGTAGCCGATGACCCGCCAGAGGAGACCCTCTTCACGAGGATCGAGCGGCTGGGGCCCGAGCGTCATCAACGCAATGACGCCGAGCCACGCTCCGGAGAGTACGGCGAGGATCGGGTGACGTCGAATCATGTTCCTGAGTATGCCTCACAAGCCTGGACGGAGTGTGCGCGCCCGATGGAAGAACACCCTGCAAGACCCTTGCGCAAGCTGTCGACGGTGGCAAGAATCATCCCAAGGGGTGAGGCTCCTCACTCTTCAGACGGACGCGCCAGATCCGTCCTCGCCGTACCTTGAGTGTGAATGCCGGACCCACGGGTCCGGACCATCAGATCGGAGAGTTCAGATGACCGGATCGGATGCAATCGCCGCGGTCGGCACCTCCCCGGCCGAGCCGTTCGGCTTCAAGGCCATCGAAGTCGGCCCGGGGATGTGGCGTGTCGACCTCGAAGACGAGCGCACGCGGGTGATCGAGACGTTCGTCGTGCGACTTGCGGTCGGCGAGGAATTCGTCGCCGACCTGGCCCGAGCGCTCGATCAGCGGGGCTACTTCCTGGTGGACCACTTCTCGTTCGATTGCAGAGACGGTGACGGAGACCGCCGATACCACCTTGGCAGAACCCGCCGCTCCACCGCGATCGCAGCGTGAGCGCGGACCCGTCGACTGGCAGACGCCCGGCTCAGCCCGTCACGCGCCCCGCTCCGCCCGAAGGCGCCCGAGGCGATTCGAGGCGCGAGCTGCTCAACCCCGTGGACGCCCGAGTCAGTCGGACAAACGCGCGATGAGGTCACGCACGCGGGCGATGTCTGCGCGATAGCCGGCCGCGTCTCGTGCGAGTTCGGGTTTGCCGAGCCGGACCGCGGCTTCGGTCGTGAACTCTTCGAGGTCGAGAAGCTTGAGAAGGGCGACACGGATGACCTGCAGGACGGTCTCGTGCGAGCCGTACGCCTCGAGCAGGAGACCGATGCGCCTGACGACCTCGGCGTCCGCGACCGCCGACTCCGCGTCGAGCGGAACGATCCGTGTCGCGAAATAGCCGATATCCCACACGCGAGGCCCGGGCGCGCACATGTCGAAATCGATGACTCCGAGGATCCGGTGATCGGCCGAGAACACGAGATTGTGAGGCGAGAAGTCGTTGTGGCAGATGACCTCGGCGGGAACTCTCACGGGTGATTGCCACAGAGCGCGGTCGTCCAACGGAAATCCGACGGAGCCGTCGTGGAGGTCGCGGAGAAGGCGAGCGCCCTGCTGGAGTACCTCGTCGCTCCACACCCAGTCCGGCATCGGATAGAGCGGGACTTCCCCGTCGAGGTGTGTGAGCAATTCGTCGTCGCCATCGGTGCCGAGCGGACGCGGCACCCCTCCGACACCTGAATCCACCAACTGCTGCATGTAACGGTGGACGCTCGGCGTCCAGGGGCCGGCCATTCGCCGAACGGTGTCGCCGTCGCGCCGAACGGCATTCATGTTTCCACCTGCCAGAGGTGTGCCCGGTCCTGCGAGAGGCGTGCCGGTTCGTCTGCGGATCGGTTCACTCGCGTCGATCATCGAGCCATTATCGCAATTCCGCAGCCGGCCGGGTTTTCCGTGGCGAGTTGCGATCTTTCCGTGACGATTCGCGATCACGACGACCTAGACGCCTGTACCTGGGAAGGCTTCCGGTGAACAGGTCCAGCGCGTAAGACTGGTACGAGCGCGCTGCAGGTGCCTGCAACGAAGGTTTCACACGGAGAGCGAGTAGGACATGGCGGCAGAATCGGCGGATGCGACCTCCCCCCGACCGGCGGGAGCAGCTCCCGGGGATCAGGTGCTTCTCATCTGCGCCATCGATCACCGCGCAAGTCTGGAGCGTGACCTCTATGAGCTGAAGGCTCCTCCGACCCCGGTCCAAGCGGCGCGGATCAGTGCAGACAAGTTGCTGGTCTACCAGGCACTCCTCGACGCGATCCCGGGACTGCCCGCATCGGTGCAGCCCGGTTTGCTGATCGACGAGAAGTACGGCGCAACCGCGGCGGAGCTGGCCGCGCGATCCGACGGTGCCGTGAACCTGTCGATGCCGATCGAGGCGAGCGGCGAGGAGTGGTTCGTGTTCGAGTACGGCGACGACTGGAAGCGGCACGCGGAGTTCTTCGCAACCGATCACTGCAAAGTCCTCGTGCGCGACAATCCGGGCCTCGATGCGTCCGACCGGGACGGGCAAGCGGAACGGCTCGCTCAGGTGTCCGACTGGGCCAAGGAAGCCGGGCGACCACTCATCCTCGAGCTCCTGATCCCGGCGACCGATAGCGATCTCTCGGCGCTCGGCGGGAGCAGCGACCGTTACGACGACGAAGTCCGCCCCGGGCTGACGGTCGAGTCGATACGGTATCTCCAAGATCACGGAGTCGAGCCCGCGATCTGGAAGGTCGAAGGCTTGGATCACCACGACGACGCGGCCGAAGTCGTTCGGACCGCGGAACGCGACGGACGCACGGCGTCCTGTATCGTCCTCGGTCGCCATGCTCCGAAAGACAAGCTGGATCATTGGCTCCAGGTGGCCGCCCCGATTCCGGGGTTCACGGGTTTCGCGATCGGGCGCAGCATCTGGTGGGACGCGCTCCAAGCACAGCTGCACGACGGCAGCACGCCGGATGAGACCCGGCGACGCATCACTGACAGCTACGTGGACTTCGCGAACTACTACGTCAAGTCACGAGATGGGGCGCCTTCCGGTGTGTCCAAGGGGTCGCGCTGAATCGGCTCCGAATGCGGCTCGCTCGATAGCTGATAGGCTCGATGGCGACTTTGACACGTGCTGACCCGGCGCGACCTAGCGCCGTGTACCAACAAGTTTGAGGCGAATGCAATACGGATCCACAAGCACTGCGGGGCGTCATCGCGCTTCTGCGGCTGAGGCACCACCGACCCCACGACAGCGCGCGCGTGCGCGGCGTTCGAACGAGCCGGAATCCCCTGCTCCTAGCGGCAACGGCCGCACGTCGGCCCGGCGGACGTCGAATGCCGCCATCCGCGCCGAACGCAAGCAGCATCTGATCGCAGCGGCGTCGATCGCGTCGATCGCCCTGGTCTCGAGCTTCGTCCTGGCTCTTCCCGCCAACGCGGCGGAGCCGTTCGCCTCGGCCGCTCCCGGCTCTGCGGTCATCGTGAACGGCCAGACCCTCGACATCTCGAGCGGTGCCCAGAACCCGACGGTCCAGCGGAGCAGTTACGGCCAGATCAGCACTTCGGTGGGCGAAGTCGCCGTCACCCCCGGCGGCCTGACCAACGACGACTGGGCGGCACTCGTCCTCACGGACGGCGGATGGCCCCTGAGCAGCAACAACGTCACGGTCATCCTCCAGTGGATGGATTCGGAAAACGGACCGCCGAGCTGGTACCTGCGCAACAATCCGCTGAACAACGGCTACGGCTCGGGTGGCGGCGCAGGCTTCGGGAGCTACCCGAACCTGATCGTCGCGGCACAAGATGTCGCCGTCAATCTGCAACGGAATTCGGGTTACGCGGGGATCGTCAACAACCTTGCTGCGTCGTCCCCCGTCGGCACGACCGTTCAGGCGATCGAGGACTCACCCTGGGCCGGCTCGCATTACGGCTACGGGACCCTCTGGCATGCGGTAGACGTGCCGACGGTCTCAGCGCCGGCCTCCGACTGGTAGGCAGCCGATCCGGGCCCAGGCTCGTCGTTGCTCGTCCGCGGAATGAAGGTCAGCTCGCCTCGTTTGCCGCACCGTCGTCGATGAGCCGCTCGCGGAGGAACTCGACCATACGCTCTCGCGCCCGAAGCGCCGGATGTCCTGGAACCTCACGCACCTCTGACGTCAACACGGAATGAGCTCGTTTCGAAAAACCGCCAGCGTTCCCGGGCGACGAATCCAGTTCGATCACTTCGAATGAGTTACCAAGGCGTGCTCTGAGCGTGTCGAAGCGGGAGCGGGGCGAAGCGGCGTCCTCACTGAACCGCAATCCCATCACGCACACGCTGCCCGCTGAGGCGCGCTCGGCGACACGGTCCAGTTCCTCCGCGGAGACGCCGGGGTCTTGTCGCCGGCGGACGCCGAGAGGAAACGGCACCGACGGCTCACTCATCACGGGTGCGAGGACCGCATCGTCGACCGCTGTCGCGAGCGCGAATGAGCCGGTGAAGCACATGCCGATGACGCCGACACCGCGGCCAGGGGTGCGCGTCGCCAGATCCGCGGCGACCGCGCGCAGATAGTCGGTGATCGGCCGGTGGGCATTCGCCGCGAAGGCGAGGAACTCGGCCGAGACGCACAATCGAGAGATGACTCGCGTAGTGTATCCGGCGGACGCGGGCCTGCCCGGATCACCGAACGGCGAGGGCACCGCGACCGTGAAACCCGAATCGACCAGGTGTTCTGCGAGTCCGAGAACCTCGGGCGTGATTCCCGGCACTTCGGGAATGAGGACGACGCCGGGACCGCTCCCCTTCTCGAATAGGTCGAAAGTGAGTCCCGTCGCGGTGAACGGGCGACGATCCCAGCCTTCGAGGGTCGATACCGGGGCGCTACTCGTCATGCTCACCCTCCCCACTCTCGCGTTCGATCCCGACCGCGTCAACCGATCCCGAAAGCGTCACGCTAGTTTGGTTCACATGGCAGGCACACAGGATGAATCGCTCGTCCATATCGAGGACTTCCGGATGATGTTCGGCAAGACAACGGTCATCCGCGATCTGTCGTTCGACATCGGGCGCGGCGAGACGTTCGGATTTCTCGGGAGCAACGGATCCGGCAAAACGACGACCATTCGCGCACTGCTCGGTATCTATCAGCCGACAGCGGGCATCCTGCACATCGACGGTCGTCCGTTCCGCCCGGAGAACGGGGAGCGCCTGGGCTACCTCCCAGAGGAACGCGGCCTCTACAAGAAGGAATCGGTCATCGACGTGATGACGTACTTCGGCAAGCTCAAGGGCCTCGGGCGCGACGAGGCGAGGCGATGGTCGATCGACTACCTGGGACGGGTCGGACTGGCCGACAAGGAGAAGGAGCGACTCGACAAGCTCTCGGGCGGCCAGCAGCAGAAAGTGCAGCTGGGCGTCACCATCATGAACGACCCGGAGCTGCTGATCCTCGATGAGCCGACCAAAGGGTTCGATCCGGTCAACCGTCGCCTGTTGATGGATATCATCGACGATCAGAAGAATGCCGGCGCCACCGTGATGATGGTCACGCACCAGATGGAAGAGGTGGAGCGGCTCTGCGACCGGGTCATTCTGCTCAAGGACGGCGTCGCTCGCGCATACGGGACCGTGACCGAAGTCCAGGAGCAGTTCGGGGGGACGGTCATCGAGGTGGACCATGTCGGTGCGCTACCCGAATCCGGCGCATACCGGATCGCGTCGGATCACGATGGACACGCACAGCTCGAGGTCGCCAATGATGCAGATTTCGCCGGTATTCTCGAGAGCCTCGTGCGCGCGGGGATCGAGATCCGTCAGTTCACACCGACACGCAGATCGATGGACGACATTTTCGTCGAAGTCTACGGCGAAGACGCCGCGAAGGAGTCCTGATGGCACGCCACAACCTGAGCACGGTCGTCCGGTTCGAATTCGTTCGCACGATCGCCAAACGGCGCTTCTGGGTCGCCACGCTCATCGTCCCGGTCATCATCTGCGTGGTCGTATTGCTGGTCTTCGCCTCCAATTCGTCGACCGCGAAATCGGCGGACGAACAGAAGAGCGCACACTTCTCGTTCCAGTACACGGACGCATCCGGCCTGGTGTCCCCGACGGTCGTCGAGTCTCTCGGCGGATCGCGCGCCGCGAGCGCTTCCGCCGGCGTGGCGGCCGTCCGTAGTGGCCACGTCGACGCGTTCTTCGCCTACCCGCAGCATCCGGCGACGGAGACCATCAAGATCTACGGATCCGACGTCGGGATCTTTCAGAACGGCAAGTACGCCTCGGTCGCACAGGCGATCCTCCAGGCGAGCGTGAAGGAGAGGATCGGCTCGGCCGAACTCTCGACGATCAGCGCGGGCAACGTCCGGACCTCGACGGTCACGTACCAGAACGGAAGCATCTCCGGAGGCGTGAATTCGGTGATCCCAGCGCTGCTGTTCCTTGCTCTCTTCTACGTCGTCATCCTTCTGCTCGGAAACCAGATGCTCTCGTCGACGCTCGAAGAGAAAGAAAACCGGGTGACGGAGATGATCCTGACGACCATCAATCCGACCAGTCTCATACTCGGCAAGGTGATCAGCCTGTTCCTCGTCGGAATCGTGCAGATGCTGGTTTTCGCCCTTCCGATGGCCCTCGCCTACATCTTCTTCCGCTCGCAGTTGAACATCCCGGATCTCGACCTCGCGGAGCTGACCTTCAATCCGGAACAGATGATCGTCGGTACGCTCATCCTCCTCGGCGGCTTCGCACTGTTCACAGGAACACTTGTCGCGCTCGGGGCCGTCATGCCGACGGCGAAGGACGCGGGTCCGATCTACGGAGCCCTGATGATCCTGATCTTCATCCCCTTCTATTCCATCGCGCTGATCATCAGCGATCCGAATACGCTCATCGTCCACATCTTCTCGTTCTTCCCCTACTCGGCGCCTGTCACGGCGCTGCTCCGCAACGCCTTCGGAACGCTGCCGCTCTGGCAGGCGATCATCGTCATCGTGGAGCTGTGGGTCCTCTCAGCGATCGTGCTCCGGATCGCGGTCCAGCTCTTCCGATACGGCTCCATCGAATACTCGCGACGGGTGGACATCAGAACGGTCCTCGTGCGCCGTCCTCGAAGGGAGACACGGGCGGCGAGCGAGTGACCAGGGCGCCTGTGACCCGGGGACGGGGAGCTCTCACGACAGGGTGGCGAAATGCCGCTCGGTCTCCGCAAGCATCTTCTCGCGGGCAGACGGGGACTTCGCGGTGACGCTCGCATAGTTGCGCCAGACGAGGTTCTTGACGCCGATCTTGCCGAACGTGCCCTTGAACATGATCTTGATGACCGGATTGCCGAACCACCAGCGATACGCCTTGTCCGGAGTGGTCATGATGGTCAGCACCGAGACGCCGGTCAGTTGTGTCATGAGGTTCGTGAACGGGTTGCCTCGCGCCGCTGGATCCTCGGCAAAGACGACGCCCTTCGTCATGACCTTGTCGAGGAATCCTTTCGTCGATGCCGGCATGGCCTCCCACCAGATCGGGAAGACGAAGACGAGGTGATCGGCAGTCGCGATCCGATTCTGGTAGTCGAGGCTCAGCGGGTCGATCGCTTTGTGCGTCCGCCACGCGACGAGGTCGTCTCTGCTCATGACCGGGTTGAAGCCGTCCGCGACGAGATCGATCAGGTCGACCTCGTGGCCGGCCGATTCCAGCCCGCGGCGTGCGGAAGCCGCCACGGCCGCTGAGAAGCTGCGCCGATGCGGCACGTTCTCGAAGGACGCGGCAGTGTATGGATGGTCGAATACGACGACGACTCTCATGCTCTCTCCTTGTTTGAGAGGCAACCGTTGTGATTGCAACCATTGCCTATCTAACGGTTGCATTAACGACCGTATGATGTCAAACAGTTTGAGATAGACTTGCCGCCATGAGCATTCCAAGTCCGGACATCGCCGATTTCTGGTTTCTCGTGCGCAAGAGCGCCTCGCTGATGGATCGTGCCGGAGAAGCGCTCTTCCGTGAAGTCCTGGATATCTCACTCCCCCAGTTCATGGTCCTCAGCGTGATCGACGCCCATCCGGGCACATTCAATCAGCAGGACGTCGCGGATCTTCTCGGCCTGACCAAGGGCACAGTCAGTCGTCAGATCGAGATCGCGCGCAGTGCGGGGCTGCTGACCGCAGAAGTGTCCGCGAACTCGCGGCGCGAGAAGTCCATCGCCCTGACGCCCGCCGGAACAGAACTCGTGCGCCGTGGGGATCAGATATTGAGCGAAACCAATGTCACTTTGTTTCCCGAATTCGATCCCGCAGACATGGCCGGAACGCTGAGAACCCTCACGATGTTCACCCGTTCCATGGACTCGCATTCGAATCCACCGTCGTCCCACGGCGTCGGGCAGGACGACCACTGACGCACGACTAGACGGCCGGCGATCCGGAGAAGTGGCGGCCGGCGAAATCCCAGACCTCGGCGAGCAGCGCGTCAGGCGACTCCAGCTGCGGCACGTGGCCGGTACCGGGAAGCACGGTGAACTCCGCACCCGGGATCGCGTCCGCGTAGGCGCGACCGTATCCGGGGTCGGCGATGCGGTCGGCTTCCCCCCAGATCACCAGCGTCGGAGCAGCGATTCCGGAAACCCTCGCGAGCAAGGTCGGGTCGGCCATCCCGCCTCCACCGTAGACAGCGAGGGCCTCACGATTTCCAGCCATCGCGGCACGAGCCTCCGGAGGCAGCGCGGAGGGATCGATCCGGAACTTCTCCGGGTCGAAAAAGCTGTGCTGAGCAACCTCGTCCAAGTTCAGGGAGAAGAAGTCGACGACAGGATGCCCACCGACGACAATGCCCATACTGTCGACGAGGATGAAGCTGCTGATCCTGTCCGAGTGACGCAAAGCCATCTCGGCGGTGATCCACCCGCCGATCGAGTTGCCGATCACAGTGACATTCCGGAGGTCCATGTCGTCGATGAGCCGGAGGTAGAGGTCGGCCAAATCCGAAGGACTCGCAACAGAGCTCGGTCTGGGGGTGCCATTGAATCCCGGGTGCGTGGGCGTGATCACGCGAACGCCTTTCGTACCGGCCAGCAGATCGGCGAACCCTGTGACAGACTGCGGGCCCGCGCCGCCGTGCAGGATGAAGAACGGGTGGCCTTCCCCTCTTTCGGTGAGGGTCACCTCGACGGGACCGGATTCGGCACCCGCCACGGTGCGCATGGTCGTGTTCGTCTCGATTGCATTCATCATTTCTCCTCGATGTCGTGTAATGAAGCTTATATAAGCAGCTTGATATAAACAAGCTGATTCGTTGGTTTAGCATTGAGACCATGGCGAACTCGATTCACGAAACCGGATTGCGGGTCAAGCGGCTGCAGATGCAGCATCACCGTGCCGCGAACGCCGAGCTGGCCGTATTGGACATCAGCATCGTCCAGTGGGACGCGCTCCGGCAGATCCATCAGAATCCCGGAGCCTCACTCCACGACCTGGCCGTGCTGACGTTCCAAACCGACCAGTCCTTCGGGGCACTGGCGAGCCGGATGGAATCACGGGGACTGATCGAGCGAGTTCCCGGACCGGGTCGTGCCGTCCGTCATCAATTGACCGAGAAGGGCGATCGTCTTCGGGAACAGGGCCGCGACATTCTCGAGCGCGTCCTGTCCGAGTCGTTCAACCCGCTCACGCCGGATGAGCTCGAAACCCTTGACGCTCTTCTTCGACGACTCGTGGTCTGAGACAGGGCCGACGGGCGCCTAATCTGCTCAGCCGAGATTCTTGTAACCCGGATGCACGTCCGCATCCAGCTGGGTCTCGGCCAGCATCAGACCAAGCAGTCGTGACAGCTCGACCCGTTCGGCATCGCTCAACGCCTTCGTCACGTCGGCTTCGTGCGCTTCGGCGACACCGCGCAGCGCGCCGAGAATTGTCTTCCCCCGATCGGTGAGCCGTAGTTCGTAGTTCCGTCGGTCAGCGGCGTTTCGCTCCCGGGCGACCAGGTCGAGCCCCTCGAGACCATCGATGAGCGCGACCACGCGACTCTGGACGGCGCCTAGCCGGTCCGCCAGGTCGCGTTGACTGATGCCTGGCTGACGGCCGAGGATGCGGATCACGCCCGCCTGTGCCGGCGTCACACCGAGCTCCTTCGTCCGTGCGGCGAAACGGCTTGCCGCGTCGGTGCCGAGCTGGGTCAGCAGGAATCCGATTCGAGACGAGCGAGAGGAAGAAGTCACATTCGCCAGGATACTACATTGACAGAATGATTCACCTGAGTAATCATTATGTTGATGATGCAATTAGGCGACGACGAGGAAAAGACATGACAAATCAACGAGAAGCCACCAGCGTGCGCCGGCCTGACGGCCCGAACGCAGGCATCCTCGGAATCGTGAGCCTCGTGCTCAGTCTCTGCGCCCTCCTCGTCCCCCTGCTGATCGCGCACGGGCGACTGATCCCTTCGCCCCAGGAATCGACTCGAGACATCGCCGGCTTTTACAACGCCTACCCCGCGGCAGCGGTCGCCGCCGGATTCTTCACCTTCGGAATCGCCGTTCCGTTGGGGATCTACGCCGCCACCGTCTACGCCCGGCTTCTCCGGCTCGGCGTTCGCGTTCCGGGCCCGGGCATCGCCTTCTACGGCGGCATCAGCGCTTCGATCTTCGTGGGCATCGCAGGCTTGCTGACGTGGATCCTGGGTCAGCCGATCAGCGGTCAGACGGCCGCGACGATTCACACCGTCGCGTACGCGGTGTTCGCACTCGGCGGGGTCGGATTCGTCGGCGGAATCGGTCTCCTGATCGCCGGGATCGCGGTGCCCACCTTGATCCTTCGACTCGCACCACGGTGGCTCGCGTGGTCGGGACTCGTCCTCGCCGCGATCTGCGAACTCGGGTTCTTCAGCCTGTTGCTACCGGAATTCACCGCCTGTCTCCCGATCGGCCGTTACCTTGGCGTGGTCTGGCTCGTCGTCATCGGATTCCTGCTCCCGCGCAATCGACACGACATCTCCACAGCGAGCGTCCAGCACACGGTCCGCTGATCGACGTCAGGAGCTGCTGGCTGAGGATGCGACAGCATTAACCGAGCGCTCCAGGAACGACACGATCTCCTCGGATGCCATCTCGGTGTTCAGCGCGCTCTCGACGAGGACCTCTTCCGCGAACGTGACCCACGAGCGCAGGGCGATGCGAAGAAGTTCCGAATCGGTGAATCCGAGTTCGTGATAGACGGCGATCACCCGTTCGGCCTGCAGCGAGCGTGCCTCCTCGACGACCTCGCGGACCTCCGAATCGCCGCTGGCAACACCGCGCACGAGCGAATAGAAAGTCCCCCGGTGGTCGCGCACGAACTGGACGATCCTCGTGAGCGTGTCACGCAGGCGCTCTACCGGCGCGAGTTCACTCAACGGCTCCGTCGCCCGAAGCATGCTGTCCCGGGCGGTGCGGACAACGTCGCGATGCAGCCCCTGCTTGGAACCGAAGTAGTAGAAGAGAAGCCCGCGGGACACGCCCGCCTGCGCGGACAGGTATTCGATTGTGAGCGTCTCGAGCGGGTGTTCGGCGAGCGTTGCAACCCCGAGCGCGACGAGTTGAGCGCGGCGCTCTACCGGGCCCAAACGCGTGCGCCGATCCGCTTCCATGCTGCGAGCTTATCCGCGGACTCGCTCGCGACGGCTATTGACATCCCGTCAATAGGTTGTACCTTGTGTGGGGGGAGGACACTGGTGTCGACCCCGTCCCGCGGGTGACGCCGGCCGCTGGACGACGAGCCGTACCACTCGGTCGGGGTCGAGGAGGATCTATGAAGTTCCGAAAGCTCACGGGCACGCATAAGGGAAGAATCGTGCTCACCGCAATCCCGGTGGCTGTCGTCGCCACGCTGATGATGGCCGGAGTGGCCAACGGTGCTGTCCCCGTCTCGTTCGCGGTCTCGGGCAGCCAATTCCAGATCAGCGCCTCCGAACTCGACGGAACCGGATTCTCGCAGTACTCGGGCGTAGCCACTGACACCAGCGGCGGGCAGCATCAGGTCGCGATCGCGAACATCCAGTCGGCAAGCCTGTCCAACCTGTGTCAGTCAGTCGTGACGAACACGCCGCTCGGCAAGGTCGGGCTCCTCATCACAGCCGGTGGCGGTGGAACTCCGGCCACCGCGACGGGCCTCCAGATCGGCATGACGGACCTCAAGGGCGACGCCACGTTCAACAACATCAGGATCGGCGTGGACGCCTCCACGGTGAACACCACCGCCAAAGGCACCGCAGGAGATTTCGCACAGGATGCAGATTCCGTGAAGATCACGAACCTCCAGCAGACCGCGTGGTCGACCCAGGCGTCTGTCTTCACTCTCAACGGCATGCATGTGCAGCTGACAGACGGGACCACATGCTTCTGAGTGAGCATTCTCAATCCGAATCGGCAGCGGTCCCAACGCGAGCGAGTGCCGGGAAGTGGCCGACATTCGTCGCGTGGTCCCGCAATCGTCCGTTCGTCGGGGCCGTGCTCACCATGGCCGCGGGTGTGGAGATGTTCTTCTCCAGCCAGCTCGACCTCGGCAACATCCACGTCCAGCTGGGCATCGAAGGTCTGCAGTCGACGATCCTGCCGGTGCTGATGGTGATCCTGGGGCTCCTTACGATGTTGATGCCCGTTCACCGGATCTTCTACGGGATCATCGCCCTCGTGGTCTCGGTCTACTCCCTCATCGGCCTCAATCTCGGCGGATTCTTCGTCGGCATGCTCCTCGGCGCCGTCGGCGGCATCATGATCGTGTCGTGGATGCCGAAATCGGTAGGTCGGGCCGGTCAGGTCGACCAGGCCAGTCAGGTCGGCCAAGCCAGTCAGGTCGGCCAGGCCAGTCAGGTCGGCCAAGCCAGTCAGGTCGACCAGGACGACGGGACGACGGATGCGGACTCGTAACCACCTCCACGAGCGACGGCGCATCCGCGTTGGATCGAGAAGTCTAGGACGATCCCATGCATCGATGAGCGCTGCGGTCGCAGCCTGCCTGCTGCTCGCGTTCAGCGGAATCGGCGCCGCGAGAGCTCCTGAAACGAACACCGCCGGACTCTGCATACCGCTCCTGATGCAGTGCAGTCCGAGCCAGCCGACCCCGACACCCACGCCCACCCCCTCTCCTTCTCCAACGACAGGGCCGCCCCTCCCAGGCCTGCCCGGTCTGCCTGGCCTGCCAGGTGGTTCAGGCTCTTCGCCAACCCCGGGCCCGACGCCCGCACCGACCTCACCACCGGCCGCAGAACCCGATCCGGGGACGACGACCTTCACACTGCCGCCCGCCCAGCTCGGCGGCTCATCGATTTCGTTCTCAGGGCTGCAGTCCGTGAGCATCGTCACCGTGCCGCTCGCCGATGGGACGAGGACGCCGGTCCTCAAGCTCGCGGCCGACGACATCACCATCGGCGGCTTCACGCTGGACGTGCGCGAGTCCGCCAATCAGAGCGGACTGGTCACGACGGCGTCGCAGATGGAGTTGCACGGAAACGTCGTGGTCTATGTGGATTCCCTCTCGGGAACTCTCAGCAACGGCCAGACCGTGACGTTCGGTGCATCCACTCCCCCGCCCAACAACGAACTGCCTCCGTCTCTTCTGAAAATCTCCCTCGGTCTGGTCGGGGTGACCGCGAACAGCGTGACGTTGACCGCATCTCACCAGTCCATAATGTGAGCGACTCCATCCCGTGAGCGACCGGCGCTGAAAAAGATTTCGCAGGTCCTGTCGATTCCGCGATCGCATCCGCGTCGGATAGATAATGGAGCTCCTCACGAGGGCTCAGGGAAGAGAAGGAGCTAGCGATGGCCAACTATTTGATTCTGATCTATCTTGACGAGGCAGAGGTCGCGCGTGATAGCCATGAGATCAGCGCACCTTACGTCGAATTCATGGAACGACGTCAGAGCGCGATCCGAGGTGGGGCGGCATTGGAACCGGCAACCACGGCGACGTCGCTCAGGCAGAACGGCGATGGTGACTTCATCATGACCGACGGACCTTTCGCCGAATCGAAAGAGGCGCTGGGCGGCTACTACCTCATTGAGGCCGCGGACCTCGACGAGGCGCTGGCGATCGCCAGGGAGGTACCGGCGTCGGCCGGGGTCGAGGTCCGACCGGTTCGTATGGCCAGCTGACGATGCAGACCGCCAGCCCGGAAGTCGTCGCAGCGGTTGCGGATGCGCACCGTCGCGAATGGGCGTTCGTGCTGGCGGCCACACGCCGCATCTCGGGTGATCTCGACTCGGCGGAAGAGGCCGTCCAGGATGCATATGCGAGCGCTCTGGAAACGTGGGGGTCACGAGGAATTCCGGATAACGTCGGCGCCTGGTTGACCACGACCGCTCGCCGGCGGGCGCTCGATGCGCTTCGTCGCGCGGCGACCGCTCAACGGGCCCTTCCCAAACTCGCCGAACCAGTCGAAATAGATGCCCGTGACCCGTTCGACGACGACATCCCCGATGACCGACTGCGTCTGATCTTCACGTGCTGCCACCCGTCCCTTTCCGTCGAGGCGCAGGTGGCGCTCACACTGCGAATGCTCTGCGGCCTGTCCACGGGGGATGTCGCCAGGGCATTTCTCGTGCCCGAGCCGACGATGGCGGCGCGGATCACTCGCGCCAAGAAGAAGATCTCCCGAGCGGGCATCCCCTATCGCGTCCCACCTGCGAGTGAGCTGTCGGAGCGGATCGAGGCAGTTTTGTTCGTCGTCCATCTGGTGTTCACCACCGGTCATACCGCCCCGGAAGGTGCGACGCTCATGCGACGCGACCTGGCCGAACGCGGGCTAGAACTCGCGAGAATGCTGCATCAGTTGCTTCCTGCTGACGTCGACGTCACCGGTCTGCTCGCGTTGATCCTCCTCACGGATGCGCGGCGCGAAACGAGGGTCGACGAGGTCGGGCACCTCATCCTGCTCGCGGAGCAGGACAGGACGCGCTGGGACGCCGGCGAGATCGGCGAAGGCATCGTGCTGCTCGATGAAGCACTCCGAACGGGCAGAGCGGGCCGATTCAGCCTGATGGCCGCGATCGCAGCCGTTCACGATTCAAGCCCGACCTGGGCGGAGACAGACTGGTCGGAGATCCTCGGCCTCTACGACCTCCTGATCGGGCTGTGGCAGTCTCCGGTGGTCGCGCTCAATCGAGCCGTGGCGCTCGGTTTTGCGCGCGGGTTCGAAGTCGGTCTGGCTGAATTGGACCGGCTGACGGACGAACCGAAACTCGCGGCGTACGGCTACCTCGCGGCCTCGCGTGCCGATTTCCTCGCCCGTCTCGACAGAGCCGATGAGGCGCGAACCGCATACGAGGAGGCCCTCGTCCTCACGGACAACGACGCCGAACGGGAGTTTCTCATCGCACGGTTGGAGTCGCTGAAGGGCTGATCCACACGGTTTCGGATCCGCGGTCCCACCCGGCTCCCGCGGTCGTCCGAGGCTGCCGATACGCTGTGCCTCAGAAGGAACGGAACGGAAGGAGACCGCGTGTTCGTGCTCGACGGCAACATCGTCACCAGTGCCAGCGACCTCTCCGTTGCCTCGAAATGCGAATTCGCGTTCCTGCGGACCATCGACGCGAGACTCGGGCGGATCGAATTACCGGAAACGGCAGAGGACGCGATGCTGACCCGGACGTCCACTCTGGGCGACGAACACGAGCGACGCGTCCTCGACCGATACCAGTCACGATTCGGGGACCGTGTGGCCGAGATCGACCGGCCGGACTTGCGTGACCCCGATGCCCTGAGCAGTGCCGTCCGCGCGACCGCCGAGGCATTCGAGAGTGCCGCAGAAGTGGTGTTCCAGGCGACGTTCTTCGACGGATCCTTCGTCGGGTTCGCGGACTTCATAGTCCGGCAGGCGGATGGTTCTTACGAAGTGCAGGACTCGAAGCTCGCTCGGACAGCGCGGGTGACGGCTCTGCTGCAACTCGCCGCATACGCCGAACAGCTCGAGCGGAGTGGCGTCCCGATCGCCCCGACAGTGAGGTTGATTCTCGGCGATGGTCGGGAGAGCGTCCACCTGCTCTCCGACATCGCACCGGTCTACCGGAACCGGAGGCACCGCTTACTCCGAATCATCGGGGAGCGGTTCGAAACCGAAGAACCTATCTGCTGGGGCGATCCTCGCTACACCGCCTGCGGTCATTGCGAGCTGTGCGACGCTGAGGTGCAGGCGTCCCGCGATGTCCTGCTAGTGGCCGGCATGCGCGTCAGCCAGCGCGATCGGCTCGTGCAGGCGGGTATCCGCACCATCGACGAGCTCGCCGCATCCACCGGGACAGTCGCCGGAATCGCACCCGGCTCGCTCGACGGCATGCGAGAACAGGCGAAACTTCAGATCAACGCGCAAGAAGGCACGCCTCCCCCGATGCGCGTGATGAACCCTTCAGCGCTCGCGGTGCTCCCGGACCCCGACGACGGCGATATCTTCTTCGACTTCGAAGGCGACCCGCTCTACACCGAGGACGGGCAACGCTGGGGTCTGGACTACCTCTTCGGCTTCATCGACGCGCGCGGATCGTTCACGCCGATCTGGGCGCACACACTCTCCGAAGAGCGTGACGCCCTTCGGCGGTTCCTGGACGAGGTGGCACGCCGGCGCGCCGACCATCCGGGTCTGCACATCTACCACTACGCCCCGTACGAGAAAACCCACCTGCTGAGCATCGCAGCGCGCCATGGCATCGGTGAGGACGAGGTGGACCAGTTGCTGCGAGAGAACGTTCTCGTGGATCTCTATCCGATCGTCCGGAAGGCCCTCCGCGTCGGGTCGCGCTCGTACTCGATCAAGAAGCTGGAGCCTCTCTACATGGAGGATTCGGGTCGCACCGGCGACGTGCAGACTGCCGCCGCATCGATCGACGAGTACGTCCAAGCCTGCGAGCTGATCCGTACCGGGAGCGTGGCAGAGGGTCGGCAGATACTCGATTCGATCGCCGAATACAACGAATACGACTGCTTGTCCACGTTGCGACTGCGGGACTGGCTACTCGCGATCGCTGCCGACCATGCCATCCCGATCGGTGTTCCGGCGGTCATACGTGAGATCGAGGACGCGAAGCCGTCGCCCGTCCGGGATGCCCTGCTCGAACTGGCCGGGGACCCGCTCGACCCGAATCGAAGCAATGATCAGACCGCCTACGCCCTCGCTGCCGCCGCGCTCGACTACTACTCCCGAGAGGGCAAAGGTTTCTGGCAGGAGCATTACAGCCGACTGATCCAGCCGATCGAGGAATGGGCTGATACCCGAGACGTGCTCGTGGTGGAAGACGCCGAGATCGTCCAGGGCTGGCATCGGCCTCCGAGAGCGCAATTGGATCGCCGTGAGCTTCGGCTCACCGGCCAACTCGCTCCCGGCAGCACCATCCGCGAAGGCGACAAGCCGTTCCTGCTCTACGAGCATCCGGGACCGTATTCGGGAGGCTCAGCCGACCCGGGCGCCCGCTCCGCTCGAGAGGTTCTCGTGCAGGTCGTATCGCCCGATGGCTCATTCACCGTGCTGGAGACCCTTCCACGAGGAGCGGAACAGCACGATCTCGTCCCATCCGCCCTGACCCCCGCATCGCCACCGAACGCGAAGTCTCAACAGGCCGCGATCGCAGAGTGGGCGACGAACATTGCCGAGATCGGCGGGGCGTGGCCCGCGGAGCCGATGTCCGATCTCCTCAGACGTCTGCCGCCGCGAACACGGTCCGGTGTTCTCGCACCGGTTGTCGACGACGATGCGGTCGGCGCCTGCGTCAGCAGCCTGCTCGACCTGGAGCATTCGTATCTGGCTGTCCAAGGGCCACCTGGTACCGGCAAAACGTACCTCGCCGCGCACGTGATCGCCCGGCTGGTGCGCGACCACCAGTGGAAGATCGGCGTCGTCGCCCAGTCGCACCAGGTGGTCGAGAACCTGCTCGCGAAGATCGTCGACGCGGGCTTGGACAGCGGCCTCGTCGGTAAGAAACGCAAGCAGGACGATCCCGGGTCGCCGGCGCCGTTCACTTTCCTCCCCGATAACGGTCACATCCCGTTCGTCAGGCAAAATGCGGCGACAGGGTTCGTCCTCGGCGGCACCTCCTGGGACCTGAGCAACCCGGATCGATTCCCGCGCAAACTCCTCGACCTTCTCGTCGTCGACGAAGCGGGCCAGTTCTCCCTCGGCGGCACCGTCGCCAGCAGCGTCGCGGCCCGCAATCTCCTCCTTCTCGGCGACCCGCAACAGCTCCCCCAGGTCAGTCAGGCGTCTCACCCGGA
>FSWU01000321.1_pt1 | contig 23424 bp, 22 predicted proteins | sample 1638061 | NCBI WGS metagenome assembly FSWU01 (sample SAMEA3914788, study PRJEB12502) | metagenome | biome: forest; material: soil | place: Canada | collected 2011-07-03 | depth 0.1 m
AGGTAGCGTAGCCCTCGCCCTCCCATGAGCCCCCCGAGAAGAACAAGTAGTACGTATCGTCGTGGCGCACGACACACGGACCCTCGAGCGTGTGCCAATCGTAATCGGCCCCATACATCGAGCGGTCCCGCTGGTAGATCTGCCAGTCCGCGTTCGGTGCGAGGATGTCCACGATGTCCGAGTCCAGCGTGGTCATTCCTGTCATCACCGCCGCGGCGATGTGCGTACCCGGTCGGGCGCCCTCGAGTACATCCCGGGCGAAGAACAGATAGCGCGTGCCGTCGACGTCGAGGAACGGGTGCGCATCTATCGCGAATCGCTCGCCAGGGGTGAGGTCGACTCCGAGGTCGACGAAGGTGCCCGAGGCAGGGGCAGCCCAGGCGACCCTGAGATGGTGATGCGAGATGCCGTGGCCGGCCGAGTAGTACATCCAGTGACCACCGGCCGCACGGACCACTTCCGGCGCCCAGAAGTCGGTGCCGACGTCCGTCCCAGGACGGTCGAGCACCCGCCCGACCGATTCCCAAGTGCACAGATCGACGGATGTCGCGGCTTCGAATTCACGAGCATCCGGGCCCGCAGTCGGATCGGTGCCGTATGCGATGAATCCCTCTGAGGTCTGGAGCAGGAACGGATCCGCGAGGTAGCCGGAATACCGCGGCTCGCGCGAGCGGCTCAACATTCGTCGACCGCAAGGTCGGGGGCGCCGTCGACCGCTTCGTCGGCCGCAACATCGCGCGCGTCGGGCGCGCTGTCGACCGTTGCGGCGGCCGCACCGGAGAGCAGCCGGAACCGCTCGGCGGCTTCGGTAGGTATGCGTTCGAGCGTCCCGTCCGGGCGTTCGGAGAGCCGAACCAGGCCCATCCGCCTCAGGAAGTCGGCCTTGCTCGGGCGCGGGACGTCCGCGGACCCCTCCGAGGACGCCGCCGCAGGCGCGAGCGGGTCGGAAACCATCTCGGCCGTGCTGAGAACGAACTCCTCGACGTTGCGGCCCCCGGACGCGTAGGACCAATCCACGAAGTCCATGAGCGGCCACCAGGTGTAGCCGCGGATGTCGAGGTCCTCGTCACGGATCAGACTGCGCACCGCTTCCGCCGATTCGGCCAGCCAGCTGGTCCGCAGTTCGTCGCCGCCCTCGATGCTCGTCTCGGTGACCAGGATAGGAAGGCCGTAGCGGTTCGAGAATCTCCGGAGACTGGAGGTCAGTCCTTCGTGCCACCGGTTCGTCGCCACCTGCGCGACCGTGCCGTCGACATCCACCAGCGTCCGCGGCGAGAGGTCGGGATAGTAGTTGACGCCGACGAAATCGATCGACGGCACATCGATCGTGAGCCGTCGGAGCGAGTCGGCTCCGGCACCGTGTTCGATCAGCCAGTCGTGCATGACATGATCGGCATCCACCCGCCCGAGCAGCAGGTCGGTCGGCAGGAAGCCGAGGGCATGGAGGAATGTCGCGCGCGTCTCCAGCTCCGACTCCGACGTCTGATACAGCGACGCGGCCTCGACGTGCACGACGACCGCTCCCGGATTCGCCGCCCGGACCGCCTCGATCGTCTCCCGCATCCCGGCCACGATCCCGAGCATGACCGTCGTCCAGCCGTCCCATCCGGTCAGCGCCGGTGGCCAGACGCCGCGAAGGCCGCTGAAGGATGCCGTCGTCAGGGGCTCGTTGAGCGGCGTGATGTGGTCTACCAGCCCGCGGTAGCGCTCGGCGAACGCTCCCGCGAAGTCCCGGACCGCCGCTGGGTAACCAGGATCGGCGAAGGATGCCACCAGCCAGGTCGGCGTTCCGTAGTGGACGAGGTCCGCGACGACCGTGAGCCCGAGCTCGCGGCAGGCGAAGTCGAAGCGCTCGTCGAGAATCGCCCAGTCGAACAGGCCGGGAGCGGTGTGCACGAGCGGCCAGTTCACTCCGTACCTGATGGCGGTCGCACCGATGTCGCGCGCTTTGCGCAGATCCTGCCGCCAGTTCGCGTTGTGCTCGGTGAGTTCGTATTCGTCCAGCGGCGTCATGTCGAAGTCGGTCGGAGGGTAGACGCACGTGTCCTCGACACCGGTGATCCAGGTGAACGTGTGCGGGGCGAACTCAGGTCTCATATGGTCACTTCAGTCCAGTCGTGGCAACGCCCGCGACGAAATAGCGTTGAGCGAGGAAAAAGGCGATCGCGAGCGGAAGGACCGAGATGGTCGCACCGGCAAGCAGGACGGCGTAATCGATCACGTGCTGACCGCCGAAGAGGGTCAGGCCGGCCGGCAGCGTCCGCATCGTCGGCGAGCTGGTGACGATGAGCGGCCAGAGCAGGTCGTTCCACAGGTTCATGAAGTTCAGGACGGCGACGGTGGCCAGAGCAGGTTTGGCAAGCGGCAGGATGACGCGCCAATAGATCCGGAAGTGACCGGCACCGTCTATCCTGGCCGCTTCGTCGAGCTCGGTGGGGATGCTCATGAAGGACTGCCGAAGCAGGAAGATCCCGAACGCACTGGTCGCCCGAGGGATGATCAGCCCTTGGTAGGTGTTGAGCCAGCCCAGGTGGAACAACTCGATGAAGACCGGGATCAGAGTCACCTGGAACGGCACCATGAGCGTGATGATCACGAGCCAGAAGCACAGAGTGCGACCCCTGAACTTGAGCCGGGACAACGCGTAGGCGCACATCGAGTCGAAGAGCAGACACAACGCCGTCGTGACCCCGGCGAAGATGAAGGTGTTCAGCAGCAGACGTAGGAACGGCAACTGCTTCCAGACCCCGATATAGCCGTGGAGCGTCCACGAGGTGGGGAAGAGGCTCGCCGGGTTGTGGAAGAGGTCGCTCTCGGTCCGGAACGACCCGGAAACCATCCAGATGAACGGGACGAGCGCGACGATCACTCCGATGGCCAGGATGATCCATTTGAGTGTGCGACCCACGGTCAGCCGCGTTGCCGGGCGACCCACGGTCAGCCGTTTCGGTGGGATGGTGCGCGTTATGCGGCTAGTCGACATCGTTGTACCTGAAGAATCGGAGGAGGACGGCGGAGATGGCCATGATGACGACGAACAGGACCCAGGAGATGGCCGCGGCGTACCCGGTCTGGAAGTTCACGAATCCGTCGCGGAAGATCATCGTGACCAGGGTGTCGGTCGAGAAGATGGGGCCGCTGTCCGTCATCACGTAGACCAGGTCGAACACCTGGAGCGACTGGATGGTCAGGATCATCGTGGCGAACAGCAAGGTGGGCCGGATGCCCGGGATGGTCACGTATCTGACCAGCTGGGATCTGCTAGCGCCATCGAGCTGGCCGGCCTCATAGCGCTCGGCGGGCACCGCCTTCAGCCCGCTCAGGAAGATGATCATGACGAACCCGACGTTCTTCCAGATGTCGACGAAGATGATCGTCGGGAGAGCGAGGTGCGTCGATTGGAGCCAGCCGACCGGCGCCGCGCCGAACAGCTGAGTGATCCCGCCGACCAGGCCGATGTTCGGGTCGAGCAGGAACCGCCAGACCAGGCCGATACTCGTGAGCGACACGACAGTCGGGAAGAAGAAGACGGAACGGACGACCCGGTTCACCATGCCGTCGCGCATCAGCGCCAGGGCGGCGACGAAGCCGAGGACCACCAGGATCACCACGGTCGCCACCGTGAACTCCAAGGTGTTGCCCAGTGCGTTCCAGAACTGCGGGTCGTGGAATAGGGTGACGTAATTGCCGAAGCCGACCCACGGCTCCGTGCTCGCACCGACCGTCCAGTCGTGAAGGCTGTACCAGAACGATACGAGGATGGGCCACAACACGAACACTCCGAGGATCGCAAGGCTCGGTGCCATGAATAGCCACGCGGGCTGCCAGCGAATTCGGTGGGCTCTCCGCTGAATCGGGCGAGCCGGCTCCCGGTCACCGGAGGCCTGGGCGCCCTTTCGCGCCCAGGCCCGGCTTGTTGCTGTCGTGCTCACTGGGAGGTGCATCCCGTCAGTCCGTCGATGGTCTTCGCTGCGGTCGCGGTCGCTGTTGGGACCGGCGTACCGCGTGTGATCTGACCGATCAGCGTCGTGTACGCGTTCGCGTCGACCTGGGTCGCATTGGGAACCTGAGGAAGGTAGAGCCTCGCATCGGGGATCTGTGCGGCGAAGGTCGCGATCGTCGGGTCCGCCTTCAACTGCGGGTTATTGGCAAGGTCCGAACGCGTCGGCGGGAAGCCCGTCGTCAGCGAGAACTTCTTCTGCACGGCTTTGCTCGTGTAGTACGCGAGGAACTGCTCTGCCTGCTTCGGGTACTTCGTCTTGGCCGAGATCGCCAGCGGCGCAGTGGACGCCAAAGTGACGGGTCCGTTTACTCCGACCGGGATCTTCGCGATTCCGAGGTCGATGCCGGCGGATTTGAATCCGGGAGCGGCCCACGGCCCGTTCATCTCCATTGCGGCCTTCCCAGCAGAGAACAGCGCATCCGATTCGGCGCCGGTGAGGCCGACGGGTGCGATGTTGTCGTTGACGACGAGATCGCTCCACGTCTTCAGGCTGTTCTGGCCTTTCGCGGTCTGCACGACACTGCAGTTCTTGGAGTTGACGATGTCGCCGCCTTCAAGCCACTGCAGAATCGGCCACATCTGGATCGTGTTGTTGTCGGCCAAAGCGAGACCGTACTGCGTGCGTCCGCCGTTGATCGTCAGCTTCTGCGCATCTGCCTGGAACTCGGCCACCGTCGTGGGCGGCCCGGAGATCCCCGCCGCTGCAAACTCCTTCTTGTTGTAATAAAGACTCAGCGTCGCGTAGTTCGCCGGGACGGCGTAGAGCTTGCCCTTGTAGGTGAACTCCTTCTTGAGCACCGGCGCGAACTTGCTGGCATCGACCTGGCCGGCCCCGCTGCCGATGTTCGTGATCGGCAGGACGGAGTTGGTCTTCACATACTGCGCGATGACGTTAGGGTCACTGCTCGGCGCGGCGAGGTCTGGGCCCTGGCCCGTGAGCCATGCGGAAGGGAGTTTCTGCTGGATGGTGTCCCATGGCTGCACGTCCTGGACGACCTTGATCTTGTTCTGGGATGCGTTGAAGTCCTTCACGATCTGGGCATAGCCCGGGCGGTCTCCCCCGGTGAACCCGGTCCACATCGTGAGCGTCACCTTTCCGCCGCTCTGGTCCGTCGTCGTGCTGGCGGGTGAGCCGGAACACGCGGCCAGAGCCAGCATCGCTCCTGCCGCCAATATCGTGATCGGAATACTCTTCTTCATCGGGGTCTCTCCTTTGAGTGGTTCGGTGCCGGGTGAGTGGTTCGGTACAGGGGATTCGTAAGACGGCTTGCCGTTGCGTACGGGCGACTACGGCGTCCGAGCGGGTAGCAGCGTGTCGGTCTCTCCGGCGCACCCGCAGGACGTGCGCGTGACCAAGGTGACCGATTCCTCGTGGTGGGCTTGCGCGATGGCGCGTCCGTCGATGAGATCGAACAGCTTCTCGGTCGCGAGCTGAGCCATCCGTTCGGCTGGGACACGGATCGTGGTGATCCGTGGCGTCGTGACCCTGGCGAGACCGAAGTCGTCGAAGCCGACGATTCCGACCTGGCCCGGAACGGCGATGCCGCGACGCGCGAAGGATTCCAGGCCGCCGAAGGCCATGTCGTCGTTCGCGAACACGATCCCGTCGAAGCCGTCATCGCCGAAATCGGCACCCTCGACCGCCGCAAAGCCCGCCTGCTCACTGAAGTCGCCTTCGACGACGGTTGCGCGTTCCTCCAGGCCGTGTTCGGCAACAGCCTGAAGGAAGCCGGTCCGGCGGTCGATGCCGGTCTGGTGGTCGAGTGGCCCTGTGACGTGCATGAGCCGAGTCCGGCCGTGCACCAGAATGAGGTGCTCGGTTATCGTCTTCGACGCGGACACATCGTCCACACCGACGCTCACGGCGTGGGGCAGGTACGGGAAGTTGCCGATGAGGACGACGGGCAGGCCACCGTCCGCAAGGCGCTCGACGTTGGAATCGGAGACAGCCGCACTGGTCACGATCGCACCGTCGGCGCTCTTCGAGCGCATCACCCGCTCGTAAGCGGCGAGACCGTTCGCCTCGTCCGCGCTCGTCGACACCAGCACTTGCGTGTCGCGAGCGTTGGCGGCCGCGGAGACTCCCGTCAGCACGTGCATGAAGTAGCTGTGACCGAAGACGTGACGGCTGGTGTTCGGCACGATCAACGCGATCGCACCCGCCTTCTGCTTCCTCAGCGCGCGTCCGGCAGAACTCGGAACGTATCCGAGCTCCGCAGCGGCCTCGCGCACACGTTCCCGCGTCTTCGCGCTGATCCGTTCATTTCCGGACAGGGCCATGGAAGCGGCTGCCGGCGTGATGCCGACGAGGCCCGCGACATCCTTCAATGTCACGGGCTGCGAAACCTCATCGTTGGCCACTTGATCTCCTTGTTTTATCGATTAAGCAGAGTGTCCAAAGAATACTCCCGACAGACTTCGACGGGAGTGCTTAATCGATAAAACAGAATTTAGACCATCGTTTCGGGACTGTCAAGCGCGATCGAGATATCATGTCAGACGCTGTCATCCCTACACTGGAGAGATGGGACGCTGGAAGCCCGATGCGCAGGGTCGTCTGATGCGCGCCGCGATGGAACTGTATGCCGAGCACGGCTATGAGCAGACAACGGTCGTAGACATCGCTCAGCGCGCCGGCGTCACCGAGCGTACATTCTTCCGCTACTTCACCGACAAGCGCGAGGTGCTGTTCGAGGGCGCCACCGGACTTCGAGAAGTCGTCGTCGACTCGATCGTCTCGGCTCAGCCCGACCTGCCGCCCATGGAAGTGGTCGGCACGGCCATGGCGGCCGGCGCAGCCGTACTGGAAGAGAATCGCGACTTCGCTCGAAAGCGGGCGGCCGTGATCGCTGCCAATCCCGGCTTGCAGGAGCGCGAACTCCTCAAACTCGCCTCTCTCGCTGCCGAGTCGGCTGCAGCACTTCGCGACCGCGGCGTCCCCGAGCCGGCGGCCACTCTCGTGGCGGAGACCGGTGTGACGCTTTTCAGGGTCGCGTTCGAGAAGTGGATCGCGGACACCTCATCGGACAGCTTCTCTCAGGGCATCCGTTCAGCCCTCGACCAGCTCAAGACGCTGACAGCCGAGGGCTGAACGGGCTGAACGGTCGGAGTGCCGGCCGATTCGAGTCAGACCACCGCAGGCTCGATCTCGGCCGCTTCGGTCGCTTCGGCATTCGAGACTTTCGTCGACGGAGCGAGGATCGCGACCACGATGTTCACGGCGGCGAAGATCGCGGCGAGGATGAGCCCGTATTGGAAGCCGCCCACCGCTGCATCCTGCTGATGAGAACCTGATGCGACCGCGTCTGCGATGTGAGTGGTGGTCAACGTCGTGATCACGGCCAGACCCAGCGCGCCACCGACCTGATACCCGGCGTTCAGGATGCCCGATGCGGCGCCGGCGTCATCGTTCGCGACCTTGGATACTGCGCCCACCTGCGAAGCGACCCCGACCGTCGTGATGCCGAGTCCGAAGAGAACGAATCCCGGAAGCAGCGCCGTGACGTATGGGTCGCTCGCGCCGGCACGAGACAGCAGAACAAGGCCGACGACACTGAGCACCACGGCACTGATGAGCACCGGACGGGTGCCCAGTCGCGTGATCAGCCGTGAACCGAGCACGGCGCCGACGATCGCGGCGACACCCATCGGAAGAAGCTCGAGTCCCGTGTTCAGAGCGGACAGCCCGCGGACGTCCTGCAGGTAGATCGCGGTGAGGAAGAACATCGAAAGGAAACCTGCGCTGTTCAGGCCCAGAGACACGACGGCGAAGGACAAGCTGCGAGAGCGGAAGAGCCGTAACGGAATCAGCGGCGCTTTCGAGCGGGACTCAACGATCACGAACGCGCCGAGGAGCACCACGCCGCCGGCAAGGAGAGCGATCACCTCGAGCGAGCCCCAGCCGAGGGGCTGCGCCCGGATGAAGCCGAGCATGATCGCGAGAAGTCCCGCCGTGCTCAGCACCGCGCCGGCGACGTCGAAGGTGCTCGATGCGGTACGCGAGATCCTGCTTTCACGGAGGATGATCAGGGCGAAGGCGATGACGATCGCACCGATCGGAACGTTCACGAGGAAGACCCATCGCCAGCTGAGACTGTCCACGAGAGCGCCGCCGATAACCGCGCCCATTGTGCCGCCGAGTCCGGCGAGGCCGCCCCAGATCCCCAAGGCGACGTTGCGCTGTCGGCCATGTTGGAACGTCACCGTCAGCAGGGTGAGTGCCGACGCAGAAAGCATTGCGCCGCCGAGTCCCTGGATCGCCCTGAAGAGGATCAGCTGAGCTTCCGAGTTCGCAAGCCCGGCCGCGAGCGAGGTGGCCGAGAAGAGCGCCAGCCCGACAACGAACACCAGCCTGCGACCGAGCAGGTCGGCCGATCGGCCGCCCAGGAGAAGGAATCCTCCGAAGATCAGTGTGTAAGCGCTGATCACCCACTGCAGATTGTCGGTCGAGAAGTGGAGATCGGTCTGGATGCTCGGGAGCGCGACGTTCACGATCGTCACGTCGAGCACCACCATGAATTGTGCGACGGCGAGCACCACCAGGGTGCTCCAGGGACTGCGTCTCATCGATCTTCCTCCGCGTGTCTCGACCTTGTACGTTGTATAGGTACGTTGTATAGGGACAATGTACATGTTCAATGTATAGGAGGCAAGAGGAGATCTGAAAGCAGTGATCGGTCGCCGAATCGACCGATCAGACTTTCGACCGATCAGTCTTTCGATTGATCAGAGTCGAAGGTGGATCGTGCGGGGCCTTCAGCCGCGCACTACGCCGCGCGCGCCACTCACAAGAAAATCGAGGCCGCGAGTGAAGTACTCGTCGTCGCTCGCGCAGACGACGAAGTATTCGGCGGACTCGGTGAGGTTCGGGAACTGCTTGGGGGACAGCGAGGACAATCTCGCCTGCTTGATACGACGCGCCTGGTCGACTTTCTCGTCATCGAGAGCCTCCGCATCGGCAGGCTTGGACGTCACCAGCGTGACGATCGAGCAAAGCAGGAGCGAACTGATCTGCGTCGCTTCCGGGCCCGAGCATCCCGCGCTCCGGAGGAGCCCGATGACTCGTTCGGCGAGCATGAGGCCCGCGTCCGAGGTCATCACTCGCGGCGCAAGCAATTCGCTTGCGTTCGGATGCGGACTCACGGCGTCGAGCGCAGCGCGAAGGATCAACTGCAATTGCGCATCCCACTGTTCATCCGTGGGATCGGGCATCTTCACGTCTGAGAAGATGCGCTCGGCAATGCCGTCGAGAACAGCATCCTTGTCTTTGAAGTGCCAGTAGAGCGCCATCGGCGTCACAGCATGCTCCTGCGCGAGACGTCGGATCGTCACCGCGTCCAGGCCTTCGCGGTCCGCGATCTCAAGCGCGGTGGCTGCGATTCCCGCACGGGTCAGTGGTTCGCGCGTCGTCTCGCTCTGTACAGGCATAGCGCTAACTGTACTACGTATAGCTGACGGCACACCCAGGTCGGGAGACGTTCACAGCAGGGTCCGCCTGCGTTTCAGATACGCACGCTCCACAGGGTTGGGAGCGAGCGCCTCAGCTTCCCGGTAGGCCGACGCGGCCTCCGACGTCCTGCCGATTCGGCGGAGGAGATCCGCCCTCGTCGCCGGATACAGGTAGTAGTCGCGCAGCGCCGTCTCGAGCTCCGGGTTCGCGAGCGCGCGAAGTCCCGCCTCGGGACCGTCGCGCATCACGAGAGCGACGACCCGGTTCAGGGCGACGACCGGTGACCCGGTCCGCTCGAGCAGGCGGTCATAGAGAACGACGAGCCTGTCCGCATTCACGGATGCCGCGTCCGGCGCTGTCGCATGACACGAGGCGATCGCCGCCTGAATCGTGTAATCGCCCGGGCGGTCGAGCGCCTCCGCGCGTCTGAGCAGACGCGAGCCATCGCGGATCAGCTCGTAGTCCCAGAGCCCCCGGTCCTGGTCTTCGAGTGAGACCAATTCGCCCCTATCGTCGACCCGCGCCGCCGTTCTCGAGCGCTGGAACAGCATCAACGCCAAGAGTCCGGACGGTTCGGCCTCACGCGGCATCAGGTCGACGAGCATCCGACACAGGCGGATCGCTTCGTCTGTCAGGTCGAGACGCACCAGGCCGTCTCCGGCGGTCGACGCGTACCCCTCGTTGAAGATCAGGTAGAGGACCGAGAGAACCGCTGAGAGCCGATCGGGGAGTTCCTCCGGATCGGGCACCCGATAGGGGATCCCGGCGTTCCGCATCTTTCCGCGGGCTCTCACCAGACGCTTCGCGATCGTCTGCTCGCTCGTCAGGAACGCGCGGGCGATCTCAGCGGTACTGAGACCGCCGACCGTTCTCAGGGTGAGCGCGACACGTGCGTCGAGCGCCAGGGCAGGATGCGCACACGTGAAAACGAGGCGCAGCCTGTCATCGGTCTCATCCTGGGTGCCCATCGTCTGTCCGTTTGTCTGTTCCTCATACATCGCGAATTCGCGGACACCCGAAGCCTCCGTCGCCACTCGTCGCCAGCGGTCGCGCACCACGTTCTTGGCGACCGTGGTGAGCCATGCACCCGGGTTTCGCGGAATGCCGTCGCGGCTCCATCGTTCGACCGCGCGCCCGAAGGCCTCCTGAGTGGCATCCTCGGCGAGCTCCCAATCCCCCGTCATCCGGATGAGAGTCGCGATGATGATCGTCCACTCCTGCTCGTGAGCCTCGGTGACGGCTCGAGCGACATCGTCGTTCAGTTCTGCCACAGCGGACGGATCTCGATCCTGCCATGGACCAAGGTCGGATGAGTGCTCGCGATGGCGATAGCCTCATCGAGATCCGCGCACTCGATCAGGTCGAATCCTGCGATCCACTCCTTGGTCTCGGTGAACGGTCCATCGGAGATCAGGAGCTTCTCGGAATTCTTCCGCACGGACGTGGCATCTTCCGGACCGTGCAGCCGTTCGCCGATTTGGCGCGCGCCTCGCGCGTCGACGTCCGCCAACCACGTATCGAGCATTCGCTGGTCTTCCGAGACCCCGCCGTCGGCATCGACGCTCTCAGGGACGGTCTCGAGTTCGGTGTAGTGCAGGAATAGGTAGCGCATCGTCATCTCCTTCTTCTCGATGCTTTCACTGATACGACGTTGGAGTCGAGGACAAAAAGGACAGGTGCTCCGAATCGGACGCTGTGAGTTGTCATTCTCGCGTGAGCGTCGCGTTGCCCTTGTCGTGAGAGCGTCGCGTTGTCCGTTTCTCGAGAACGTCGGGTTGTCCTTTCAGCGAACGCGTCGGGTTGTCCTTTTCGCGAAGATGTCGCGCGTCGTCCTGGCATGAGCGAGCAGAATCGAGAAGAATTTTCCGCGACGATCGAACCGATCCGGACCTTTCCGGCCCCGGATCGCCAGCGCCCTGCGGCCGTCACGGCGGCCGCGGCCCAGGTCTGGCACGCGATCGCGCGTCGGACCCACCTGGTGACCAGCCGGCCCTTTGCGGCGTCGCGCCGACGCGCCGAACCGACCGACCCCGCTGAAGCCCAGCGATATCGGGATGCACACGCTGAAGAACGGCGTCGGGCGATCAACGCCCTGCTGTTCGGCGGATATTGGCCCCACTGACGTGCCCGAGGGTCACCTCACCGGATACGGCCGGCGGAGAAAGCAGCGTCGGCGCACCCTAGGCTTGAGGCGTGGAATTCGCCGAAACACCAGTGCTCGTCAACGCTCGAGTGCGGCTGGAACCGCTGTCGCAGGCCCACTGCGCCGACCTTTCCACCGCCGTGACGGTAGATCAGCTCTGGAAGACCTGGTACACGCAGATCCCGGCGCCCGAAGACATGGCCCAGGAGATCGATCGGCGCCTGGCTCTGCAACGAAAAGGCGACCTGGCACCGTGGGCGATCATCGATCCGGTCGACGGGACCGCAGTGGGAATGACCACTTATCTCAATCTGGATCGCGCGAATCGCCGCCTCGAGATCGGGGCGACCTGGATCGGGCGACGCGCTCAGAAGACCGGTGTCAACGCCGCGGCGAAATTGCTCCTCCTGACCCGCGCGTTCGAGGAGCTCGGATGCATCGCCGTCGAATTCCGCACGCATTGGCACAACCATCAGTCGCGCGCCGCCATCGCCAGACTCGGCGCGAAACAGGACGGGGTGCTCCGTAACCACAAGGTTCTGGAGAACGGGACGATCCGCGACACCGTCGTCTTCTCGATCATCGACGGCGAATGGCCTTCAGTGAAGGCGGGTCTCACCGAGCGCGTGGAGCGCTCGTAGACGCAGCTCAGGACCGGATGATCGGGCGGAACCACAAGTACCGATCCACCAACGCTACCGACCTACTTCACCAGTTCGCCTTCGCGCACCCGATGCTCTGCAAGGCGCCCCAGCACCTCGTCGACATCCTCTTCACGCACATCGCGATGCGTGACGAACCGGACGTTGCCTGCCATCGTCGATGCGAGAACGCCGCTCTCGCGCAATAGTCGCGTCGTCTCAAGAGCATCCTTGCTGCGAACGAGCACGATGTTGCTGGTCGGCGGCACGATGCTGAAACCGGCATCCGTCAGACCGGCCGCGAGCCGCAGTGCGAGCAGTCGATCGTTGTCGATCTCTGCCAGATGATGATCGAGGGCGTAGAGACCGGCTGCCGCCAGCACACCGCCCTGCCGGACTCCCCCGCCGAGCATCTTGCGCAGCCGGCGAGCGCGGACCATGGTCTCCGCCGTGCCGGCCAGCACCGAGCCGACCGGAACGCCGAGACCCTTGGACAAACACACCGAGACGGTGTCCGCCTGACTCGTCAGCTCACTCACCGAGCATCCGAGCGCGGCGGCCGCATGCCACACCCTCGCGCCATCCAGGTGGACCGCCAGGCCGGCCGAGCGTGCGGCGAGCACGACCTCGCGCTGGCGTTCCACGGGCACGACCGATCCACCCGCTGCGTTGTGCGTGTTCTCGAGGCACAGCAATGCCGGGCGAAGGCTGTAGTAAGGCCCGACCGCCGACGCCGCACGCGAGACATCCTCCGCATCGGGCAGCCCGGGGAGATCCGACCAGGGCAGCGTCACCGGCATCCCCTGGGCGAGCGACGCGGCCGTGCCCAGCTCCGAATCGAGCACGTGGGTGTGCGCGGATGCGATGAACGAGTCGCCCCGGACGAGGTGGATCATCAGCGCGACGAGATTGGACATCGATCCGGTCGGCATCCACAGCGCCGCTTCGTGCCCAGTGAGCCCGGCGACTCTCTCCTCGAGAGCCCGCATCGTCGGATCGCCGTCGAGCACGTCATCGCCGACCTCCGCTCGCGCCATCGCTTCGCGCATCCCTGCGCTCGGCTTGGTCACCGTATCCGAACGAAGATCGATCGTCCTCATATTCCGTCCACTCCTACTCGAGACCCGCGGCATCCGTCACCCGGGAGAGCCTGTCGATCACCGAAGCGGGATCGCCCAGGCCGTCGTCCATCACCACGAGTGAATCTAAGCCAGCGTCGGCGAATCTCCGAATTCCGCGCACACAGTCGTCGAACGAGCCGGCAACCGTGAAAGCGTCCAGGATCTCGTCGCTGAGAAGATCGGTGGCATCGCGCCCCGTTTTCAGCCGATCGGAGAATGCACTCGCCGTCTCCGCGTCCAGACCGCCTTTTTCGGTGATCATCGTCGCGCCGTGGACACCGAGGAAGCGGGCCGTGCGTTCCCGCACGCGCGCGCGGGCCGTCTCCGGATCGTCGTCGTACGAGACCAGCACGTACGCCGAAGTCGCGCGCGGCGCATACGTCTGCTTGATCCATTCCACGTAGGGCGGCGAGGAGAGGATCGAAAGCATGAGGCCGTCGGCGATCGGTGTCGCCTTCGCCAGAGCGGTCGGTCCTTTCACTCCCAGATACACCGGAATGCCCTCCCGGACGGGAGGGAACGACAGCCCGGCGCGCACCCGCTGGCCACCCACGACCTCATCGATCGGCTCCCCGGTCAACAGCGATCGGAGAGCTTCGACGTATTCGATGAGCCGGGTGATGGGCTTCTCGAATGGGATGCCCAGCTTCCCCTCCATCCACGCGGCGTTGCTCGCACCGACGCCGACGACGAGCCGGCCGCCCGAGAGCTCGTCGAGTGCCGCACACTCCATGGCGGTCAGGGCGACATGACGCGTCCACGGGTTGATGACGCCCAAGCCGATCAGGATACGGGAGGTCGCCGCAGCGACACCGCCGGCGACCGTGAACGCGCCCCGCTCGAGGTAGTCCTCGCTCAGCCACAGCTCCGCCATTCCACGTTCTTCGGCCAACCGCGCCATCTCGACGGCCTCGCGAGCGTCTCTGGAGCCTGCAGGGGCGATACCGATCTTCACGGCCGCGTTCCCGGAAGGCTTGCCTCGGCGGTCGAGACAGCCTCGTCGAACGCGTGAAGCGTCGGCTCGATGACGGGCACCTCGGGCAGCCTAGCCGCCGCCGCGCCGATGTCTTTCAAGCCGGTCGACGTCCCCAGGAGGACCACCGAATCGGAGTCCGAGACCACCCCGGACCGGATGAGTTGCGGCAAGACCGCGTAGGTGATCGCGGACGACGGCTCCAGGAACGCCCCTTCGAGCGAGGAAAGCACCTGCTGTGCGGCCATCACCTCGGCGTTGTCGGCAGAGGCTGCGAAGCCGTTCGTGCGACGGAGCGCGGCGACGCCCTGCCAGGTGGCCTGGAGGGCCGCGATCGAGAAGGCGACAGTGGGCTCCGCTGGCGCGGGGCTCGGTTCACGCTCCTCGAGAGCTGCGCGAAACGGATCGTATGGTTCGGCAGCCACGATGCGGGGCAGCTCCGGCACAAGGCCGAGCGACACCAGGTCTTCACAGCCGCGGACGAGTCCGGCGATACCGTCCCCGTACGCGACGGGCGCCACGATCACGTCGGGGAGCTTGCCCCCGTACTGCTCCCACAGCTCGTACGCGATCGTCTTGTACCCGTCGACTCCGAAGGGATTGGATCCGGACGGCGGCCCGACATACCCAGACATCGGCACCCATCCGCGTTGCTCGACGCCCTCCCGCATGACCGTCCAGCGTTGCGCGGGCTCCTGCAACGCGACCAGGGTGGCCCCATAGCTCTGAATCAGCACCTTCATCGCGAGCGGCACCGATGCGATCGTCAGCACCACACAGCGAAGCCCGAGTTTCGCGGCGTACGCAGCGATGGCAGCGCCGTGGTTCCCCGTGCTGGAGACGACGACCGTCTCGGCGCCCTGCTGTGCCGCCTTGTTCACCGCGATCGCGGCGAGCCTGTCCTTGTACGACCAGGTCGGATTCCTGGACTCGTCCTTCAGCCGTAGCTCGGGGAGTCCAGCGAGCGCGCCGGCAGCAGGGAGAGCGAGAAGCGGCGTGCCTCCCTCGCCGAGGCTGACGAACGTCGACCGGTCTATCGGCAAGAACTCCGCGAAGCGCGCGATCCCTGCCGTCGACAGGGGATCCGGGGCAGAAGGGATCGTCGCGCCGGCCAGGTCGTATACCGGGCTCGGGTACAGGTTCACGCCGTCAGCCGCGCAAGGCGCGCAGAGTGCGTACGCCGAGGATTCGTCGTACTCGCGCTCGCAACGTCCACAGCGCAGGAAACCCAGGTAGGCCGTCATGCGCTCACCACCGTCAAGCCGCGGGCGCGGTCGGTCAGGCGCGTGCAGCCGGTTTCGGTGATCACGAGCGCATCTTCGACCATCATGCCGCCCCAGCCGAGCTCGTAATACGGCGTCTCGAAGCAGAAGACCATCCCTGGCAGAAGCTCGCCGTCGTCGCCGGGTCGCACGATCGGCGGCTCATAGGTGGTGAGGCCGATCCCGTGACCGCAGTGCTGCCGCCGGTATGGGGAGGGGCCACCTCCCCGTTCGACGGCGGCGACGGCGCGATCGAAGAGCTCGCTCGCGCGCACTCCGGGTCGCGCATAGGCGAGCTGCACTTCTTCCGCCGCGAGTATCGCGTCGTAGTATTGCCGCTGCTTGTCCGTCGGATCGCCGACCACCGCCGTCCGGCCGATATCGGACCAGTAACCGTCGAGGGTCCCGCCGATGTCGAAACGGATGAGATCGCCTCGGCCGATCACGCGATCCGTGGCGTAGGCGTCGGCGAGCGCGGATCGTTCGCCGGAGGTGACGACCGTGAAGCGTGGTTCGAGACCGCCGTCGATCATCGTGTTCGCGACGATCGTGGCCAGCTCCCTTTCCGTCACGCCCGGACGGACGGCCTCGAGGGCTGCGACGATGCCCCCTTCCGCAACTCTGGCCGAGCGCTGAAGAAGCGATACCTCTTCCGGGAGCTTCTGAGCACGAACCGCGCTCAGCCAATCGCTCGCGTCAGACCAGCGGGCCCCGGGCAACGCCTCGGTGAGCGGTCCGCGGAGTTCTGACGGCATCGATTTCTCGTCCAGGCCGATCGTGCCGGATCCGAGATCCAGCTGCGCGACGGCTGCCGCGAGCGCGCTCTGGTAGTCGGGGTGCTGGTCGACCAATCTCGTCGCACGCGAAGATCCGGCCGACGACTCGAAGTAGAACCTGCCGTAGGCCACGAACTCGTGCTCGGGAACACCCGCGTCGAACGCCGGCGCCGAGTCGGCGACAGGGCCGACCATCAGACTCGCCCGAGGCGTGACGAGCATCGCGATCGCGGGCGTTCCGTGGACCGCCGCCCCTACGCTCCGGTAGCCGCTGGCGTAGTCGACGTTGGCCGCGCTGAAGACGAGCACCGCATCGAACGGGGCTTCGGACAAGTGCTCTTTGAGCTTCTCGATCCGCGAACGGACGAGAGAGCTCGATCGGGTGAGCGTGAGCGTCGGACTCATGAACGGGCCTCCGTCATCTGTCGGTATGGGTGGATGACGTTCTCGGCGAAATCCGCCATCGCGTCGAGTGTCTCGTCGACCGTGTTACAGCCGAAGAGGAGACCCGAGAGCGTCGTCGCTCCCGCCTGCGCATATGCATCGACCTGTTCCAGGATCCGTTCTGGCGTCCCGATCAGGTTGCGGCTCTCCCAGTTGTCCTGCTGATCCTTCAGCGTGGAGTTCGAGAGCGACTTCATGTGCGAGTAAAGCTGCGTGGCCCGAAAACCGGCGAGCGCCTTCTCTGTCGTCGGGCCGATCCCCACCGAGAGCTGCGGCGCGACCTCGAACCCCTTCGGAAGCTCACGACCTTCTGCGTCGGCGATCTCCTCGATCTCGCGGATCCCCGCGGCGACCTCGTCCGGACTCAGAACGGCCGGCAGCCATCCGGTCGCGAATCGTGCCGCGCGCTGCTTCGAGCCCACCGCGTTGCCTCCGGAAAGGACGGGGAGGATCGCCTGCCGCGGTTTCGGGTAGCTCTCCACATCGCGAAATGAAATGAACTCCCCATCGAACGACGCACGCCGCTCGGTGAGCAGGATGCCGATCGACTGGAGGAACTCGTCAGCCTGACGGCCGCGGTGGAGCGCCCGTCCGGGCCACATGGCCTCGGCCTCTTCACGATATGCGCCGATCCCGACTCCCAGGATGAACCGGCCCCGACTCAGCTGATCCAACGTCGCAGCCTGCTTGGCAACCACCACCGGGTGACGGAATGCCATCACGGAGATCGCCGTTCCGAGGCCGAGCGTCGTCGTCTCCGCCGCCACGAAGCTGAGGTAGAGATACGGATCGTAGAAGCGAGGCGGATCCGGGAACTCGGCCCGCACGTAGGCCTGCGTGCTCACGTGGTCATTGCCCCAGACCGAGTCGAAGCCGAGTCGCTCCGCCTCCTTCGCGAGCATGACAGCCTGCTCCGGATCGGCGTACGGGACCGGATACATCATCCCCTCCGTGCCGGTGGGGACTCCGAGACCGAACTTCATCACTTCACCGCCAGGGGAAGCGGCGCGGGCGCAGTTCGCCAGGCTGCAGCCGTTTGCGGAATGGAGAAGAGAAGGTAGATGATCCCTCCGAACAGCGGCAGCACGTGCCAGAACGAGTCGCCGAACCCGAGCCCGAGCACCAGGTTCAGCGCGACCGTCACGACGAGCGCCGCGATGGCCCGCCAGTTCACGGCCGGCAGATCCTCGATGCGGCTCCGGTAGCTCATCCGGTGCACGATGAAGTAGTCGGCGAGGATGATGCCCGGGATGACCGGAAGGGCATAGCCGATGTATCCGGTGAAAGCCAGGAAACTTGCGATGATCCCCTGCGACAGACCGACGAAGCCGATGACGACGCCGATGATCGCGATTATCACGTTCGTGACGCGCCGGGAGAGACCGACCGCGTTGGCGGTTGCGAGGCTTCCGGCGTAGAGCTCGTTGGTCTCCACCGTGATGCTCTGAACCAGGAACGAGACGGTTGCCAGACCGGTCAGCCCGATGAGTCCGAATGCAGCACCGAGATCGGAGCTGCGCAGGCCGAGACCAAGGATGAGTCCGAGGAAGTTGAACCCGAAATTGCCGACGATGAACTCCGCGGCGGTCGAGACGTAGACGGCCCGCTTTCCGCGCCCGAACCGCATGATGTCCGCGCTGATGGTTGCCCCGCCGGTCCACTTCGCGATTCCGGATCCGAGCAGTGCGGCGAAGGCGATCTGGCCGCTCTGAACCGGCTTCGCGTTCAGGATCGCGTCGAAACCTCCGACATGGACCAGGGTCAGCACATCCGCCACGACGACGAGGAGGATCATCAAAGGCACGCCGATCCGGCCCATCCATTTGAGCCCGCGTGCGAACCCGAAAGCCGAGATCGTCAAGTAGATGACACCGAGGACGACGCAATAGACGATCTGCAGGGCGGTCACGTTCGCACCCGGGAACACCGCGACCGTGATTCCGAGGATGTAGCCGTAGAACGCGGCGATGACCACTGCGACGATCAGGGAGGGAAGCCGGCTGCCCTGTCGCCCGAACGCGAATCGGGTGGACAGGGCGAAGGTGATCCGCTCGCGCAGGCCGATCATTCCCATCCCGATCGACATCGCTGCGACGACGACCGAGATGAGCAGAGAGATGAGGATCGCCTGGACGAATCCGAAGTACAGGCCGATCGTATAACCGAAGACGAGGTCGGAGGCCGATACGGTCAGGCCCATCCGCACCAGCGAGATGTCCCAGGTCGATTGGGTCTGAGACTCGGGAACGCGCGAGTTCGCATAGTCCTCGCGGACGGCCGCTGCCGGGGGCGTTGCCGAGGTCGAGCTTGGCTTGGTCATTGCTACTCCTTGCCGTGCGCTGCAGGGGGTCATCCGTCTGTACCGAGGCGAGCTTCAGCAGTTTCGCCGGTACTGCACGAGATGTTGTGGGATGTTATGAATGCTAAATGCACAGTGGCGCCCGCACCTATGGGCAGTCATGGCGACCCGAGAGGCAGAGATTGTGGATATTACACAAGCGCTGGGAAACTTACTCGAAACCTCCGGCGACGTCGAGTCCGAGATTCTCGCTCGGGTCTGGGGTTCCCGCAGCTACGACGAGAACCATCTGGATCCCCTCGACCTGTCGTCCATGATCATGTTCAACGTCGAGTGGCTGCTACGGAGTCTGGCCGACAGCGCTCCAGACCCGGCCGACCTGCCGGGCATGGATGAGGCTTTCGCGGTCGCGCACGAGATCGGAGAGCGCCGGGCGATCCAAGGCGTCGCGATCGACGCCGTCATCCGGTCCTGGAGGACGGCCGAGCGGGTCCTCGAAGAGCGTCTCATCGGCTACGCAGGGGACGTCGAGACGCACGAGTTGCTCGATGCGATCAAGAAACTCAGCGTCCTGATCGCCACTCTCACAGACCATTCCGTGGAGAGCTATCGGCACATCCAGCAGGAAGTGACCGGCCACTACGACCGGCTCACGACCGACCTCGTGGCGCAGATCGTCTCGGGCTCGGGCCTCAGCGCGTCGGAGATCGAGCAGCGCGCGCGGGTCATCCAGGCCGATCCGAACGAGACATACGCCGCGGTGGCCGTGGGCATTCCGGAGCGCGACAGTCCCGCAACCCACTCGCACGCACAACGCCATCTCCTCAGCCACGTCGGCCTGCGGCTGCAGGGCCGGATCCTCATCGGGTCTCTTGAAGATCGCCCGCTCCTGCTCCTGCCCGCCGCCGACGAAGATCAGTCCCGGCTGATCGGACTCCTCCAAGCGGCGGTCGATTCGTACGAGGAGCTCCCCAGTCTGCTTCTCGGTGTGAGCACATCCCGAGCCCAACTGGGACAGGCACACGAGGCGGCGCAGCAGGCGCGATTGGCGCTCGAAGTGGCACAGCGTCTCGGCCGGTCACGAGAAGTCGTCCCCTATTCGTCCGTCGCCGTGGAGACGCTGCTCCTCCGTGAGCCGACGACCGCGGAGATCCTGCTCGACTGCATTCGGCCGATTCTCGACCGGCCGGAATTGATCGACACGTTGAGGGTCTACCTCAGCTCAGGCCTGTCCGCCCGCGCGGCGTCCCGTGTTCTCTTCGTCCACTCCAACACCGTGCCGCATCGGCTTCGCACGATCACCTCCCTGCTGGGAAGAAACCTAGACGACGTCCGCGAGAACGCCGACATCACGCTCGCGCTGCGATGGCTGGAGCTACGGCGGTAGCGGGAACGCGTCGGTTGCGAAGAACTGACACGCGCGTACTGTGAAGGTCGCTGCCCTTGATCCTGCCAGCGCGTCTGGCCGGCGCGGAAGGGTGTGAAGATGAAATTGATCAATGTCGGCAGCTGGTCGTTTCTGACCGGCAGCGATATCGCCGACGTGGTGATGACATGTTCGCGAGAGCTGTGGGCCGCTCGTCGTGTCGAGATCGCCACGATTCCCTTTCTCGACGATGAGGGCCGAATTGAGGAGACGCAGTTCCTCATCGGTTGGGCGAACCCGCTATCGACAGTCTCTGTGCGCTACAAAGGTCCCGAATTGTCAGATGACGCCGCTGTCGCCAACCTCCGCCGGAAGCTCGTCGCCGCGGGACCGTCAAACGTCGCGGCAATCAGCTATTCGGACACCGAATATCCGGGAACCGGATTCTTCGACTTCGACGAGCTGTGAACCAGCGCTGCCGATATCGATGGCGTAGCGGCCTCATAGCGGCCTCACGTGCGCGCAGACCTTACGCCGGTCTCAAGTGCGCGCGGGGGACCGTGCGAGGAATTCGGCCACCTCGCTCTCGGCCATCACCTGCATCCCGCGAACGCCACGCGATGACAAGGCGAGAGCTTCCAGCCAGTCGCGATTCAGTTCCGGAGGGCGACTCCCGGCGAACCGGAACTGCAACGGGATTGCCGGGGACATCCATAATCCGACGCGTCCGGACCCCTGTTCGGCCGGCACCGTCCAATTCAAGAGGAAGCTCTCCTGCAGGCGCAGCTTCGCTGCTATCGCAATCTTCAAATGCGCCAGCAGGCGATCCTCGATCTCATACTCAGCGCCGGACCCATATATTAGATGCCCCAAGGATCCACCCACTTTCGTAATCAAACGGCACGATTGCCGCGTTCGCCCGCCCGTAAACTCTCGCCGGCCAACAATAGCAAAAGCGCATTCGTTAGTCCCGCTAATTATCCCATGGATCGACGTAGGACCGCCGGATGAGTGCATACTCGCTTGATTGATGCGCGGATGACGACTACGAATCGCGTCGTGGATTCGCGCATTTTGGACATCGTACGTAATAGGGCAGCGCCCACTTCGTCGCTCCGGCGAGAACCGAATTGAGCTCGCAGTGGGTCGGCACGTCCGGCTGGCGCTATCCGTCCTGGAGACACGATTTCTATCCAGACGGCCTTCCCCAACGGCGCGAACTCGAATACCTGGGGCAGACCTTCAACAGCGTCGAGATCAACGGTTCCTTCTATTCCCTGCAGCGACCCTCCGCCTATCGAACGTGGGCTGACCAGACACCTGAGCGGTTCACCTTCGCCGTCAAGGGAAGCCGTTTCATCACGCACATGCTTCGATTGCGAGACGTCCGGCCCGCGCTTGCGAACTTCTTCGCCTCAGGTGTCCTGCTGCTCGGGCAGAAGCTCGGTCCCGTCTTGTGGCAGCTTCCCGAACGGGCGACGTTCGATCGCGAGCTCATGGAAGCGTTCTCCGCGAGCCTCCCGAAGACGCTCGCGGAGGCCGCCGTTCTGGCGGCCCAGCACGATGACAGGATCAAGAACGTCGAGATCCCGGCCGTGCGGAGCGATCAAACGATCAGGTATGCGCTGGAGGCCCGGCATCCGAGTTTCGACACCGACGAAGCTGCCGCTGCGCTTCGTCGTCACGGCATAGCGCTGGTCACAGCTGACACCGCCGGACGATGGCCGTTGATGACGCGATCGACCGCGGATTTCGTCTACGTCCGTCTGCACGGCAGCCGGGAGCTTTACACCAGCGGCTACACGAGGGCCGAACTCGAACGCTGGGCGACTCTCGCCAGGGAGGCGGCGGGCCGCGGTCGCAAAAACCGCACGCCGCGAGACATCTATGTCTACTTCGACAACGACGCCGAGGGCCATGCACCATTCGATGCGCTGGCGATGGCCGAGGTGCTGAGGGCCGGCTAGCGGTTTGAGCCTGACTCCAGCTCGGTTCGCTGATCGAGGCCCTCAGGTGAGCGGTTGGCGATCGCGATCGCCCGCTGGGCGTCCCCGAACTCCTCGAACCTGCCGAGTGCGTTGCTCAGCCCGTCGTGCGCGACGAAGCCGTGGTCACGTTCGATCATGCCGATGTAGCGGCTGTCACACGTTGCGATCCACAGATCGGCGCACGGTCGATCCCAGTGCACCTGCTCGTCGGCCACAGGTTCAGATCCCGCTTGGGGCATCAAGTTCTCGATCATTCTCATTGCTCCCATTTCAGCTGGTGAGTCGTCATCAACCCACCATGTAGATTGCGTCACTCCTCAATATGCGACAAGCCCTGGCGCATTGGCCGAACTGGTGGTAAAAGACCTTCAGCGATCGTTCGCGCGGCGAGGTGACGTCTTCGCAACCGGGTAAGCGTCGAAGACCTCGGCGGCGGCATCGCCGAAACCTCTCGGAGTGCCCGCGTCTTCGAACGTCGTCGCGATCTCCCGCATCTCGGCGATCCACCGCCACCCTTTCTGGGTGGCGGAAGCGTCTGCGGCCGCCAGCCGCGCGCTCAGCTGGGGCTGGCTGAGCGCCCACTCGCTGGCCAGCGCGTCCCAGACCCCGTCGTTGACGGCGGTCTCCCGGGTCGCGAGCAGCAAGGCGGACGAGATCTTCGTCCACGCCGCATAGGCCATCTTCAGCTTCGAAGCCGAGGAGCAGGTGTCGTCCAGGACGATCGCAGAGAACAGCCCATCGGTGAAGAGGGATCGCACCCGGTCGGCGTCGGGACCGGACAAGTACAAACGAGTCGAACCGCGCTCCGACGGAGGGGTACCGATAATGCCGCCGTCCACAAAACGCCCTCCGCCGCCCTGGATGAGCCCCGCCACCTGCTCTCCCGTCCGGGGGCTGATCGCGTTGGCGTCGATGTAGGTTCCGCCGTAACCGGCGAGCTGACCGGCGACTTCCACGGC
>FSWU01000257.1_pt1 | contig 22287 bp, 24 predicted proteins | sample 1638061 | NCBI WGS metagenome assembly FSWU01 (sample SAMEA3914788, study PRJEB12502) | metagenome | biome: forest; material: soil | place: Canada | collected 2011-07-03 | depth 0.1 m
CAAGCTCTCGCAGACCGCGCGACCGGCGTTCGAGTCAGCGACGCTTGTCCAGCTCCAGCTGTACTGCTCAGCCGGAAGGAGCGTCTCAGGCTCCTTTGCACGCATGATCGATTCCGCGACCATCGCATCCATGCTGCGGTCGATCGATGCTACGTGGCGCTTGATTGTGACCAATACAGCTCCGGATGGTCTCCGCGACGGCCAGCCTGGTTTCAGAGGATATGTGAGAAGCCCGACCTTGTAACTCCTCTACCTCGCGCCAGCGAAGATAGCTACGAGGAGAGTGATCACGCCGATGATCCCGCAGATCACCCCTGGGATGCCGGCCTCAGTCACGGGGCTGTCGTTGCCCGCCAACCAGTTCTCCAGCCGCTCACCGTACATCGCCTTGCGGTAAGCCTTGTAGTACCGGTAAATGGCAGCCCGATAGCGAATGAGGACGACCCCGAATCCAAGGAAACTCAAGCCAACCACGATCGCTATGCCACGGCCCCAGGACCACCACATGACGCCCCCTATCCGGTTGGGACGTTAGCGATTACTGAACTCGACTCGGATCGTTCGCGCTCCTCGGTAATGGTGCAGTCGATAAGTAAGTTAGCCATCTCCGCGCCTCCACTGGCGGGCAAGCCAGTAACCAGCCGCTTTGATCGAGGAGTAGAGCAATCCAATCACGCCCATCGCCAGGACGATCCAACCACCAACAAGCAAACGGCCCTCCGCGTACGTGCTGGCAGCGTTCGGAAACGCCTCGTACACGTACACGAACAGAACCCCGATGCCGACGACCAGCAGCCACCCCGCCAGCACTTTCAACAGTGACCTCGACATGGCTCAAAGTTTAGGTGCGAAGAATCCTAGTCAGAATCGCGGGTAGTTGGACAACTCATCCGCTTGTCGGTCTGTCGACCACGGCGCCCACTTATCCGCAACCCTGAGGGACGGGATGCGGCCAATGGCGAATGCGATGCGTTCCGCACGTCTGACGAACCCGACGCGGAAGAGCGATGCTCTTCCGCTGAGCGGGCTGCGCCCCACCGGCACGGCCGTCACATCGCGCGGTGATCGCGCGCTGCGACTGTCTTTTCGGCGCGATGCGCCGGAACCGGCGCGGCGGGGACCCCACTTGGCCGGCCTCGTGAACGACGAGGAGCCGCCCGGTGGGCGGCTCCTCGTCGTTCGTCGGGCTGACAAGATTTGAACTTGCGACCCCTTGACCCCCAGTCAAGTGCGCTACCAAGCTGCGCCACAGCCCGTGGCTCGCCACCCTCGCGGGCAACTCGAAAAGCTTACCGCAGCCACGTCCTCAGCTCGGGCCAGGCCGCCGCGAAACCGGGATGCAGCGGAAGAGTATCCACATCGGCGATCGGGACCCACCTCAGCTCGTTGCTTTCGTGATCCGCAACAACCGCGGCGAACGGCTCAAGTGCACGAGCAATGACAGTCGTGTATGACCAAAATCCGAGATCGAGAACCGCGGAATGAAGGATACTCAGGCTCGCGGCCGGCACATTCGCCTCCTCGGCCGCCTCCCGCAAAGCCCCCGCCTCGGCGGACTCCCCCTGCTTTCGAGCCCCACCGGGAATCCCCCACGTACCACCAAAATGACTCCAGGCGATGCGGTGCTGCATCAGAACGCCAACCTCAGGATCCCAAACGAGAAGGCCAGCAGCACCAAATCGACCCCAAAAACGCTGCCCATCCGGCCCCTCGACCCAGGCATCACCCGGGTCACGTTGGCCGATCGGTGGAAGAGGCGGTGGCACCATCACCCTTCAAGTCTGCACTGTCCAACCCGGCTCACCTGACCAAAAAGTTTTCCACAGATTCCCCATTCTCTCGAACTGGTGTTCCCATATCGACGAGAATTGTGTTATGCCCAATCTCTCCGAACGACTCCTCGAGTCCGCTGCCGCTGTCGCAGCGCTCGGGTCGGAGAACTCGGACTTCGCCATTCTGGATGATGCGACCGTCACGGCAGGCCTCGCTCTGGTTCGAGACCACCAGAGAAATCTCCAGGCCTACGAGCTTGGTCTGGCGGCAGAGATCGCCCGGCGCTCATCGCACACCTTCGGCAACAGCGGGCTCGCGCGGCGCAACGGCTCCGCAACTCCGGCCATCTTCATCCAGTCGATTACGGGCTCCTCGATCGATGAAGCAACGAAGCTGGCAAAGATCGGGGAGATGATCGTCGAGTCTGACCTCCGAGCCGCCTCGATGCTCGGCACGGAGGGACATCCGGATGCTCCCCAAGATCCGGATGCACCTGACGAACCACGGGCGGGTGCGCAGGGCGCTGGCGACGGCCCCATCGCTCCACTCGCGACTGCCGCCCGAAGCGGAGATATCTCCGTTGCGGCTGCTGATGCCATCCGCAAAGGTCTGGGAAAACCGGATGACGCCGTAACCGTCGACCAACTGCGCGCCGCGGAAGCAGAGCTGCTTGCGGATGCCGGCAAGGTCTCACCCGAGTCGCTGCTGAAGCTGGCGAGAATGGCTCGCAATGCACTCGACCTCGAAGCCATCGAGCGCGGCGCAAAACGTCGCCAGGACATCCGTTACGTCCGACGCTGGCAACGCGATGGGATGTCCGGCGGATCCTGGTCGCTGCCCGACGAAGACGGCGGAGCCGAATTGCACGCCGCACTCGGCCTTATGCTTGCCTCTCGCACCGGCGGCCCGCGCTTTCCCGAAACCGACGAGCAGGGCAACACGGTAGTCAAATCGGCAGAGCAGGTAGCTCTCGAAGACCCCAGAACCATCGAACAGGTCCTCGCCGACGGCTTCGCCCAAATCGTTCGCCTCGGACTGGTCGCTGACCCCTCAGCAGTTCCGGCAGTCAGTCGTTCCGCCGTTCGAGTGATGGTGTCCGAGCTCGTGCTTGATGAACAGAGCGGATCAGCACTCCTCGAAGAGAACCTCACTCCGATTACGTTCGCCAAGCTCGAACAGCTCCTCTGCGCCGACGGCAAAGTAGGAGTGCTCTTCGACGACCACGGCGAACTCGTCAACGTCGGTCGGGAGCAGAGATTCTTCACCTACCGCCAACGAATCGGACTCGGCGTAAGAGACGGCGGATGCCGCTATCCCGGTTGTGACAAACCCGTCTCCTGGACGGAAGCCCACCATCTTCGGCAGTGGGCTCGAGACAAGGGCGAAACGGATATCGGAAACGGAATACTTCTCTGTCGCTATCACCACATGCACATTCACGACACCGGCGGTGAAGTCGTACGAGGAGAACGAATCGGACGACCCGGCACCTTCTGGCTCAAACCCGGGAAACGACTCGACCCCGCACAAACGCTCATCGAAATGCCGAGCAGAAACCCGCTCGTCAACCGACTGACGTCCGACCCTCGAACTTAGCCACACGCACTGGCACACGCACTGGCACTGGCACCATCAGCAGGCACTGCCAGCAACGCGCGAGCCCCGCGCCGCGCGCCGCGCGCAGTAGCAGTCAGTCTCCGTCGGCCGCAGCCTTGAGCGCCGCTATGTCCAGCTTCACCATTCTCAGCATCGCCTGGGTGGCTCGCGTCGCTCGTCCCGGATCAGGATCCGACATCAGCTCCCCGAGAACAGTTGGAACGATCTGCCAGCGGAGTCCGAACCGATCCTTCAACCAACCGCAGGCGACTCCCTCACCGCCACCTTCTGTAAGACGGGACCAGACGGAGTCGAGTTCCTCTTGCGTCTCGACGTTCACCCACATCGAAAACGCCTCGTTGAAACTGAGAGCCGGACCACCGTTGAACGCCTGGTAGTCGCGACCATCGATCTCGAACGTGACCACCATGACGCTGCCTTCGGGTGCTGGACCACCAGCACCCCAGCGCCGTACCTCCAGGATCTTCCCGCCGAAGATCGAGACGTAAAGATTCGCTGCCGCCTCGGCATCGCCGTCGTACCAGAGAAAGGGAATGATCTTTGACACGACGGAACTTCCTCACCTGTCGTCAGAGACACCAGCAGTAAAGCACTGGACGGACAATCCATCCTGACGCTATCCGGCGAGGAACGCACCAATTGCCGCAGAAAAGCTCTCCGGATCGGATGAACCGGCCAGCTCACGAGCAGAATGCATCGATAACAGCCCCATACCCGCATCTATCGTTCGAATGCCAAGTCGAGTAGCAGTGAGCGGCCCAATCGTCGATCCACACGGAACGGCATTGTTGGAGACGAACTCCTGATAGGTGACGCCCGCAGCATCGCAGGCTCTCCCCCACTCGGCCGCACCAACGGCATCGGTCGCATACCGCTGATTCGCGTTGATCTTGAGGAGCGGACCAGTTCCGACAATCGGGCGATTCACCGGATCGTGCTTTTCCGGATAGTTCGGGTGAACGGCATGGCTCGCATCGGCGGACAGGCACCACGAACGAGCGAACGCGCGAAGCCGGTCGTCGTCGCCGGCGCCCAGTCCGAAAGAAATCCGCGCGAGAACGTCGGAAAGGAACGGGCCGCTAGCACCCGATCGGGATCCCGAACCGATTTCTTCGTGATCGAATGCCGCAAGAACAGTGATCGACTCGGTGCTCGCCGGGGTGTCGAGCAGGGCTGTAAGCGACGAGTGAACGGAAGACAGATTGTCGAGCCGCCCACTGGCGAAAAACGCGTCGTTAAGACCGAAAACCGCGGGTGCTTGAGTATCGGCAACAGAAATGTCGTACCCGCCCACTTCGGCACCGGTTCTGTCGGCGAGCCGAGCGAGGTGACCGACGAGGTCGGCATCGGCCGCTTCGCCAAGTCCGATAACGGGATTGAGGTGACGCTGCGGATCGAGTTTCAGACCTTCGGAGTTGACCGAACGATCAAGATGAACCGCCAGTTGCGGGAAACGAAGCAGCGGACCGGTGCGAACGAGTGCCGTCGAACCATCTCGAAAGGCCAGGCGACCGGCGAATTCGAGTTCGCGATCCAGCCACGAGTTGAAAAGAGGTCCGCCATAGACCTCAACACCTGCCTGAAGCCAACCGAGAGTACCTGTCGTTGGTTGTGGTTTGAGTTTGAATCCGGGACTGTCTGTGTGTGACCCGACGATGCGATAGGGAGTAGTAGGCCCAGCGGATGCGGGGATCCGCCAGGCGATGATCGCTCCGTCTCGAACGATAAACCCATCACCAGCACTAGAGTCCCACGCGTGGGCTTCGTCGACTTCGACAAAACCCGCCTCGCTCAGTCGTCGCGCCGTTTCCGCTACGGCGTGAAACGAAGAAGGGGAAGCAGTGACGAATGAAGCAAGAGATTCGAGGTGACGAGATGCTGGCACTGTCTTATTCAATCAGTGCGCGGCCGATCCGCTACAGCGTTAGGGCTCGGAGCAGCTCAGCGACGACGGCGTTCGCGAACTCGCATGTTCACATTGATCGGACTTCCCTCGAATCCGAAGATCTCGCGAAGCCGACGAGTGATGAATCTGCGGTATTGCGGATCCAGGAATCCGGTAGTGAACAGAACGAACGTAGGTGGCCGTGAGGCGGCCTGGGTTCCGAAGAGGATACGTGGCTGGCGACCGCCACGAACCGGATGCGGATGTTCGGCAGTCAGTTCCGCAAGAAGGGCATTGAACTTGCCGGTCGGAATCCGGGTATCCCACGATGCGAGTGCCGTCTCCAGCGCCGGAACCAGCTTCTCCATGTGCCGACCGGTTTTCGCGGAAATGTTCACACGAGGTGCCCACGCCACGTGGCTCAGATCCTGCTCGATTTCCCGTTCGAGATAGCGCCGTCGTTCATCGTCGAGAAGATCCCACTTGTTGAAGGCGAGAACGAGGGCACGACCGGATTCGAGAACCAGATCGATGATCTTGAGGTCCTGAACGCTGACGGGCTCTGTGACATCGATGATGACGATGGCAACTTCGGCCTTTTCCAGGGCAGCGGTGGTTCGAAGCGTCGCGTAAAAATCGGCACCCTGTGCGAGGTTCACTCGTCGGCGGATGCCAGCGGTATCCACGAATCGCCAATACTTACCAGCGATCTCGACCTGCTCGTCGACGGGGTCGCGAGTTGTTCCGGCGAGGTCGTTGACGACGACACGTTCTTCACCCGCAGTCTTGTTGAGCAGACTCGACTTACCGACGTTGGGTCGACCGAGTATTGCAACGCGACGAGGTCCACCTACTTCTTCGCGAGCGACTGCAGAAACCTCGGGAAGAACGGTCAGAACCTTGTCGAGAAGGTCGGCGACTCCACGACCATGAAGCGCAGAGACCGGCCACGGTTCCCCGAGACCGAGGTTCCAAAGAACAGCGGCTTCAGGTTCCTGACGCGCGTCATCGACCTTATTGGCAACGAGAATCACGGGCTTCTTACTCGCACGGAGCATCCGAACAACACGCTCATCGGTCGACGTTGCGCCAACGGTTGCATCGACGACAAAGAGAACGGCGTCAGCGAGGTCGACGGCAACCTCGGCCTGAGCAGCAACCGAAGCGTTGATGCCTTTGGCGTCGGGTTCCCACCCACCAGTGTCGACAATGGTGAATCGACGATCGTTCCACTCGGCCTTGTAGTTGACCCGGTCACGAGTCACACCGGGGGTGTCTTCGACGACAGCTTCACGCCGACCAATAATTCGATTGACGAGAGCGGATTTCCCCACGTTCGGCCGACCGACGATGGCCAGAACCGGAAGCGCGGGAAGAAAAACTATTGCGTCGGGGTCTTCAGTGACGGTTTCGAGAACCTCGAGGTCCTCGTCATCGAGCTCGTAGTCACGAAGACCGGAGAGAAGTGACTCGGCGCGAGCGGCCGCGTCCGCCTCGGAAAGCGAGTTGAGGCGGGCGATGATCGCGGGATCGAGTTCGCCGAAGTCGTCGGTGTCGTCGTCTGCCATGGTGTTTCCGGTGTTCCTGCCTGCGGGCCCGATGCCCGATCTGTTGATAATGCGTTCTAGCTGGATGCCTCCCGCGCACGAACGAGCTCAACGACTGCATCAACTGTCTGATGGAAGTCGAGATCGGTCGAGTCGACGGTAGTGACGCCGTCTGCGGCGTTCATGAAGTCGACGACCTTCGAATCCTGGGCGTCCCGCTTTGCGAGCTGCCGGGCAGTCGACTCCGCCGATTCTCCGTGGAGTTCGGCCGAGCGCCGTCCTACTCTAACCTCTTCGGATGCGGTGAGCAGTATTCGCACATCGGCATCGGGGGCCACAACGGTCGTAATGTCACGCCCTTCGACGATGATTCCCGCCTTCTGGCTGTCGGAGATGATGCTGCGAAAGAGCTCGACCATGAAGGCGCGAACCTCGGGAATTCGAGCAACACCACTTACAGCAGCACTGACGCGCGGCTCGCGGATGTCGTCGGTGACGTCGATCTCGTCGACTCGTACGAAGTAGTTGTCCGGGTCGACACCGATCTGGTAGGCGAAGCCGTCGAGCAATCCGATTACCTGATCTGGCTCGCTCGTTTCGACTCCGGCCGCGAGGCAAGCCCACGCAAGAGCGCGGTATGCCGCACCGGTGTCCTGGTAGTCGAAGCCGAGAACGCGAGCAGCCGCGCGACTGACGCTCGATTTGCCCGAACCTGCCGGACCATCGACGGCAACGACAACTCGCGGAGCGGTCGAGTCCGGATCAGATGTCAACGCATGCCCCACTGTCTTGCCCAATGACTGTTCTCCCTGACTGACACGAAAGCGCTAATTCACACTCTCGCGCTGATTCACGCGAATGCGCCAGCGATCTTCCAACCTCGCGCCTGAAGCTCCGTTGCAAGACGCTCCTCCACCTCGGGCACAACACTGATCTCTGCGAGACCGAAAAGAGCACCCGGAGAGTGCTCGAGACGGAGATCCTCGAGGTTCACACCGACGGATCCGATCTCTGTAAGGAGCCGGGCAAGCTGCCCAGGAACGTCGTCGACGAGAACGATCAGTTGCGCAAAGTGCTTGGCTACACCGTGTTTTCCCGGAATCCTCGCAACACCGGTATTTCCATTGGCAAGGCTCTCGGCTACCGTTCGACGCGCTCCCGGAGCCGATGGATCGGCGAGAGCGGCAATCACGGCATCCAGATCGTCGCGATAGTTCTCGAGAACACCGACAACCTGTTCGGCATTTGCACCGAGAATCTGGATCCAGAGGTCGGGCTGACTACCGGCAATACGAGTGGTGTCACGAAGCCCCTGACCGGTCAGAGCAACAGCCGCCTCACTCGCATCGATGAGACGAGCCGCAAGCAGGGATGCAATCACCTGAGGAACGTGCGAAACGATGGCAACACTGCGATCGTGCTCTGCAGCATCCAACTCGACAGGAGCTGCACCGAGGTCGAGAGCGAGCGCCTCGAGAACCGAATCGGCAACGCGACGATTGGCGATTCCGTCATGGTTGGCGATCACCCACGGTCTACCGACAAAGAGGTCCGCACGAGCAGAAATCGCTCCCCCACGTTCGCGACCGGCCATGGGATGCGAGCCGATGTAGCGAGAGACGTCTGCTCCCATTTCTCTAAGCTCACGAAGCGGAGCGAGCTTGACACTCGCGACATCGGTAACGAGGGCATCGGGATAGGCGGCGAGCTCGGCGGCAACGGTCTGGGCAACGACGTCGGGCGGAACACAGACAACGATGAGTTTCGGCGCATCACCGCTACGAGCGGCGCGACCGGCACCGTAGTCAATGGCGAGTTGCACAGTCGACGGGGAGATGTCGGAAAGGATGACATCCACTCCCAGACCGCGGAGTCCCAGACCAATACTGGCGCCCAACAGTCCAGCACCGACAACGCGAACGGGTCCGACCGTTCGAGCGGCGACGTCTTCGCTCACGAATCGCCCTTTCTGCCGTCTCGTCTGTGGTCTCGGTGCGGCTCGCCCGATCCGGGCACGACACCAGCCGACCGCGAAAGAGTCAGCAGCTGGCCAAGTTCAACTTTAGTGAGATCGCGAATCTGACCAGAACCCAGCGATCCGAGGTGAAGAGGACCGAATTGACGTCGAACGAGCTCGACAACGGGATGACCGACAGCACTCAGCATGCGACGAACAATCCGATTACGGCCGGAGTGCAGTTCGATCTCGACCATGGAATGGCCGCGGGAGGGTGCGCCGATGAGTTTCACTCGATCCGCCGCAATCGGACCGTCGTCGAGATCGATTCCCGCGGTCAGTCGACGGAGTGTTGCCGCGCTCACTGCTCCTTGAACCTTCGCGATATACGTCTTCGATACACCGAATGACGGATGTGCGAGGACGTGAGCGAGTTCGCCGTCATTCGTGAGAACGAGAAGTCCGCTAGTCTGCGCGTCCAGACGACCCACATTGAACAGTCGCTCATCGTACTCATCCGTGTAGCGACGCAGATCGGGGCGACCCTGCTCGTCGGAGAGCGAACTGACAACGCCAACGGGTTTGTTGAGCATCAGGTACCGACGAGTCGGGTCGAGTTGGATTGCCGTACCGTCGACGGTCACCTGGTCAGTTGCAAGTACCCGACGACCGAGTTCTGTAACCGTTTCGCCGTTGACCCGAACCCGACCAGCGGTGATCAGATCCTCGGAAACCCGACGACTCGCAACTCCGGCCGCCGCCATCACTTTCTGGAGCCGCTCGCCGACCGGCCCGGCCGGGCCTGCAGAGCCTCCGGAACCATCAGCGGAAGTCATCGAATCCCGTCGAGCCATCGCCAAGAAGCGGAGAAATCGGTGGAAGCTCGTCGATTGAATTGATGCCGAGCTGGCTGAGCATCAGATCCGTTGTCGCGTAGTGGATGGCGCCGGTTTCGCTGTCCGTGTACGCCTCGGTAATGAGGCCGCGCCCTAGAAGAGTGCGAACAACCGAGTCCACGTTTACGGCACGAATGGATGCGATCGATCCGCGACTGATCGGCTGCTTGTAGGCGATCACGGCCAGAGTTTCGAGAGCGGCCTGGGACAGCTTCGTCGGATTCTGAGTGAGGACGAAGTCGCGAACGACGTCGTCGAACTCGCTCCTCACGTAGATCCGCCAACCGCCACCGACTTCGCGAAGCTCGAATCCGCGGCGAACCCCCTGACCAGAACCAGAATCGGAGTCACCGTCGTAATCGGCCACGAGCCGCTCGATCGACTGTCGAACAGCGGGAATCGGGGCACCGAGCGCGGTTGCGAGGGAGACAAGAGTCTGTGGCTCGTCCGCGACCATGAGAATGGCTTCGAGCGCACGAGCAATGTCGCCCGAAAAAGCACGGCCGGACTGTGCGTCGTCGACACCTGGCTCGGGAGAAGCTGCCACCTCAGTGGCAAGAACATCGCTGGCATCAGGCATCGTAATCGGCTCCAAGGTTAGCGAGGCTGTCGTCGTTCCAGTGTTCGGCTGTCCAGTGCAGAGTCAATTCCCCGAGGGGTTCGATCTGGTCATAGGAGATGCTTCCGCCTCGATAGAGCTCGAGAACGGCGAGAAACCTCGCAATGATGACCCCTTTCTGGTCCGCGCCAGCGATGAGCTGACGAAAGGTCATGGGCTCTCCCCTGCGAAGAAGTGCAACGACATGAGCGGCCTGTTCGCGGATGCTCACTAAGGGAGCATGCAGATGATCGAGACCGACCGTTGGGAGTTCACGCGGAGCAAAAGCAAGAGCGGCAAGAGCCGCGAAATCCGAGAGACTGAGCGTCCAAACGAGTTCCGGGGTCTGCCTTCGGTATTTCTCCTCGAGGCGAACAGCGCGAAAGTGTCGCGTCGACTCGGCGTCGAGGCCGCGGGAAAACCATACCGCTGCCTCTTTGAAGGCCCGGTACTGCAGAAGACGAGCGAACAGTAGGTCTCGGGCTTCGAGGAGAGCGACATCTTCGGCGTCGACGAGCTCGCCCTGTGGGAGAAGTCCGGCGACTTTCAGGTCGAGAAGTGTGGCTGCGACGACGAGAAACTCACTCGCTGCATCGAGCTCGTCTTCCGTGTTCAGGCCGCGAAGGTACGAGATGAACTCATCGGTGACCCGACTGAGGGAAACCTCGGTGATGTCCATCTCGTGTTTGGAGATGAGGGTGAGGAGAAGATCGAACGGTCCGCTGAAGTTGGAAAGGCTGACCGAGAACCCGGGTTCGACCTCTGCTTCCGCGGTCGCAGTTGGGCGGTTCTCGTCTTCCAACTCTGGTGCCGCGCTATGCGACGGCGCCACGGGAGATCAGCTCTCGAGCGAGCTGCCGATAGGCGTCCGCAGCCGAGTGGTCGGGCGCGAAGGTGGTGAGCGGTTCGCCGGCAACACTGGCGTCGGGGAATTTCACGGTTCGACCGATGACCGTTTCGAGCACATCGTTGCCAAACGTCGTCACGACGCGCTCGAGCACTTCACGAGTGTGAAGTGTTCGGCCGTCGTACATGGTGGCGAAGATGCCGTCGAGCTTGAGCGCGGGATTGAGACGGTCGCGCACCTTCTCGATCGTCTCGATGAGGAGTGCGACACCGCGAAGCGCGAAGTACTCGCACTCCAGCGGAATGAGTACGCCATGAGCCGCTGTGAGTGCGTTGACGGTAAGGAGCCCGAGCGAGGGCTGGCAGTCGATGAGGATCACGTCGTAGTCGTTCTGCACCGGTCGAAGAACGCGAGCGAGGATCTGCTCACGAGCCACCTCGTTGACGAGGTGAACTTCGGCAGCAGAGAGGTCGATGTTGGCCGGAAGAACGTCGAGACCGGGAACACCGGTCGGAATTACGACTGACGGGGTGTCTTTGACCGTGCCGAGGAGCAGGTCGTAAACAGTGGTGACATCGTGGGTTGGTACACCGAGACCCGCTGAAAGCGCGCCCTGAGGATCGAAATCGACGGCGAGAACACGACGACCGTATTCGGCAAATGTCGCGCCGAGGTTGATCGTGCTGGTCGTCTTGCCGACGCCGCCCTTCTGATTGCAGAGCGCGATGATCCGTGCCGGACCGTGACCACGAAGCTTGGGCGGCTCGGCAAACAGCGTTTTGGGCCGGCCTGTCGGGCCGAGGGGACTACCTGGAAGGTCGTCGAAGCCGGTGAGTACGGCTGATTCGTCCTGGGAGGTGGTCATCCCACGATTTTACGGCGCGGTTTCTCAGGCCCCCGTCGCACACGCAACCCGCGGATGCAGTCGATTCAACTTCTAGTAGAGGGTTAGCGAGCTCGCGGATGCGCCGTTGTGTACATGTCTCGGAGGGTATCGACGGTCACCAACGTATAGATCTGAGTGGTCGCGACAGAGGAATGGCCCAGCAACTCCTGCACGACTCGAACATCGGCACCGCCAGCAAGAAGGTGGGTTGCGAAGGAGTGTCGAAAAGTGTGCGGCGAGATCTCGATACCGAGTCCCGCGCGATCGGCGACCGCCTGAATGATGAGCCAGGCGTTTTGACGTGACAGCCGATGACCGCGAGCGCCGAGAAACAGCGCCGGAGTCGCCACACCCCGGGCCGAGAACAGTGGGCGAGCACGAACCAGATACGCGTCGATGGCCGTTCTCGCGTAGCTGCCAAGGGGAACTATCCGCTGTTTCCCGCCCTTGCCGAACAGCCGAACAACATCCCCCTCGATGACGTCGTCGACATTCAGGTCGACCGCTTCGGAGATTCGGGCGCCCGTCGCGTAGAGCAACTCGAGGAGAGCGGCGTCTCGCAGCGCCTGTGGTGTGTCTCCCGCCGCGGCCTCCAGAACGGATGCCATCTGCTCGACCGAAATCGCTTTGGGCAGCCTGCTGGGCAGTTTGGGCGGCTTGGTCGACGCTGCGACATCCGTTTCGACGAGGCCTTCGTCAAGCAGGTAGCGATGAAAACCACGAACGGATGAGAGCATTCGAGCGGTCGAAGAAGCGGTGAAGGCGCCGTCCTCGCGGGTCCGAAGTCCACTCACATATGCCGAAACGTCCGCCTGACCGATGCTCCCGACGGCGACGATTCCGCGAGAACCGAGAAATTCCAGATACCCGGTCAGGTCTCGTCGATACGCAGCAACGGTGTTCGCCGAGAGGCCGCGCTCCACCACAAGGTGCCTCAGATACCGGTCGAGGCTGATGTCGAGAAGTCCGTCAGCCCCTGGCATGAGCTGTAAGAACCGCCAGCGAAAGGATCGAGTTGCGAAGGCGACCGTCGACAATCGCGGCAACGGCATCGTGCAGGGGAACCCACCGAGTGACGATGTCCGCCTCTTCCTCGGTGCGGTCGAAGGCCTTCTCGGTGTGGCGGAGCCCCGTGGCCTGGAAGATCCGGATGGTTTCGTTGCTGCCACCGGGTGAGGTGTAGAACAGGCCGAGTTCGGTCCAGTCGGATGCGATCAGGTCCGCCTCTTCTTCGAGCTCCCGCTTGGCTGCCGCGAGCGGTTCCTCGCCCGCGATGTCGAGAAGCCCCGCGGGAATCTCCCAGTCGCGCATCCGAATCGGGTGACGATACTGCTGGATGAGAAGAACCTCGTTCGCGTCATTGACCGCGAGGATCGCAACAGCGCCCGTGTGATCGACGAACTCGCGAGTGACTTCCGCCGAGTTGTAGTCAAACGTCTCACGACGAATGTCCCAAACCCGTCCCTCGAAGACGCGCTCGGAGGATGCGATCGTGGGATGGGACGCCTCGTCGGCGAGCTCCTCAGGCATCCGCAGGCACCGGGACCTCGAACAGGCGGCTCGCTTGCTGGCGCTCGAGGGCCGCTGCGACGAGTCCCTTGAACAGCGGATGCGCGTGGTTGGGGCGCGAACGAAGCTCGGGGTGTGCCTGGGTTCCCACGTAGAAAGGGTGGATCTCTCGCGGCAGTTCGACGTACTCGACCAGAGTGCGGTCCGGAGAGATGCCCGAGAACACGAGACCACTGTCAGTGAGCTGCTCGCGATAAGCGTTGTTAACCTCGTAGCGATGACGATGGCGTTCGGACGCCACAGGAGCCCCGTACAGTTCCTCAACGATCGACCCGGGAACCAGAGCGGCTTCGTAGAGGCCGAGGCGCATTGTATGGCCCATGTCTCCGGCAGCGAGGATGTCGACCTGCTCTGCCATGGTGGCGATAACCGGGTACTCGGTGTCCGGGTTGAATTCGGTCGATGAGGCACCGGGAAGACCGGCAACGTTCCGCGCGAACTCGATGACCATGCACTGAAGGCCGAGACACAGGCCGAGCGACGGGATGCCGTTCTCGCGAGCAAAACGAAGGGCAGCGAGTTTGCCTTCGATGCCGCGAATCCCGAAACCACCCGGAACACAGATCCCATCGAGATCCGAAAGGAGACGGGCAGCCACTTCGGGCGACTCGCACTCGTCGGATGGCACCCAGCGAAGATTCACCTTCACCTGGTGAGCGAATCCGCCGGCCTTCAGTGCCTCGGTAACCGAGAGGTAGGCGTCGGGCAGGTCGATGTACTTGCCGACGATCCCGATGGTCACTTCGAACTTGGGATCGTGTACAACACTCAGCAGCTCTCGCCAGCCGTCCCAGTTGACGGGTCCCGCCTTCTTGAGTCCAAGCTGATCGATGATGTACGCGTCGAGGCCCTGGTCGTGCAACATTGTGGGAATGTCGTAGATGCTCTTGACGTCGACCGCGTTGACGACGGCCGCCTCCTCGACGTCGCACATGAGGGCGATCTTGCGTTTGTTGCTCTCGGACACCGGACGATCGGATCTCAGAACCAGCGCGTCCGGCTGGATTCCGATCGAGCGCAGTGCAGCAACGGAGTGCTGAGTCGGCTTGGTCTTCTGCTCGCCAGACGCATTCATGAACGGCACAAGAGAGACGTGCACGAAAAAGACGTTCTTACGACCGAGCTCGTGACGCACCTGTCGAGCGGATTCGATGAACGGCTGGCTCTCGATATCGCCGACCGTTCCACCGATCTCGGTGATGATGACATCCGGTCGCATCGGATCGCTGGCCTGAAGCCGCATCCGTCGTTTGATCTCATCGGTGATGTGCGGAATGACCTGGACAGTCTCGCCCAGGTACTCGCCTCGACGTTCCTTGGCGATCACTTCTGAGTAGATCTGGCCTGTGGTGACATTCGCAGCCTGGCTGAGATTGATGTCCAGGAACCGCTCGTAGTGGCCGATGTCGAGGTCGGTCTCTGCGCCATCGTCGGTGACGAACACCTCGCCGTGCTGAAACGGGTTCATCGTTCCAGGGTCGACGTTGAGGTACGGATCGAGCTTCTGCATGACGACACGAAGGCCACGAGCGGTGAGCAGATTGCCGAGAGAGGCGGCGGTGAGGCCCTTACCCAGTGAAGAAACAACACCACCGGTGACGAAAATGTGCTTCGTCACCCATGAATCTTTACTACTGACGGCCGTTTCAGATTTATCCACCACGGGTTTATAGACTATCGCCCTTCTGGCACGAGTCGCAGCCAGCGACCCGCCGCTGGCTGCCCTGATGCCGTGCAGTGCGTGCGTGATCTAGTCGAGTTGCACAGCCATGGTGAGACGGTCGGCGAACCGGATGTCGGGATCCGATGCGGGAACGAATCCGAACCGTCGGTACGTGACAATCGCGGGAGTATTGTCCGGGTGCACCGCGAGACGCAGTGTGCCGAATCCATCCGCGCGAGCGATCGCGAAGATCTGGGTGAGGATGGCGCGACCGAGCCCAAGACCGCGACTGTGCGGGGCGACCGCGTAGCGCGCGAGTCGAACGGTCGACGGTGATTCGGTAACAAGCTCCGCGTGACCAACAGGCGTCGGATCGTCGCCGACGACCGCCGTCCATGCCGAGATCGTCTCGTCGCTGCGGATTCCCCGCCACTGCTCCGCATCCAGCGGCCAGCGAAGGCGGCGTCCCGCAAAGAATCTCAGTTCACCGGCGTCGGCGAACCAGCTCGCCACTTCGTCCTCGTCGCTCTCGACGAAAGGACGAAGTGTCACCTCACCGTATTCCGATGTCACCGCTGGCACATGTCCCCCTGACCAGATTTTGCCCCGCTACAACGCTAGCGCGTGAGTGACGAGGTCGTGGACAGGTCAGCCGCGTGTGTGCGCGGCTTGCGCGATCTCGAGTAGCTCTCGAGCGTGAGTCAGCCCGCTTTCGGAGTCGGGCAGACCCGAAAGCAGCCGCGCCATTTCGGCCACGCGGTCCTCTCCTTCAAGCTGCCGAACGCTGCTCTCGGTGACGGTTCCGTCGCTGTCTTTCACCACGCTCAGGTGGTTCGTCGCAAAGGCGGCGACCTGCGCGAGGTGCGTAACGACGATTACTTGCGAGTTCTGGGCGAGAGTGGCCAGCCTGCGACCGACCTCGGTCGCGCTGGCACCACCGACGCCGGCATCGACCTCGTCGAAGATGAAAGTGGGAACGGGATCCGTAGCAGCGATCACGACTTCGATCGCCAGCATGATCCGAGACAACTCGCCACCGGATGCCCCACGACCGAGTGGTCGCGGCTCGGAGCCGGAGTGCGGTCGCAGCAGGAACGACACCTGATCCTTGCCGGAGAGCGAATAGTCTGCACGATCCTCGACCTCGACAGTGAACTCTGCACCGCCCATGGCGAGGGCGCCGAGTTCGGCTGTGACGTTGTCGGCAAGAGTTCGTGAATAGCGGGAACGGATGCCGGTGAGGCGTGCACCCAGTTCGAGGATTCGACTCCGATCGGCTTCGACTTCCAGTCGTAGTGCCTCGATGCGATCGGAATCGTTGTCGAGTTCGAGGAGCCTGGCGCTCCCGGTGTCCAGATAGTCGATTGCGGCGTCGAGGGTGGGACCGAACCGCCGAACGAGGTGGGCGAGTTCGGCGCGACGCTCCTGAACCGCTTCGAGTTCGCGACCGCCGTCCGCGTCGAGATCGCTGAGGTAGCGGGCCAGCTGGGAGGCGATCTCCGTGACGATGATCGTCGCATTGGCGAGCGCACCGGCAATCACCTCGAGGGCGGGATCGTGACCGGCGACTCGATCGAGCTGTCGACGTGCAGAGTCGAGAAGAGCCAGCGCATCGCCCTCCTCTTCTCCGGATTGGGAAGAGACGAGCTCCTGTGCTCGTGCGGCCGCGAGCCGGAGGTCTTCTAGGTTTGTGAGTCGATCCGCTCGCTCGCCGAGTTCCTCGTCTTCGCCGCGCGACGGTGCAACGCGTTCGATCTCTTCGATGGCAGCGCGAAGTTCGTCCGCCTCCTGGGCTCGACGATCGCGCTCGGCGACGAGGACATCGAGCTCACCCTGCGCCGACTGCCAGCGCGCGTAGACGGCCTGGTAGTCCTCCAGGACGGCGCCGAGTTCTCGACCGGCAAACCGGTCGAGGGCGTCGCGCTGTGCCGTCGCCGAACGAAGCCGCACTTGGTCGGACTGCCCGTGAACGACGACCAGCTGTTGTCCGATCTCGTTGAGGACTCCGACCGGAGCGGAGCGCCCACCCACTGTCGCGCGACTGCGACCCTCGACGGAGATCGATCGGCTAAGTAGAAGTCCCGCTTCGCGCGAGTCAGGAACAGCGTCGAGATCGCCACCGGCATCGCGTACCCGACGCGCGACCGGTCCGTCGGAATCGACAAGCCAATGACCCTCGACGACCGCCTGGCTCTCCCCCGAACGAATGGCTGCAGAGTCGGCGCGCTCACCGAGGAGAAGTCCGAGTGCCGTCACAACCATGGTTTTTCCGGCACCCGTTTCACCGGTGAGCGCCGTGAATCCGGGACCGATCGGAAGAGTTGCCTCGCCGATCACCCCGAGTCCACGAATGACGATCTCCTCGATCACGGCGCACTCGACCCGCCGGAGTCGCGTCCGGTGTCGCGACCCATCTCGTGGCCGACAGTGGGCTGTGCAGCCGCGCGTGACGAGTCACCACGCCAGCCATCGACGGGAAGCTCGAACTTGTGAACCAGCCGATCCGTGAAGGGCCCGCGAGTGAGCCGTGCCAGCCGCACGGGAACCGGCGACCGGCGAACGACAACACGTGCACCACGAGGAAGGTCGCGGGTACGCCGGCCATCGCACCAGAGCACACCGGTTCCCTGGGTTCGATCGAGAACCTCAACGGCGAGAGATGACTGGGGGCCGACAACGAGCGGTCTGGCGAACAGGGCGTGCGGACTCAGCGGTACGAGAAGCATCGCATCGACGCTCGGCCACACAATCGGGCCGCCAGCAGAAAAGGAGTAAGCGGTTGAGCCGGTGGGAGTGGACATGACAACGCCATCGCAGCCGAATGAGGAGAGCGGTCGGCCATCCACTTCGATGACGACCTCGAGCATCCGCTCACGACTGGCTTTCTCGACCGTCGCCTCGTTGAGCGCCCAGGTCTCGTAAACGACCTCGGAATCGACCTTCACCCGAACGCTCAGCGTCATGCGTTCCTCGACCGTGTAGTCACGCGCGAGAACTTTCGCAACGGTGGCGGTCAGATCTTCGCGTTCACTTTCGGCAAGAAAGCCGACATGACCCAGGTTGACGCCGAGAAGAGGGGTGTCGCTTCCGCGGGTCAGTTCCGCTGCGCGAAGGATGGTGCCGTCGCCGCCGAGGACGATCACGATCTCGAGGTCGTCGATCCCGACTCCGTGACCGAGCATTGCGACGGGCTCGAGATCGGGGGCGAACCGAGTGAGATCGTCGTATTCCTCTTCGTTGAGAACCGGAACGAGGCCCGCGTCTTGCAGTTGTCGACAGACCCCGGCCGCTGCCTCGAGGGAATCCTCACGACCCGTGTGCGCGACGATCAGAACATGCCGGTCTTCGCTCTTGGCCATGGCAACCATTCTCCCTGATTCACGCTCCTCGGCGCGGCCGAAAGCCTGGGCGTGTGGAGAATCGCTGCGCGCCGGCGACAACCTGTGCAATGAGCCCGTCACTCACGCGGGATGCTCGTGTTCGATTTTGCGACGAAAACCTCAGCCGAGACCCGCAACCGTCGGCAACCACTCGGTCGGGTTGCTGCCTCGCGTCGGCGACAGCCACACGAGGTACTCGTGATTTCCGCCTGTCCCCGCGATCGGCGAGTCGATCACGCCGGCGGTCGACAGCCCGAGGTCCCAGGCGGACCACAAAACGTTCGCCACCGCATCCTGTCGCAGCGCGGGATCACGGACGATCCCCTCGCGGATTCCACCGCGCCCGACTTCGAACTGGGGCTTGACCAAGAGGATGAAGTCGGCGGTGTCCGCCACGGCATCACGTAACGCCGCGATGACGAGTCCGAGTGAAATAAACGACAGGTCGGCGACGACGAGATCGGGAAGCGCTCGAGTTCCCACGGCCGCCAACTGGTCGAGAACCCACGTCTTTGTGATATCGCGGATGTTGAAACCCTCGACCGAAGTGAGTGCCGAGTTTCGCAGAAGTCCATCCGCGAGTTGCGCGTGGCCGACGTCGACGGCGAGAACGTGTGCCGCTCCGCGTTCCAACAACACCTGGCTGAATCCGCCGGTGGATGCTCCTGCATCGAGTGTGACTCGGCCAACCGGATCGATGCCGAAGGCATCGAGTGCGGCGATGAGCTTGTGCGCGGCACGACTGACATAGTGGTCGGAGCCCGCAACCTGGATGCCCTGAGCCGGCCGAACGCGAAACGATGGTTTGACCTGCGGAATCCCGTCGATGCTGACCAGTCCGTCGGCGATGATCCGAGCAGCATGAGTGCGCGAGCGCGCGAGACCGCGCTGCGCGAGCGCGGCGTCGAGGCGCTGGTCGGCGTTCGACACCTTATCGCGTGCAGAAGAGCCGTCGCCGGACTGCTCGTCAGTCGGCACTGGAGGCGTCGCTGCTCTCCAGGCGCGACTGCAGCTCCTGGTGGATCTGCGCGAAGGCGGCGGCTCGTGACTCGAGCGGCTGATCCTCGATCACGCGAAGCCGCGAAAGGAGCGCACTGGAGTCGGTGTCCTGCGCCGAAGGCTCGGTCACCCGGCCCTCGACCGCCGCGTTCTCGGACGCGGCAATGCTCTCGCTGTCGCCCACCGCTCAAGAATACAAGCGGAGTGAGGCCGCTCGCCTACGAATAGAGCGCCTCGGGAATCTCGAGGGCGTAGATCGGGATGCCCGAGGTCCAGACGGCGGCAGCACCGGCGCGAACGAGGTCGATGTGGCGCGAGCCGGGATCCTCGATCGAGACGACGTTGGCTCGGCGTCTCACAATCGAGTCGCCGACCCGCGTGACGATTGAACCGTCGCGGTCCTCACCGGCCTCGATCGCGGGATACGGTTCGGCAAGACCTCGCAGGTCTTCCAGAAGAAAATGCGGACGCGAGTCGGGTGGAGCCGCGAGCACCTGCTTGGCCCGATCCACTCCCGTCAGAACCATGACGGAGGGAATCCCGGCGCGATTGGCTCCAAGGATGTCGGTGTCGAGCCGGTCGCCGATGAAAATGGGCGAGAACGCGCCGAAACGAGCGACCGCCTCTTCGAAGATCGCGACCTCGGGTTTGCCTGCGACAACGGGAAGAATGCCGACGGCCGTGTGCACGGCGGAAACCAGTGTGCCATTGCCGGGGGCGATTCCGCGTTCCTGCGGAATTGTCCAATCCGTGTTGGTCGCGACCCATGGGATTCCGTTGCCGTCGGCATCCCGGGCGAGCGCGTAGGACGCTTCGGCGAGCTGTTTCCAGCTCACATCCGGAGCGAACCCCTGGATGACCGCCGCCGGTGAATCGTTCGCCGAATCGATCACCTCGAAACCCGCATCGCGAACGACGTCGACGAGACCGGCACCCCCGACGACGAGAATCCTCGACCCAGCGGGAACGAGTGTCGCAAGTAGCTTGACAGCAGCCTGCGGCGAGGTGACGACGTCGCCTGAGTGAACGTGAAGGCCAAGGCCGTTCAGGTGTTCGGCGACCGAATCGGGTGTTCGCGAGGCGTTGTTGGTGATGTATCCGACGCGAACGGACTGCGCCGCAGCGTTGATCGATTCTACGGCGTGCGGAATCGCATACCTGCCCGTGTAGATGACCCCGTCCAGGTCGGTCAGCACCAGGTCGACACCATCGAGTGGAGTGGCCTCAGTCATGTGCCTCTTCGTCGCTCGATGTGGCGTCGTCTGTCGTCGGGTCGTCCGGTTCGTCCTCGAGCTCGGTGTCCACCTCGATCACCTCGACGATGTCCACGTCGCCGGCGTTGTCGGCCTGCAGCAGCGCGTCGGATGCGCGTTCGGACAGCTCAAACCATTCCTCGGCTTCCGCGTCACGACCCAGCTCCTCGAGAACAGTCGCGTAGGCGTCGAAGAGAGCCGGACTGTAGGAAAAGGCGGTCTTTCGGTCGAGCTCCGGAATCTGCAGTTCGGTCAGAGCGGCGTCCGCCTGTCCGAGGTCGAGTCGAGCGCCCGACATAGCAATCGCCAGCTCCGCGCGAACCTCGGGCGGAAGTGACGAACGAGGAACGGAACGTCCCTCCTCGAGAGCCTTCTCGGGTCGACCGAGACCACGTTCGCTGTCGACCATCATCGGCAGCTGGTCGTTTCTCCCCGTGATCCGCCGATAGGTGCGCAGCTCACGTAGCGCGAGCGCGTAGTCGCCGGTCGCATACGCGGTTATCGCCAGCGTCTCGCGAACGACACCGATACGTCCGGCGCGACGAGCAGCAGAGATCGCGTGCTGATGGGCGAGGTCGGGGTCTGACTCGATGAGACGGGCAGCCATCACGAGGTGAAGTGCGACGCCATCAGCATTTTCCTTGCTGAGAGTCTTGAGTTCGTTGCGCGCGACGCGGTCGAGCTCGTCAGCGGTCACACCGTCCGGAATCTCAGGATCGTCGTGTCGGGGACGGACGGATCGGGTTCCGAACGGATCCCGATCCTCCGGCGTTTCACGTTCCCGTGCAGAGCTGTCGCCCCGAGCCGGTGCGCCGCCCCTCGTCCACAGACGATCGCCGCTTTTACCCGAAGGACGACCGCCGCCGTCGGCGGGCTTACCCGCACGGTCGTTCGGCTTGCGCTCACGGTCGTTCGGCTTGCGCTCACGGTCCCCCGGCCTGCGCTCACGGTCGTTCGGCTTCGCGGACCTAGACGCCGCAGCCCCATCGCGATTCGGTCGACCGGTTGCGGCCGGCTTGCCTTTATACGGTCGCGAAGAATCGCTCCGCGGGCCCGTCGGGCGCCCGCTCCCCGGACGACGATCGTTGTCGCGGGAGCTTCGGTCGGATGGATCGGTCATGTCACTATTCTTTCGTCTATTTGCGTCTCGATACGCGCTTCGCGCTACTCGACAATCGGGCGCATGCTTCGCGCTACTCGACAATCGGGCGCATGCTTCGCGCTGCTCGATGGACCGAAGTCGAAACCCCCAGCGAGCCGTTAACGCAGAAAAGCCATCCACGCACCAAAAGGTTGCGTGGATGGCCAATCTGAAAGAAGTCCGGCGGTGTCCTACTCTCCCACAAGGTCCCCCTTGCAGTACCATCGGCGCAGAGAGTCTTAGCTTCCGGGTTCGGAATGTGACCGGGCGTTTCCC
>FSWU01000228.1_pt1 | contig 21653 bp, 21 predicted proteins | sample 1638061 | NCBI WGS metagenome assembly FSWU01 (sample SAMEA3914788, study PRJEB12502) | metagenome | biome: forest; material: soil | place: Canada | collected 2011-07-03 | depth 0.1 m
ATCGCCGAGCCCATCATTCCTGTTCCCAGCACTGCTGTTTTCATCGGACACTCCACAACGTCGGGTACTTACACACAGCGTTGTACTCGCTCCCGCCGCGCCACGCCAAGGACGTGACAGCGAAACCGCCGGAACAGGCCAGATAGTCTGTCAAGGTGACAAATACGACGACGCCAGCGAACCCCCCGACAACGCCAGCGAGTCAGCCGAAGGCATCGGTGAAACTCCGTCTCGTCGAACGCCCGTTCGACATCGTCTTCATCGTCTTCTTCTGCCTCTTCATCATCACGTGCATCGTCAGCGACTCGATCCCGTCACTCGGGATTCCGCAGACGGCGCACACATCGAATCTGCTAGCCCACCTGAACTACAACTATTCGTCGATGAACGATCCGCTCTATGAGCACCCGCCGGTGTGGTTGCGCTTCATCACCGGCACGAGCGCTTTCGCTTATCTGCCGTTCTATGTGATCTTGGTCATCTCGTTGTTCCGCGGATGGAACTGGATTCAGCTGCCTTCCGTCATCTACGCGACGATGATCATCAGCCTCACGGGCATACCGATCTTCGGCGCCGAATTCTTCGGACCGGCCGCCGAGCGCACACCGCATCCGGTGATCTTCCTCTTGTACAACGGCGCGTATGTGCTGATCCCGTTGCTCCTGCTCATCCGGATGCGCAAGCCGGATCCGTTCGCGCGAAAGTACTGAACTCAGAGATTCAGCGCTCAGCGGTGCCATGCGCTCGTAATGTCAGCGTTCAGCGTTCAGCGTTCAGCGGGATGCGAGCAGGAACGAGAGCACGAGTCCCGCGATCGTGAGTACGACCGCGCCACAAACCGTGATGAACAGCCAGCGTAATCGTCGCTGCTCAGGCCGGCCATCGGTCGTCCCCCACAGATAGGCCTGGACCGTCGTGCGGTGAGCTTCGTCGATGAGTTTCTGGACTCCCGGCATGCTCGGATCGATTGCGCCGCTCGCGGCCTGCTTCTCGATCCGCTGCGCTTCCTCGACGGTCATCGGCAGGCGCGCCAAACGACCGCCCAGACGCGGCTCCGGGACCTCGTCGTGGTCGGATTCTCCAGGGTTCTCGGGCACGTGACTCCTCTGCACCTAGGTCACTCAGTCTACCGTCGAGGTCCCCGAACGACCCCGGCCAGAGGTCAACGTGCATGGCCAGAGGTCCACGTGCATGGCCAGAGGTCCAGCGCTCACCAGAGGTCCAGCGATCACCAGAGGTCCAGCGATCACCAGAGATCACAGTGCATACATCGTCACGTCGTCCGCGTCGAAGACGAACCAGGCTCGGGTGCCGGGCGCGAGGTCGAGAGCGGCTACGCGTGCGGGATCGACATCCGCGACCAACTCGTCTCCGTGAATCCGTACCCACTCCTCGCGTGGCTCGAGGTCCCGCACAACGACCGGGACCCGGTTCACTGCCGAGCCTGAGCGCGGTCGGTCGTCAGGCTGCTCGACGGAAGCGGTCAGCTGGACGCGCACCGCGCGCGGCGGAAAGGTCACGGCAGCGGCCTTTCCGAAGGGCACTTCGCCGGTGTCGCGAGCGCGGATCTCGTCACCGGCCCCCGGTTTCAATCCATTCCCAAGTTTCAATCCCCCCGCCGGTTTCAATCCCTCCGCGGTCGCCGTTCCCGTGATCAGGTTCGTGCCGATCAGCCTCGCCGCGAACACCGTGCGCGGGTGTTCCAAGACACGGCGGACGGGACCGGAGTCGACGAGCACACCGTCCTCGATGATGACCACGCGATCGGCCAATGAGTAGGCGTCCAGGATCTCGTGCGTCACCAGCAGCACGGTGCGATCCTCGAGCACTCGGCGCAGCATCCTCCGTAGAAGCGGTGCCACGGACACATCGAGCGCAGCCATCGGCTCGTCGAGCAGAAGCAGCTCCGGATCGGCGGCGAGTGCACGCGCGACCGCCACACGCTGAGCCTGGCCCCCCGAAAGCTCTGCCGGCTTGCGATCGGCCAGCTCCGCCGCGCCGACCTCGTCGAGCCACCGCATCGCGCGATCCTTTGCGGCGCCATGCGGCATGCCTCGGCTGCGCGGGCCGAACGCAACGTTCTCCCGCACGCTGAGGTGGGGGAAGAGCAGCGCCTGCTGCGCCAAAAGAGAGACGCCTCTCGAATACGGCGGAAGCCGATGGCCGCGTCCCTGTTCGACGTCGAACAGCACGCGGCCATTCAATACGGCCTTCCCGCTGTCCGCCCGAACCAGCCCCGCGATGGTATTGAGCAGCGTCGACTTGCCCGCCCCGTTCGGTCCGAGAACCGCGACCGTCTCGCCCTGCTCGATCGCGAGAGAAACGTCGAAATGCCGCACAGGAACACGAGCATCGAACTCGAGCGTCACCTTGCACGCTCCGGATGCCGTCCCGCGAGGCCGACCACCAGGATCGCCACGGCGACCAGCACCAGGGACAACGCGACTGCCGCATTCGGGTTCGTCGCCAACTGGAAGTAGATGTCGAGGGGCAACGTCTGGGTCACCCCCTGCAACGAGCCGGCGAATGTCAGAGTCGCCCCGAATTCGCCGAGAGCTCGTGCGAACGAGAGGATCGCTCCAGAGACCAACGCAGGTCCGAGCAGCGGCAAAGTCACGCGGAAGAGCACGGTAGTCGGTCGAGCGCCCAAGGTCGCCGCTACTGCCTCATATCGAGATCCCGCAGTGCGGATGGCGCCTTCCAGACTCAGGATGAGAAACGGGATCGCGACGAATGTCTGCGCAAGTACGACCGCGGTCGTCGAGAAAGCGATCTGAATGCCCAGAACATCAAGGGTCTGGCCGAGCAGCCCGCGACGACCGAATGTGTAAAGGAGCGCAATGCCGCCGACCACCGGCGGCAGCACGAGCGGGAGAAGTACAAGCGCCCTCAGAAGTCTCTGTCCGGGGAACCTCGTCCGTGCGAGAACAAGAGCGATCGGCACACCGAAAATCAGGCAGAGCGCCGTTGCCAGAAGAGATGTTTTCACGCTCAGCACGAACGCATCCACCGACGATGGAGAGGTGATGAGCGGGACGATCTGTCCCCAATCCGCCTGGAGGACCATTGCGACGAGAGGAAGGACGACGAATGCTGCGCCGATCACCGCGACGGCAACGACCCAAGCGGGCACACCGCCGTATTCCTCGCTCGCAGATCGTGCGGCGGCGCGTGCCGTATCCGGCCGATTGTTCGCTGACCGTCTCATCGCCGGGAGGCTCCCGCTAAGGTTTTCCGAAGCCCGCCGCCTTGAGCACCTTCTGGCCGGTGGTGCCTGTGACATAGCCGATAAAAGCTCGAGCGAGGGTCGGATTCGCCGACGTCTTCACCAGTCCGATCGGATAGGTGTTCACTACCTTCGAAGACTGCGGGAACTTCACGCCCTGAACGCTCCCGGCCGCCGCTTTCACATCAGTCACATAGACCAGTCCAGCGTCCGCCTGCCCCGACGTAACCTGCGCCAGAACATCAGTGACCGAATCTTCCTCGCTCACCGGCGTCAACGTCACCCCCGTGACCTTCTCCATCTGAACCGTCGCCGCACCGCATGGTTGCGCAGGAGCGCAGACCACCGTCTTCACGCCAGGCTTGGCGAGATCCGCGAACGAGGAGATGTTCGCCGGATTCCCCTTAGGCACGGCTATCTCCAGAATATTCGTCGCAAAATCGACGGGCTTTCCCTGAATCAGCTTCGCCGCGGTGAGCTGCCCCATCGTCGCAGTGTCGGCCGAGGCGAAAATGTCAGCAGGTGCGCCCTGCTCGATCTGCGTCACCAGGATCGCCGATCCCGCGAACGACGTCTTCACGGTCGTCCCGGGGTTCGCTGCCATGAAGCTGGTCGCCAGGGCGGTGAAGGAAGGCTGCAACGAGGCCGCTCCGAATACCGTGATCGATCCCGTCAGTTTCGCTGCCGACGAGGTCGGCGTCGGCGTCGCTGTCGGCTGAGACGATCCACCGCTAGCGCAACCGGCCATGCCTGCGACCAGCAATGCCGCGGTCAGTCCCGCACCAGCGAGTCGTGCCAACCTCCCTGCCGCAGTCCTTCCGGATGTTGCGTTCACCGGCATCATGCCCTCCCGACCGCCGTCTCTACCATCACATTCGTCGCCTTGATCACTGCGATCGCCACCGATCCCGGCTCAAGGCCGAGTTCGCGGACCGCCTCACTGCTGATCAACGACACCACCCGATGAGGTCCGCACTGCAGCTCCACTTGAGCCATCACCGTGTCGACCGTCACGGCGGTCACCAGCCCCACGAACCGATTCCGCGCCGAACGCGCGACATCCGAAGGGTCCTCGGGTAGCACCGCACTCTGCTGGGCGAGGCGTGCAAGTTCGAGCCCGTCCACCACGGCCCGGCCCGCGCCGTCTTTCTCCGATCCGAGCACCCCATTGTCGATCCAACGGCGCACCGTGTCGTCGCTGACCCCCAGATAGCGAGCTGCGTCCTTGATCCGAATCTGCGACACAACGCGATCATACGCGTCGAATATGCGGAAGGTCACGGGTTCGGGACTCGAGCGGGCGAAGCGGGCAGAGTCAGCATGATGGCCGCGTGATCTACGCGACCATCATGCTGACTAAGCTGAACAGTCATGGGGCTGACCTCGCAAACGGAGATCGAGCGGAAGTACGACGTGGACGCCGGCACGCGTGTGCCCGATCTGTCCGACGTGCCGGGAATCGCCGCCGTGCTCCCACCGGACAGCGTCACCATGAGCGCCGTCTACTTCGATACCGAGGATCTCGCACTTGCGCGCAACCGGATCGCCCTTCGACGACGCGAAGGCGGCGCCGACCAGGGCTGGCATCTCAAACTGCCCGCCGATCTCGGGCGTACCGAAGTGCACGCTCAGCTCACGGGTGACGATCAGGTGCCGCTTGATCTGCGCGCGACCGTAGAGGTATTCCTGCGTGGTCGGCCCGTCACACCGCTGGCACGGGTCGAAAACCAACGGACGGCGCTCGAGCTGCTGGACGCGGAGGGACGGCCGGTCGTCGAACTCGCGGACGACCACGTCAAAGGATCCGACCTCCGGACAGGGATCACGCGCATGTGGCGCGAATGGGAGGCGGAGCTCGTCGACCGTGACGACGGAACGGCCGATACGGCCATCCTTGATGAGATCGAGGCTCGGCTCCTCGCTGCCGGCGCCCGCCAATCCGCTAGCAGCTCAAAACTCGCCCACACGCTCGGGGCCGACAGACTCGGCGACGGCGCGCCTGATCGTCGGGTCAGCGCCGACAGAGCTGGCGCCACTCGTGCAATCGCGGTCTTGCTGCAAAGCTTCCAAACCCTCGACCCCCGAGTTCGGCGAGATGACGGTGAGAGCTGTCACGACATGCGCACCACCGCTCGCCGACTCCGGAGCGTGCTGGCGGCGACTGACCATGGCGACAATGACGTCGAGAGCATCCGCGACGAACTGGGCCGTCTCGGTGCCGTCCTCGGTGAGGCCCGCGACCTCGAAGTCCGTGAGGAAATCGCCGAGCAGCTGTTCGACACTTCCGGCGTGACTGACCTGTCGAGGCAACGATTCATGGAAGACATCCACGACGAGTATCGCCTTGCGCACAATCGCATCGTCGAATATCTCAACAGCACCGCATACTTCCAGACGCTGGATATACTCGACGAACTCGTCGCCGATAGAGAACCAGATGAACAGGACCTCAAACGCGCGGTCCTCAACTCTGTGCATGCGATAACAAAACGCACCGCCGCCATGATCCCGGCGGGCAGCCGGCGATCAGTACCGCGGCTGGTCGAATTACACCGGCTCAGAAGACGAATACGTCGACTCCGTTACCTCACCGAAGCACTCATTTCTTCCAGGAAGTCGAGTTTCGGTGCTGACGACGATGGCGGCGCCGACGGCATCCTTGGCGCGCTGGCAGCGGCGGCCCATAGGGTGCAAGACCTGCTCGGCCAGCACAGGGATCTCATACTCTTCTCCGACGTCGCCAAGCTCTCTGCCGCACAGGTGGAGCAGGATGGTGGGACGGCGACAGCGTACCGGGCCGTCGCCGGCGTCGCTACCGAGGACGCCTCCAAAGTCCTCGACAACTTACCCGGTTCACTGCTCACGCTTGACGAAAAAATCGCCGAATATCTGGAACAGACCGGCTGATCAGGCAGTCTGCGCTGATCCGATGATCGCGCGCGAGTTGGACCTCCAAGGCAACGAGCCGGTTGCCGCCGGTGAAATGCCGAACGCGGCGGGAGTCCTCCCCACATTATGCATTGCGGCCGTCCTCCGCGGAAAAGGGCTGTGTCACACTCGGCCTGAACGTAGTCGATTCAATAGTCACCATGACCGACGGCCATCCAGCAGACGACCAAACCGCACTCGCGGAATTTGACGCCGCCGTGCGTGCCGTCGAAGCCGCGTCGGTCGACGAGTCTCAAGCCGCCGCCGCGAAGATCTCCGCGATCGTCAAAGCGCTCGACATCGCGCGTGAACGTCCTGAAACGTTGACAGGGCCATGGCGAGGCAATGCGACCGATCATCATTCGTTCGCAGAGCGAGCAGCAGTCGCCGAGCTCGCGGTTCGTCTCAGAATCTCGGAGACGAACGTGCGGTCGATCGCAGCACAAGGGCGGCTGATGACATCGCTACTACCTCAGGTATGGACCGGATTCCAGAGCGGCGAAATCACAGCACAGAAGGCGCGCATCATCACTGAAGCCGCTGAAACGTTGCCCGGCTCAGTTGAAGGGCGATACGGATCGGCTCCGATCACTGCCGAGGACAGTCAGGCAGCGAATCTCTGGAACAACTTCGACGCCGAGTTGGCACAAGCGGCCGCAAGACTGACACCGCCCAAACTGCGCACGCGGGCCAGAACGCTCCGCGAGTCGCTTCATCCCGAGCCCCTCGCCGAACGGCACAAGACTGCTCGCAACGAGCGTCACGTATACATCGAACCTGCGCGAGACGGAATGAGCTGGCTGATGGCGCTGCTCCCTGCCGACGCGGCGGCCAAGGCATACGCGCGGATCGACGCGAATTCGCGTCGTCTGTGTAGCTTCGACGGGGAGACCCGAACGCTTGCACAAACACGAGCGGACGTGACGGCAGACCTCCTTACATGCGCCGGCACCGATTACGAAACGCGTGCCGCCATCCACGTCACGGTGCCAGTGCTCAGCCTCACAGACGAAAATGTGGAAGGGAACACCTTCGCGCCCGGATTCCTCCACGGATACGGTCCCATCGACGCGGAAACCGCGCGACGTCTCGCGGCCGGCGCTCCAAGCTTCCACCGAATCCTTACTAATCCCATCGACAGTGCGGTTCTTGACCTCGACCGTACAAGCTACCGACCGCCTGCCGACCTCAAACGATGGCTCGCGCTGCGCGACGGCGGATGCGTGTTCCCCGGGTGCAATCGAAACCCTGTCGGCTGCGACGTCGACCACACCATCCCTTGGGCAGACGGGGGCACCACATCACACACAAACCTCGCGCACCTCTGCCGACACCATCATGGGCTGAAACACAACACCTCGTGGGCCCTCACTCAAGATCAGGCAACCGGTCAAATGGGGTGGACCAGTCCGACCGGCAAACAAAGTGAACCGGACCCGCCGTGGCGACCAAATCCAGCCCCTGCGAGCGAATCCCACGCGCCCAAGCGAAACTAGCCTAGGAAGCATGTCCCTCTTACCGGCGAAAAACGATATAGCGATCAGGGTGACACTGTCGCCCAGCCAGGGAGACATCGATCAATGCGTCAGCCTCTGGCTTTCAGCAGTCGAAAACCGGGACAATCGCGCGCCCGCTTCAGGAACGTCCGCTCGAGTTGCGGCTAAGTTCGCCATCGGAGACCAGCGGCTCGTTGTCGTCGAGCGTTTCAACATTGCGTCGACACGCAAACAAATCCGAGGTTTTGCGCTGACAACATTCCGGGCAGACGGAGTCGCTTACCTGGAATTACTTGCAACTCATAGCCGGCATCAAGGCATAGGACTCGGACGCCAACTCACGGAGGATGCGCTCTGGGCTGCGGCGGAACGAGGACTGACACGCTTCGAGCTCGATGTTCGCACAGGAAATGTCGCGGCGATCAGGCTTTACGAGTCTGTCGGCATGAAGATTACCGGACTTGCAACTCCGCACCCTCTCGGCGGTGAACCCATGGTGACGATGACCCGAATATTAAACGCGTCCTCCTAATCAATGTCGTTCCGCGAACTAGTCAAGCCCAGCCATGATTGGAAACTCTGCCCATTTAAGTTGCACCGCGGCCGTCCTCTGTAGTAGGCGTGGAGAGTGACAGCGATAACTTCAAACGGCGTTGACGTACGCGCACTCGAAAATGCCCTTCGCGCGCGAGTCGACGGCGAGGTCGGCTTCGACGCCGGTATTCGCGCTGCATATTCGACTGACGCTTCGAATTATCGCCAAGTTCCAATCGCGGTGGTCGTGCCGCGAAGCGTCGAGGCGGCCGCCGAAGCAGTGAAGGTTTGTCGCGACTTCAGGGTTCCGATCCTGAATAGGGGTGGTGGGACCAGCCTCGCCGGTCAGTGCTGCAATGTCGCCGTCGTGATCGATTGGTCGAAGTACTGTACGGCGCTCGTGTCAGTCGATGTCGACGCTCAGCGCGCGATAGTCGAGCCGGGGATAGTGCTGGATGAGTTAAATCGGCAACTTGCGTCGTTTGGGCTGATGTTCGGCCCTCGTCCGGCGACGCATTCGCATTGCACTATCGGCGGGATGATCGGAAATAACGCCTGCGGTGCGAGTGCCCAGGCCTTTGGCAAGACTGTCGACAATGTCAGCCGGTTGGAGATCATGCTGGCCGATGGTGTTGGTCTGTGGGTCGGTGCAACGAGCGCGGCAGACTTCGATCGGATCGTCGCGACTGGGGGACGCGTTTCGGACCTGTATCGCGGTTTGGCTGACCTCATCTCGGATTTCGGCGATGACGTGTCTGCCACTTTCCCCGACATTCCGCGTAGGGTTTCGGGCTACAACCTGGATTCGCTGCTGGCGGCTCGTGGTTTTGATGTTGCGCGCGCCTTGGTCGGGTCGGAGTCTACTTTGGCGACGATCCTCCGCGCTGAACTCGAACTGGTACCCATTGTTCCGTCGCGGACCATGATCGCGTTTGGGTTCCCGTCGATCGCGGATGCAGCCGACGCAGCGATGCGAGCGGTTCCGTTTGAGCCGTTGACGATTGAGGGTCTTGACGGAACATTGATTCGCCGCGAGCGGGATAACGGGATGAACAGCGCGTCGTTGGATCTCTTGCCTGATGGCGAGGGTTGGCTCGTGGTCGAGTCGGGCGGAGCGAACCCGGTGGAGGCACGCCGAAAAGCCGAGGCGCTGATTGCGGGCGTGACGGCTCAAGAGCCTGTGCCGTCCGTGCGGGTGTTCGATGACCCGTCTGAGCAGGCACGGGTTCTCGAGGTGCGTGAGGCGGCGCTGGGTGCGTCGTCGTGGCATCCGGAGTATCCGGATGCATGGCCCGGGTGGGAGGATTCGGCGGTCCCGCCTGATCGGTTGGGCGACTATTTGCGGGATCTGGCGGCGCTGTTTGCCGAATTCGGGTTTGACCATGTTTCGATGTATGGACATTTTGGACACGGATGCGTGCACACCCGTATTCCGTTCGAGCTGACCACCGAACGGGGCGTTGCGGCCTATCAGGATTTCTTGCGCCGCGCGGCGGAGTTGGTGGTGAGTTTTGGCGGTTCGTTGTCGGGAGAGCATGGTGACGGTCAGGCACGTGGGTGGCTCCTCCCGTTGATGTTCGGAGATCGTGTCGTGGACGCGTTTCGGAGGCTCAAGACACTGTTTGATCCGGAGAGTCTGATGAATCCGGGAAAGTTGGTGTTTCCCGCGGCGGCGACGGACAATCTGCGGCTGGGCACGGATTATCAGCCGTTCACGTTGCGTCCTGGAGTGAAGTCGCGTTTGCAGTTCGCATATCCCGTTGAGGGTGGTTTCGATCGGGCTGCTCTTCGCTGCGTGGGTGTCGGCAACTGTCGCAGCCAGACAGGGGGCGTTATGTGTCCGTCTTACCGTGCAACGGGCGACGAGATGCATTCGACGCGGGGCCGCGCCCGGCTCTTGTTCGAGATGGTGAGCGGCGAGCACCGTGACGGTCCGATCAAGGATGGCTGGCGTTCGACGGAGGTGCTCGAAGCGTTAGATCTTTGCCTTGCCTGCAAGGGATGTTTGAGTGACTGCCCGGTCGACGTGGATATGGCGACCTATAAGGCTGAATTTCTTTCCCATCATTATGCGGGGCGGTTGCGTCCGGCAGCGCATTACACGATGGGGTGGCTTCCTCGCTGGGCCCGGCTCACGAGATTCGCACCTCGGGTTGTGAATGGCGCGATGCATGCTCCTGGGATCGGCGCGATTCTGAAACGTGCCGGCGGGATCGATGGGGCCAGGCCTTTACCGTGGTTCGCGGCAGAGCGCTTCACGGACTGGTTCAGGAGCCGAGATCTAAGTCGAGACCGAGGTCGAGACAACGGTGGTGACGGCCAGTCCGACCGCGGTCGACGCGACGATTCGCCGTCTGCTCCGAACGGCGATGTGGTCTTGTGGCCGGACACGTTTTCGAACAGCTTCCATCCGGCTGTCGCACGTGCGGCTGTCGCCGTTCTTGAAGATGCGGGGTACCGTGTGATCGTTCCGGACGGCGAGTTGTGTTGCGGCCTCACGTGGATTTCGACCGGTCAGCTGGATTCTGCGAGACGTATTCTGGTGAAGACAGCCGCAGCTATGCGACCGCTGCTCGCCGGGGGCGCGCCGCTTGTATCGTTGGAGCCAAGTTGTACAGCCGTCTTCCGTGCGGATGCGCCGAAGCTGTGTCCTGACGACCCTGATGTCGCGCTTTTGACCGAACGCACCCGCACTCTGTCTGAGCTGCTCTTGGCGACGCCGGACTGGGAGGCGCCTCGCATCGACCGCCGTGCGGTGGTTCAACCGCATTGTCATCAGCACGCTGTGATGGGGTTCGATCCTGACGCGGCCATTTTGGAGCGGGCGGGTGTTTCCGCGACGACGGTCGGCGGCTGTTGCGGACTGGCGGGCAATTTCGGCTTCGAGGCGGGACACGTCGATGTGTCTGTTGCATGTGCGCGCCAGGAACTCTTGCCCGCTGTCGAAGCAGCAGGTCCGGACGCACTCGTGCTCGCTGATGGCTTCAGTTGTCGCACGCAACTCGAACAGGTTGGCGGTGGCCGCCGTGCCATTCATTTGGCCGAATTGCTCGCGGGCGAGCTGTCTGCAGTTCGACCCGGTCCGGTCCAGAGGATGAGGGACCGAATTCTAGGGACGGCCGGGCCTGGCGCCTGAGCTAAGCCTTCGACGACGGCGCGGCAGACGATGCAGACGACACTGACGACGCCCCAGACGACGCAGCTTTCTCGCGGGCACGCCGTGCTGCCCGCGCTCGTCGAAGTCTCGCAGCGATGAGCATGCGGACGGCAGTGATGTCGACAAGTACGGCAGCAACTGAGACGATGATCGACGCGACGAGGAAGGCCATCGAGTCCTGCGTGGTTCGGACGATGAGGAAGACGGCACCTCCATTGACAAGGAGGATGCCGAACGCCGCGATGATGGCGACAGCGACCGAATTGGTCTGCTCACTTTGTGCCGAGGACATGGCGACATTGTCCGGCCGGAGTTTATGTGCCAGATTCGTCTAGGTCGCGATTCATGAGAGTTATCTCAGGCGCGATCAGCTTCGCGGCGGCAGCTCGACTTGGCGCGGTGATCTGAGCGCGATGATCGCCAGCAGCGACGCAACCACGGCCAGCACGGCAACCATCCCTACGGTCGCACTCCATCCTGAAGCGACGAAGAACACTCCACCGAGCCAACCGAACACGCTCGAGCCCCCGTAGTAGGAAAAGTTATAAAGCGAGGATGCTTGAGCTCGTCCGATCTTCGCGCTTGCGCCTGTCCAGCCGGATGCCATGGCGTGAGCACCGAAGAAGCCAGCTGTTGCAATCACCAAGCCGACGAGGACAACGATGAGAACAGCGCTGAGGGTCAGGAGCACTCCGATAACCATGACTGCAATCGACGTCAGCAGCACGGGTAGCCGCCGGTGTCGTCCCGCAAGAGCACCGGCCTGCGCGGACGACCATGTCCCCGCGAGATATGCGATGAAGATCAGGCTGACCAGGGTCTGCGGAAGGTCGAAGGGTGCCGCCGCCAACCGGAAGCCGAGATAGTTGTAAAGAGCGACGAACCCGCCCATCAGAAGAAATCCTTGCGCGTAAAGGGCGAGCTGCCGGGTTGAGCGAAGGTTGACCTCGAGACGATGGCGCAGCGACCCTGAAGGGTCTTGTCCCCGCACACGCTGCGGGACGAAGCCACGCGGTTTCGGCACCAGGATGATGAAGGATACAGCGCACGCAGCACACAGGACAGACACTGCGACGACGCCAAGACGCCAACCGGCGACCTCTCCGATCGGTCCCGCGATCAACCTTCCGAGGAGTCCACCGATTGTGGTTCCGGCAATGTAGGTTCCAGCGGCCCTGGCTGCGTGGCGGGCGGCGACTTCTTCCGTCAGATATGCGATCGCGATCGCAGGAACACCCCCGATCATGAGCCCTTCGACGAATCGTCCGGCCAAGATCACGTCGAAGCTGGGCGCGAAAGGTACGGCTAGCCCGATGACCGTTGCAGCGACGACGGCGATCGACATCGCCTTCACCCGCCCGATCCTGTCTGCAACGGCTGACCAGGGAATCACTCCGAGAGCGAGTCCGATCGTGGCGAACGAGATCACGAGCGCAGACTGATCCGCGCTGATCCGCAGCTGTCGAGCGATGAGAGGGAGCAGCGCTTGCGGGGAATAGAGCTGCGCGAACGTCGCAATTCCGGCGAAGAAAAGCCCGAGAAGCAGTCTGCGGTACGCGATACTGCCTCGGGCATGCCCCGCCCACCCAGCAATGGTCGACGTCGCCTCGTTCAGTGATCCTCTGTCCAGTGATCCTGTAGTCAGCGATCCTGTATTCAGCGAGCTAGTGGACATCGTGTTCCTGCAGTCGTCGTGCACCCGTGGCCTCGTGTTGCCGCGGCCATACCTCCGCGGTCATCGGGCGACCACCCTCATCGCATTCCACGGTATGCGCGAGAATCCCATACGTCTAATGCATTGAACACATTTCAATGGATACGCACAGCGCATATGTTGGTAACTTGGCATCATGACACGATTGAGTACGGACAGCATCCTCCCTCTGCTCCCGGTCTTGGAAGCTGTGGCCGATTCCGGGCAGGTGACGGCGGCAGCTGACCTGCTGGGAGTCCCCCAGCCGACAATCACACGCGCACTACAGCGCGCGGAACGGGCGCTTGGGGTCCCCGTGCACGTCAAGGATGGACGCGGCATCCGGTTGACGCCGGCAGGCGAGGCGCTGATGCCATATGTACGTGAGGCCCTTCGCGCCGTCGAAGCCGGGCTATCTGCGGCTGGCGCCGTCGCCGCACCGGTCCGCGGGAGGGTCCGAGTTGCTTTCCAGAACATCCTCGGCGAGGATTTGATCCCTGCGCTCGTCCAGGCGTTCCGCAAAGACCATTCGGAAGTGGAATTCGCGCTGTTCCAAGGCGCAAGAGCGCACTGCATGTCCCTCTTGACCGCTGGCGAGGCGGATTTCGCCTTCGTATCGCCTCCACCAACGGAGCGCGAAAAGACCCTGAACGAGCTCGAAGTCGTCGGGTTGGGCGCGGACGAACTGGTCGTCGTCGTCCCTGCGAATCATCGGCTCGCCCATCGCGCGACAGTTCGCTTGGCAGAGTTGGCCGGCGAGAGCATGGTGGTGATGGCACGCGGCTTCGGAATGCGGTCCGCGGTACGGGGACTTCTCGATGGTGCCGGCGTTCGGACCACCACCGCCTTCGAGGGCCAAGACATTCACACGCTGGTCGGCCTGGTCTCGGCCGGACTCGGCATCACGATCGTTCCACGGCGCGAATACACGGCGAATATCCGCATGCTCCGGATCGCGGGCAGCCGCGTAGAGCGTTATGTCGTGATGGTCGCATTGCGCGACTTTCCGGCATCTCCAGCGGTGAGCGCGTTCCGCGAGCTCGTGATGGCGCGCGGATCCACGATCGCTGCGACGACGTACGCAGCACCTCGCACGGCATAGCAGATGATCTGTCCGACCCGAGTAGATCAGACCCGAGTAGATCAGTAGTTCGGGCTGGGCACGCGTACGCTGTCCCCATGAGCATCGTCACGCTCAACTCGGGCGACCTGTTCACGAGTGCTGCGTCGGCTTTCGGGCACGGCGTCAACACGCACGGTGTCATGGGTGGGATCGCGTCACAGTTCCGGCTCCGATGGCCGGAAATGTATGACGAATATCGTCGTCGTTGCCATGCCGCGGAACTCCACCCGGGCGACCTCATGACTTGGCATACGACCGACACGTGGGTTTTCAACCTCGTCACTCAGAACACGCCCGGCCCGGATGCGCGACTCGGCTGGCTGCGCGAATCCCTGCAGAAAACGCTTGCCTTCGCCGATCGGGAAGGCATCGATCGTATCGCTATTCCCCGGATCGGCTGCGGCATCGGCGGACTTGACTGGACCGACGTCGAACCGCTAGTGCGTGAATTGGCGACCGCGTCCGCATGTGACCTCGAAGTTTGGTCGCTCTAGGAGCCTCTGCCCGATTCGGTGATTTCGCCAGACCCTACCCGCCGTCCGGTCATCAAATGCCCACCATCATCACGAGCCGACCCGCATTCAAACGCCCAGTCACCTGGTCAGGTAGGCAGCCAATTCGAACTCGAGCGCCGGCTTCGGTTTGGCTCCGACGATCGTACGCACGACAGTTCCGTCCCGGATCACTTTCATCGTCGGCACGGCGAGGATCTGATATGCAATGGCTGTGCGGATGCTCTCGTCCGAGTTCACCTTCACAACCTTGAGAGTTGTCGCGTGCTCTGAGGCCAGTTGTTCCAGAATCGGGCCAAGCGCCCTGCATGGACCGCACCAGTTCGCCCAGAAATAAACGAGTACCGTCCGCTCCGAATCACGGATCTCCTCTTCGAACGAATCGTCATCCGCAGCCACCAATGCAGATCTGCTCGAATCCGTCGCCGCCATCATCGCTTCCCTTCGACGGCGGCGAATTCACATTGGGGCAATGGTCGGGTCACGGCGTCCTCCAGCAACACCGCCAAAGCCTCACGCCGCGCGGACAGTTCATCGATGCGCTGTGTCAGGTCTGCGATTGCACGACGATACGTGGCAACCGAATCAGGGCAGTCGTCCGAGTTCACGTTACCGGCCACCAAACACTGCAGAAATGGAACCGTCCGATCCAGTCGGATGCCCAACCGGTTGAGAAGGTACGCCTCCGAAACGAGCCTGGGTGAATCATCGGCGTAGTCCCGATACCCGTTCGAGCGCCGCTCTGCTCGTATCAAGCCCAACGACTCGTAGTGCCTAACCGTCTTGACAGACACTCCGGCCTGCGCAGCGACCTCTCCGATCAGCACGAGACCACCTTCGTCATCTCGACCACCTCCGAACTCCACGCTAAACCTTGCCCCTCAGGTCAAGGTCAAGCGCAAGGCCGGATCGAAAGGAAGAGCCGACTAAAGGGTGCCAAAGTCGAGTAAGGAGGTGCCGGAGCCGCCCGCCTACAAGATGGCTGAGCCCGAATCCAAAAGCAGAGCCGACCAAACGATGGCTGAGCCGTGTGCAGGGTCGCAAGTCAAGGAACGCTCACGCAGATCAACCACGCAGATCAACACTGCCAGAGCCACGATTACATGACGTGCGCGTCTAACCGCCCCGACTGCCGGCTGGTGTCTCTCCGAGCGAAGCTCAACCGGGAATGGTCGCCAGCGCTAGCAGTTGCAAACTGCTAGTGGTCGTGGCCCTGCTCGAGTTCACCTCTGCTGGGCGGAAGGATCCGGTCTTCGAAGAACCACCGGGTGAGCGACGAACGGAAGCGCTCGGACATGGTGATCCGTCCGCGACTGTTCGGCCGGAGCATGATCGGCTGATAGGTCTCGAAGCTGACCAGACGCCAACGTTCGTACTCATCGAGCTGTTCGTGAACCTCAATGTATTCACCGCCCGGCAAGCGGACAATGCGCCCGGACTCATATCCGTGCAATGCGATCGAACGGTCCTTCTTCTGAAGACCGATACACACACGTTTAGTGATGAAGTACCCGATGATCGGGAAGACGATAAGCCCGACTTGCAGAGTTCGGATAACGCCCTCGAGCGTGAGATTGAAGTGCACGGCTATGATGTCCGACCCTGCAGCCGCCCAAAGACACGCATAGAAGATCATTCCGGCGGCACCAATCGCGGTGCGGGTCGGAGCGTTCCGCGGGCGATCAAGAATGTGATGCTCGCGTTTGTCACCGGTGATCCAGCCTTCGATGAATGGATACATCCAGACAAGGAGGATGAAGACGACCAAGACGAGGATGGGCGCGATGATGTTGAACGACCACGTATGGTTCAGCCAGACGAATTCCCAGTGAGTCGGCGCAAGACGTAACGCACCGTCCGCGAAGCCGATATACCAGTCCGGCTGCGTGCCGGCAGAGATCGGCGAAGGATCGTATGGACCGTAATTCCAGATCGGGTTGATGGTGAAGAACGACGCCATCAGGGCGATCACACCGAACACGATGAAGAAGAACCCGCCAGCCTTCGCGGCATAGACCGGAAGGATCGGGTATCCGACGACATTCTTCTGGGTGCGTCCTGGACCGGCGAACTGCGTGTGCTTGTGCACGACCACGAAGACGAGGTGTATCGCGAGCAGTGCGACAAGGATCGCGGGTAACAGCAGGATATGCAGAGTGTAGAGACGACCCACGATCTGATCACCCGGGAATTCTCCCCCGAACAAAAGGAACGACATCCACGTTCCGACGACAGGGACTCCGAGGAGCATGCCGTCGATGATTCGCAGACCGTTCCCGGACAGAAGGTCGTCGGGCAACGAGTATCCGGTGAAGCCTTCTGCCATCGCCAGGACGAACAGCGTGAAACCGATCACCCAGTTGATCTCACGAGGCTTGCGGAATGCACCGGTGAAGTAGATGCGAAGCATGTGGAGACCGATGGACGCGATGAAGAGAAGCGCGGCCCAGTGATGGATCTGACGCATCAGCAGACCGCCGCGGATGTCGAACGAGATGTGCAGCGTGCTGTTCATCGCGGCCGACATTTCGATGCCCTTCAGCGGGACATACGATCCGTCGTAGATCAGGGGCGTCTGTGACGCCTGGAAGAAGAACGTGAGGAACGTCCCCGACAGCAGGATGACGACGAAGCTGTAGAGAGCGACTTCGCCCAGAAGGAACGACCAGTGGTCGGGAAAGATCTTCCGTCCGAACTCCTTGACGACCGCCGACATGCTCGTGCGTTCGTCGATGTATTGCGCCGCAGCTGCCGTGAGGTTCGGCTTCTTAGACTGCCCTGACGGTGCAGGTCCGGTCTGCGCCGGGCCCGACGGTGCGGGCGTGGCTGTTGTACTCAATTGCGCTCCCAGAAGCTCGGGCCGACAGGCTCGTGAAAGTCACTCTGCGCGATGAGGTAGCCATCGGCGTCGATTGTGATCGGCAACTGCGGCAGAGGACGTGATGCCGGGCCGAAGATGACACGCGCCTGATGGGTGATGTCGAACTGCGACTGGTGGCAAGGGCACAGCAGGTGGTGGGTCTGCTGCTCATAGAGAGCGACCGGACACCCGACGTGGGTGCAGATCTTCGAGTAGGCGATGATCCCGTCATAGTTCCAGGTCCGCCTGTCGGGCGTGACATGCAGGTCTCGCGGAAGCAGACGCATCAGCAGCACCGCGGACTTCGCCTTTTCGTTGAGCTGGTCATCGTACGACAGTGAGTTGAGACCATCCGGAATGACGTGGAAAACGGACCCCAGCGTGACGTCCTCGGCTTTGATCGGCGTTCCTTCGGGATCGCGTGTCAGACGAGTCCCCTTCTTCCACATCGTGTGGGAGAGGTCGTAGACCGGGTTGATGCCCTGTGGAGCGAGCCCGCGGAAAAGGACGATGCCCGGAAGCGGGAATGCGAGCAACGCACCGATGAGCGAGTTCCGGATGAGGGTGCGGCGACCGAATCCCGACTCTTCGTTGGCGAGTTGGAAGATCTCGACGACCTGCTTCTGCGTCTCTTCATCGCCCGCGATGGAGTGGCGGATGTCGATGCCTTCGTGATCGCTCATCAGCGCCTTAGCCCAATGGACCGCCGCGAAGCCGATCCCGAGCAGCGCCAATGACATACCGACACCGATGAAGAGGTTGTTGAGGCGGATCGAGGTCGGGTCATCCGCGACGATCGGGAACGCCATGTACGCCGCGACCGCCCAAATGCTTCCCACGATCGACAGGTAGAAGAGAGTGAAGACCGTTCGCTCGGCGCGCGACCGCTTCGCCGGGTCGACATCGGTCATGCGCGGGCGGTGCGGTGGGAAACCCGGGTTCGGGAGGGTGTCACTGATGATGACAGCCGCTCCGGCTTCGCCGGGCCTGCTCTCTTCGACAGCCGACGAATCGGCAGTGGTCAGCTCGTGACCGCCGTTATCGTCCTGTGTCATTGCTCTCCTTATTTACGCTGTGTCTGGAGTCCAAGGCGGATCAGTTGGATTTCGCCGTGATCCACACGGTCAGAGCGACGATTGCGCCGAGACCGAAGATCCATGCGAACAGACCCTCCGTGACCGGGCCGATGTTGCCCAGCGAGAACCCGCCCGGGGACGGGTGATTGTCGAGGTACTGGAGGTATGTGATGATGTCGCGTTTGCCCGACAACGAGATATTCAGGTTGTTGAATACCGGCATGTTCTGGGGGCCGGTCACCATCGCTTCATAGATGTGCTTGGAGCTGACACCAGCCAGAGGCGGCGCGAATTTGCCCTCTGTGAGAGCACCGCCGGCTCCAGCCACGTTGTGACACATCGCGCAGTTCGTTCGGAAGAGTGCGCCACCCGTCGCCGCGTTCCCGTCACCGTCGAGCACCCAGCCGGACGGGATCGCCGGCCCGGGGGCGAGCGAGGCGACGTATGCAGCTAGGTCGGCCACATCCGCGTCGGTGAACTGCACGGGCTTCTGCAGCGCCTGGGGTCCGGACTGGGCCAGCGGCATACGACCGGTACCGACCTGGAAATCGACAGCAGCTGCTCCGACGCCGATCAGGCTCGGACCGTTCTTCGTGCCGACCGCGTTCATGCCGTGACATGTCGCGCAGTTCGCCTCGAAGAGCTTCTCACCTTGGGCGACGGAAGCGTGCGATGACGCGCTCGTCGGCGCCTCAGCCGAAGCACTCGTTGGGGTACTGAACGCGGCGTAGGCTCCGCCGGTTACTCCGAGGCCGATTGCAATCAAAGCGATTGTGGCCAGCGGGTGTCGACGCCCGGTCTTACGGAGCTTGCGGCTCGGCCGATTGGTCGTGTCCTTGTTGTTTCGCATGTTGTTGAGGCCTGCCCCTGATTCCTATTTGAGAACGTAGATGACCAGGAAGAGCCCGATCCAGACGACGTCGACGAAGTGCCAGTAGTAGGAGATGACGATCGCGCTCGTAGCCTCTTTGTGGCCGAACACCTTTACCGCGAATGCGCGGCCGATCACGAAGAGGAAGCCGATCAGACCCGCGGTCACGTGCAGTCCGTGGAACCCCGTCGTGAGATAAAAGGCCGATCCGTAAGCGTTGGCGTTGATCGTGATGCCCTGAGAGGTGAGGTTCGCATACTCGACGATCTGCAAGGCGACGAATGTAGCGCCTAGGACGTAAGTCGCACTGAACCATTCGGCCATGCCCCATCGAGCAGGACTCCATCCGGCAGCGCGGGGCTGAAGACGCTCGGCGGCGAAAACACCCGCTTGGCAGGTGAACGAGCTCGAGACCAGGATCAATGTGTTGATCAACGCGTACGGCACATCCAGGTGCTGCGTCTCAGCGGCCCAGAGGCCGGGCGCCGCAGATCTGAGCGTGAAGTAGATCGCGAACAGACCCGCGAAGAACATGACTTCGCTGCCGAGCCAGACGATGGTGCCGACGGCGACGACATTCGGTCTATTGATAGCAGGCGCGCCTGCACGCGGAGATACTGAGGTGCTCGTCACCGTTCCATTATGGCCGAAAAGCGACCAGGATTTTCCCATTCGGGCAGCTTGTCGGGCCCGGGATACGGATTCCCTCCCCGTCTCGCCCGATCAGTAGGATCACTTCATGACGGAAACCCAGACCTGGCCGGCGATCCTCTCGACGCTCCTCGATGGCGAGGACTTGAGCGTGGCCGCAGCATCCTGGGCGATGGAGCAGGTCATGACCGGGCAGGCGACCCCGGCGCAGCTCGGCGGGTTCTTGATCGCGCTGCGCGCCAAAGGCGAGACCATCGACGAAATCGTCGGATTCCGGGACGCGATCCTGGAACACGCTCTCGAACTGAAGGTCGATCCGATGGCGCTCGACATCGTCGGAACGGGCGGAGACCGTTTCGGAACCGTCAACGTGTCGACGACAGCGGCGATCGTGGCCGCCGGAGCGGGCGTGCCGGTCATCAAGCACGGAAATCGAGCCGCCAGCTCCTCATCTGGATCGTCGGACGTCCTTGCGGCGCTGGGTATAGATCTGAGCCTCTCTTCCGACCGCGTCGCCGACATTTTCCGTGAAGTCGGAATCAGCTTCGCCTTTGCGTCAGCGTTCCATCCTGGCTATGGGAACGCCGCCGCCACTCGCAAGGACCTCGGCGTGCCCACGGTGTTCAACTTCCTCGGCCCGCTCATCAACCCGGCGCGCCCGGAGGCGTCGGCCGTCGGCGTGGCGCAGCTCGACCGCGTGCCCCTGATCGTCGGCGTGTTCCAGACCCGCGGTGCCACCGCATTGGTGTTCCGTGGAGACGACGGCTTGGACGAGCTATCGACAACCGGTCACAGCCACGTCTGGGAGGTTTCGCGCGGCATGGTGACCGAACACGACATCGATCCCCGCGAGCTCGGTCTGCCAAAGGCGTCCATCGACGACCTCCTGGGGGGCGACGCTGCGCACAATGCAGAGGTGGTCCGTGCGGTCTTGTCGGGTGAGACCGGCCCGGTTCGCGATATCGTCCTGCTCAACGCGGCCGCGGGACTGGTCGCATATGACTTGGCGAAGGATCCGTCACAGGTCCAGGAGGCGATACTCGATCGGTTCCGTGCGAAACTGTCGATTGCGGGTGCCGCCATCGATTCGGGTGCAGCGCTCGCCAAACTGGACCAGTGGGTGACCGCGACGACGAAGCAGGCGTGACGACGAAGCAGGCGCGACGATGAGGCGGCCTTGACCGGCGGCAACGCCCGGGTGCTCCGGATTCGTCGACTCCGGCCGTCCGACCGGCTCCGACCGACGCGTCGCATCTGGAGGCACACGTGAGCGACAAAGCACACAACGGGATCGTTGCCGTGGTCGGCGGTACGGGCACTCTCGGTCGCGAGGTCGCCTCGGTATTGGCGGCTCGCGGGCGGACCGTACGAATCGTCAGCCGCTCGGCGCCCTCGTCTTCTCAGGGGTCTTCTCGCGCGTCCTCTCAGACCCCGTCTCGGGGGACGTGGCTCGAACATCGCGTTGCGGATCTTCTCACTGGTCAGGGGCTCGATGAGGCGCTCGACGGGGTCGGGAGCGTCGTCGA
>FSWU01000014.1_pt1 | contig 20784 bp, 15 predicted proteins | sample 1638061 | NCBI WGS metagenome assembly FSWU01 (sample SAMEA3914788, study PRJEB12502) | metagenome | biome: forest; material: soil | place: Canada | collected 2011-07-03 | depth 0.1 m
GGTACCGGCACTGACAACGGCGGCACCGGCACCGGTCAGGGATAGCCCGACGCGCTGCGCCATTCACCGGTGGCGCAGCGCTCATAGGCGTGGTGCAGCGCTCATAGGCGTGGCGCAGCGCTCGCACGCGTAGCGTGACGCCCGTAAGGGTGACGCAGTGCCCCACGCGTGGCGCAGCTCTCACCGCCGGACAGCCGATGTCGAATGGGTCGAACGTCGAACCCAACGACCTTCGAACGTGACGACCGGCTCATTTGACTCCGGCGACGGGATCGCTTACCTTGATGGTAATTCGATTTATCAAGGGTAGTGAGCTAGTGAACAACAGTCAGACAATGCTTCCCGGTTACGCAACACCTCTCCCGCACGTCATCTCGGCCGATGACTTCGACACCGGCATGAACGGCTGGATGGATCTTCGACCGAACTTCGTGGACGCGGATTTTGCGGCACACTCGCGAGAGATCGACCTCGAGCATTGGGGTTCGGTCATGCTGAGTTCGGCGACCTTCGCGTTCTCAGGAACTCACGGGTCGGCCGCCGGCACCTATTCGCTGCGGCTGGGAACGCGGCATCCCGCGGCGCCCGCTTCGGAGCCTCCGGCCCCGGGCAGCATGAGCCTCGGCATCAAACGATTGTCCTGTCCCCCGGCGGCCAGGCTGCTTCGGATCGACGCGGTCATCGCCTACACCACCGAACAGGATCGGCCCGGGCTCGGCGTCGATGCGCTCCGCTCCTTCGGTCTGTTCGTGGATCTCCAGGACAAGGAGCATCGCTTCATGCCGGGTGTGCGTTATGTGAATGCAGCCGACGGCGTGCGGACACGGCGTTGGCAGTTCTACAAGGCGACGGATTCCACCGACACGGACTGGAACTACGGCCGTGAAGGCTGGCACCAGGCGGGAGTGGATTCCCAATGGTTCGGGCAACGCTCGTCAGACGGCAGCACGAGCGCGACGAGCTGGTTCGAAGACGGAGAGCAGTCGCTGATCTACAACGAGACCGACGACAAGATCAACTGGATGCCGATCTCCCTGACGATCGATCTCCGGAGCCGCCAGTATCACAGCTTTCGCGCACACGATCGGGAATTCACATTTCCGCCGGGAGCCGGCCCCACGCTTGCCAAGACGTACGAGAATATCGGGGGACTGTTGAACCCGGTGTTCTTCGTCGAAACGGACGGGGACCGCAGGGTCAGCCTCTTCGTGGATTCGGTCGTCGTCTCGTACGCGACCGACGAGGAAGCTGAATCGGAGGTGGGCAAGTGAAGAACTTCCACAGTTCCGTCACCGATCTTCGTGAGCCGTTCCATCAGACGATCTTGAGTTTCCCTTACGAGGCCAGCTGGGCCGACGAAGCCATCTATTTCATCACAGCGGAGTCCGCGACGCCCAGCACCGCGAAGATCAGGCTCCGTGTCCAACTGAGCGCGGACGGACTCCGGTGGCTCGATGAAGGTACGGTCGTCGAGCTGACCGGCCCGTCGAGCGCTTTCGCCAGGGTGAGCCACTTCGGGGGCTTTCTCCGGCTCGCCGGGGATGTCGTCGACGACGTCGATCCCAGCTGCACGCTCACCGTACGTCTCGCTTTGAAAGGTTGATGAGCAGTGTCGCTGAACATCAAACGCGTCACCATCGCCTCCGCGGTCGGAACCGCTCTGGAATGGTACGACTTCACCCTCTATTCCACGGCGGCAGCACTTGTCCTGCCTACCGTGTTCTTTCCGTCCGGCAACACCGCAGCCGGCGTGCTGGCCTCGTTCGCCACTTTCGCCGTCGGCTTCTTCGCGCGACCGATCGGTGGCGTGATCATCGGCAACTTCGGCGACCGGTTCGGACGCCGTCGGATGCTGTTCCTGACGCTCATACTGATGTCGGTCTCATCCACCCTGATCGGCGTTCTGCCCGGATACACCAAGATCGGAGTCGCCGCGCCGATCCTGCTGGTCGTGCTCAGGGTGTTCCAGGGGTTCGGCGCGGGCGGTGAATATGCGGGTGCAACGCTGCTCGCGGCTGAACACGTCGGCAATAAATCCAGGGGTCTCAATGCCAGCATTCCGGCGGTCGGCAACGCCGCAGGGTCGCTGCTCGCGATCGTGATCTTCGCCCTCGCATCCAGCATGGGGAGTTCCGCCTTCCTCGCCTGGGGCTGGCGCATCCCCTTCCTCATCAGCATCTTCGTCGGAATCACGGGAGTCATCATCCGGCTCCGCGTTTCGGAGAGCCCCGAATTGACGTCCGCGCTGCGGACCGAACGGATTCCCCGGGTGCCGATCCGTGAGCTGTTCCGCTCGGCGCGCTCGCGGATCCCGTTCGCCATGCTGGCCAGTATCGGACCGAACGTCGCCAGTTATCTCCCATCCGTCTACGCGCTTTCCTATCTCGCCACGGTGATTCACGCACCGTCGTGGATCGGCCTGACCGGAATCATCATCGGAAACCTGCTCAAGTTCATCACCATTCCGACGGCGGGTTGGCTGTCCGACAGGTTCGGACGGCGGCCGGTGTTCATTGCCGGCGCTCTCGGTTCGGCCGTGCTCGCCTACCCGTTCTTCTTCCTGCTGAACACGGGGACGCCGATCCTCATCTGGGTTGCGCTCGTGATGATCTTCACGTTCTGCAACGACGCCATGCTGGCCTCTCAGTCGGGATTCATGTCGGAGCTGTTCGACGTGCGGTTGCGGTTCACCGGTGTCACGTTCACTCGCGAGATCCCTGGGGCGATCATCGGCGGCACGCTCCCGTTCATTGCAACCGCGCTGACCCTTGCAGCCGGAGGCGGCAGCTGGATGGTCGCGCTGTACTGCGCCATTCTCGGCCTGGCGGCCGCAGCGGGAATGTACTTCCTTCCCGAAACGCGTGGCACGGTCCCCGTCCCCGCCGAAATGGAAAGCACAAGCGCACGATCCGAACTGGCATAGTGGTCAGATGCCAGCCAGAACGCCTCGAACGGAGGTCGTGCGACTGGCCGACGTCGCCGCAGCGGCGGACGTCTCGCCGGCTTTGGCATCCCGGGTGCTCAACGGCGACCTCACCGCCCGCGCGACACCGGAGACGAAGCAGCGGATCGCGGATGCTGCACGTGAGCTCGGATATGTTGCGAACGCGATCGCTCGGCAGTTGCGGAACAAGACCACCGGCCTGATCGGTCTGGTCGTCCACGACCTGACCAGCCCGATCTACGTCGACCTGATGTCCGGAGCCCGGGCCGCCGCGGCCGAGCACGGCTACTTCCTGCTTCTCGGCGACGCGGACGAATTGATGTCGAATCCGCAGACGTTCCGGAACCTTGTGGCGGCCCGTCGGATCGACGGCATCGTCATCCAGGCGGGCCACGCCGACTTCGAATCGAGAATCGAAGAGATAGCGCGGATCCTCCCCACCGTCGTGGTCAACGCACCGATGGACGGTCGTGCCGGCGTCGTCGGGGTCTATCCCGATGAAGTCCTCGGTTCGCGCATGCTGACCGATCACCTTCTCGAGCTGGGGCACAGGCGAATCGCGTTCTTGAGCGGACCAGAGGACTCCCAGACCTCTCATCTGCGACTCGAGGGGTACGCGCAGGCTCTTTCGTGCGCCCAGATCGCCTTCGATGAAGAGCTGGTCCGCTATGGCGACTGGCGGGCGGACGGCGGCGAATCAGGTTTTCGCTCCGTGATGGACTCCGCTGGAGATTCACGGCCGACAGCCGTCTTCGCGGCCAACACGCTGATCGCCGCGGGCGCTCTCTCTGCCGCCGCAGCAATGGATATCTCGGTCCCGGGCGACGTAGCAGTGGCAGCGATTCACGACTCCTGGCTCGCGGACTATCTGGTGCCGTCCCTGACGACGATCGAACTCCCGCTTCGGCAGGTCGGGTGGCAGGCCGTCCGGATCCTCCTCGCAGACTCGGTGGTGGAAGGCGATGTGGTCGTCAGTTCACCGGCGCCGGCGCTGCACCGGCGCAATTCAACGTGAAGGAGGGGCGGAACAATCTCTGTGGGCGTATAGTTAGTTTACGTAAAGCAACTAGTTTGAGTCATACGTAACCAATGGAGACGCCTCGTGCCATCGCGCGCATTCATCACCAAGGACCACCCTCGCTACAAGTGGGTGGCACTCAGTAACACCACTCTCGGCATGCTCATGGCAACGATCAATGCGTCGATCGTCCTGATCTCCCTGCCCGCCATATTCAAAGGGATCAACCTCAACCCTCTCGAGCCCGGCAACGTCAGCTATCTGCTGTGGATGATCATGGGCTACATGCTCGTGACGGCAGTCCTGGTCACGACCTTCGGCAGGCTCGGGGACATGTACGGCCGCGTGCGGATCTACAACTTCGGATTCGTCGTCTTCACCTTCGGATCCGTGGCGCTCGCCCTCGACCCGCTGACCGGCGGCCAGGGAGCCATGTGGCTCATCGTCTGGCGTCTTGTCCAGGGAGTCGGCGGCGCCATGCTGTTCGCCAACTCGACGGCGATCCTGACCGACGCGTTCCCCTCGAACAAGCGCGGCATGGCCCTCGGAATCAACCAGGTCGCAGCGATCGCCGGAAGCTTCATCGGGCTGATCGTCGGCGGTCTCCTCTCCACCATCGACTGGCGCGCAGTCTTCTTCGTGAGCGTCCCCGTCGGGATCCTCGGCACCATCTGGTCGTACCGGTCTCTGCACGAGGTCGGCACCCGCAATCCCGGCAAGATGGACTGGCTGGGCAACGTCACCTTCGCAATCGGTCTGACAGCATTGCTGGCCGGCATAACCTACGGCATCCAGCCCTACGGAACCAGCTCGACCGGGTGGACTAACCCCTGGGTCCTCGGATCCATCGCAGGCGGAATCCTGCTCCTGGTGGTCTTCGTCTTCATCGAACTACGCACCAAGATGCCGATGTTCGAGATGCGGCTGTTCAAGATCAGAGCCTTCGCAATGGCCAACCTGGCGGGCCTGCTGGCCTCGATCGGGCGAGGCGGTCTGCAGTTCATGCTGATCATCTGGCTTCAGGGCATCTGGCTTCCGCTCCACGGATACTCCTACGCCGACACTCCGCTCTGGGCCGGCATCTATCTTCTGCCGCTGACGGTCGGGTTCCTGATCGCGGGACCGATCTCCGGAACGCTCTCCGACCGCTTCGGGGCGAGATTCTTCGCCACCGCCGGTCTGACGATCGTGGCAGCGACGTTCGTCGGCCTGCTCTTCCTCCCGGTGAACTTCAACTACATCGGCTTCGCGCTCCTCACCTTCCTCAGCGGAATCGGTTCGGGCATGTTCGGCGCACCCAACCGGACGGCGATCATGAACAGCGTTCCAGCGAATCAGCGCGGTTCGGCCTCCGGGATGGCCGGCACGGTCCAGAACGCGGGCACCTCGCTGTCGATCGGCATCTTCTTCTCGCTGATGATCGCCGGACTGTCGACGTCGCTGCCTTCGACGCTGACGAATGGTCTGACGCAGCACGGGGTTCCTGCGGACATCGCGACGAAGGTCGGGCAGACGCCGCCGGTCGGGACGTTGTTCTCGGCCTTCCTGGGCTACAACCCGATCGCGAATCTGCTCGGACCGACCGGGGTTCTCACGAAGCTCTCCCACGCCGATTACGGGGCACTGACCGGCAAGGAGTTCTTCCCGCAGCTGATCTCCGGACCCTTCCATGACGGGCTGGTGGTCGTATTCGTGGCCGCGGCGATCATGTCGGTGGTCGCGGCGATCGCTTCGCTGATCCGCGGAAAGCGCTACGTACACGTCGACACGCAGGCCCACCCGGTCGTCGTCTCCGGCGGCGGTGCGGATGCCCGTCACGTGGCGACCGGTTCGGTGGCCGTTCAGCCGAGCGGTCGTGTGAGCGTGCCGCAGTCTCCCGGAGCGACCGTGAACAATCAAGCGGCCGGAGTCGGAACACGCCGCGACGACGATACCGCGACGAGATGACCGCGATGTCTGAGCTAGCCGCCTCCCCGGTCGCGGAGGGCCTGGAGGAGACCGCGATGCGCCTCGCGGTCGCCGTCAGCCGCATCAATCGCCGGATCAGGACGACGGGCGACGGTCTGGGGCACGGCACGATCTCGACTCTCTCGGGCATCATCAAGGCCGGCCCGATGCGGCCGAGTGACGTCGGAAGGATGGAGGGGATCGCAGCGCCGACCGTGACGCGGATCCTCGCCGACCTGGAGCGCCGCGGTTTCATCGATCGCGCCCCGGACCCATCGGATGGCCGGTCGTGCTTCGTCAACGCGACCCCGGACGGAATCGATCTGGTGGTTCGCGCACGTTCGGAGTCGGCGCATCGCGCAACCGCTCTCCTTGCCGGCCTGGACCCGGAACAGCTGGCGCGGCTTCACGATGCACTCGACGTGCTGGAGCTGGCCGGGGCGGTGTCCTAGGCCGCCTGGCCCCCGATGCGACGACCGAGTTCGGCCGCTGTCTTGTTCATCGTCGCCGCTACCTCTGCCCAATCCCGACGAGGGATGTTCGCCTCCGGAAAAGTGAGCGCGATGCCTGCGGCCGGCCAGCCGAGATGGTCGCGGACGACCACACCGATCGATGCCATTCCTTCGGTCACTTCGCCGTTCTCCGTCGCGAATCCGTCGGTCGCCGCTTGCTGGACCAGTCCGCGCAGCTCTCGGTAACTTCGCGGTGCCCGGCCGGTGCGGTCGGTGAATGCTGCTGCATCGGGAAAGAGCGCCCGCAGTTGTGCCGGCGGCAGGGCTGACAGCAACGCCCGGCCGCTCGCGGTCAGCTCGCTCGGCAGGCGTACGCCGACGCCGGTGACGAGAGCCGGACGGCACGCCGCGCGCTCTTCGACCACATAGACGACGTCCCGGCCGTGCAGCACCGCGAGATGAGCGCTTTCGCCGAGCTGATCGACGAGCTGCGCGACCAGGGGGCGCCCGAGCAACGAGAGCGGCTGCTGGCGGGCATAGCCCGAGCCGAGCTCTATGGCGCGCACACCGAGGCCATAGCGGCGGTCCTCGGGCAAGTGGACGGCGAAGCCGTGATCCTGCAGGGCTGCGAGCAGCTGGTAGACGGTGGACCGGGGCAGGTCGAGCGCCGAGGCGATCACCGATGCGGGAACCGGACCTCGATGCGAGGCCAGAAAAGACAGGATCCGCAGAGTGGCGTCGGCGGCGGGAGCTTTAGACGGGCTCGGCATCTGTTCTGGGGTCCTTTCGTTCGTGCGTGTCTTGTCTCCTCACGGTAACGCGTATTCCGGTATATCAGACAGTTGCGCGCGAGGGCGGATGCTGTCCAGCCTGCGCGGATACCGGACTTCCGAGCACGTATCCGGGGTACCGGACACGAGTGTGGCCGAAACGATTGCCGATGGGGCGCGAATGGTTTGCAATCGAATGATGAACCCGTCGGCCTCATCGGCATCACCCCGCACTCCATCCGTCACCCTCGGTGCCGGCCCCCTCCGGATCGACGATGTCGTCGCCGTCGCTCGCTACGGAGCCACGGTCGAGTTGGATCCGAGCGCGCTCGCGGGCGTCACCGACTCGCGTCATGTCGTCGAATCCCTCGCCGACGACACCGAGCCGCACTATGGGATCTCGACCGGATTCGGCGCACTGGCGACCACATTCATCCCGTCGGAACGCCGCGCGCAGCTGCAATCGAGCCTCGTCCGATCGCACGCGGCCGGCTCCGGACCGGAGGTCGAGCGCGAGGTGATCCGGGCACTGATGCTGCTCCGGCTCTCCACTCTGATGACCGGGCGCACCGGCATCCGGCCCGAAGTGGCGGAGACCTATGCGGCGCTCCTGAACGCCTCCATCACGCCGATCGTCCGGGAATACGGTTCGCTCGGATGCTCCGGGGATCTCGCACCGCTCGCCCACTGTGCGCTCGCGGCCATGGGCGAGGGTGAGGTGCGCGTCGGCGGTGCATATCTTCCGGCCCCCGGCGAGCGCACGTCCGAGACCGCGGACGTCACCGATCGACCCGGCGAGACGGCTCAGACGATCGGCGTTCTCCAGGACGCATCGGCGGCACTCGACGAGGCCGGTATCACCCCCGTCCGACTTTCCGAGAAGGAAGGGCTGGCTCTCATCAACGGAACCGACGGCATGCTCGGCATGCTGGCACTGGCCATCCACGATCTGAGCTCGCTGCTGACCACGGCAGACATCTCTACCGCGATGAGCGTCGAGTCGCTGATGGGTACCGACGCCGTCTTCGCCGCCGACCTTCAGCGCCTGCGTCCGCAGGAGGGCCAAGCGGTGTCCGCCGCGAACCTTCGCGCGCTGCTCGCCGGATCCCCGATCGTCGCCAGCCACCGCGGACCGGAGTGCACCCGGGTGCAGGACGCCTACTCGCTCCGCTGCTCGCCCCAGGTCGTCGGCGCGGCGCGCGACACGGTCGCCCACGCCACCCTCGTGGCGAATCGCGAGCTCGCCTCCGCGGTCGACAATCCGGTGCTGACCGTGGACGGCCGCGTCGAGTCCAACGGCAACTTCCACGGAGCCCCCGTCGCGTACGTCCTCGACTTCCTCGCCATCGTCGCCGCGGACGTCGCCAGCATGTCCGAGCGGCGCACGGACCGATTCCTGGATCCGGCGCGCAACCAGGGCCTCCCGCCGTTCCTGGCGCACGAGGTCGGAGTCGATTCCGGGCTGATGATCGCCCAGTACACCGCCGCGGGGATCGTCTCAGAGCTGAAGCGCCTAGCCGCTCCCGCGTCGGTCGACTCCATCCCCTCGTCCGCGATGCAGGAGGACCATGTGTCGATGGGCTGGGCGGCAGGCCGCAAACTCCGCCGCTCGATCGACGGGCTCGGCCGTGTCCTCGCGATCGAACTGCTCACCGCGGCGCGCGCCGCAGATCTGCGGGCACCGTTGAAGCCGGGCGCCGCGACCGGCGCGGTGCACGACGCGATCCGTGCCGTCGTCGAAGGCCCCGGGCCGGATCGATATCTCTCACCCGAGATCGAAGCCGTCGTCGCGCTCGTGCAGAGCGGACTGATCCTGGATGCGGCGGCGACCGTGGTCGGGTACCTCGACTGAAGCCTTCCCACTCGCCCGTCAACCTGGCACGCTGAGACGCGTCGCCGAAAGGAGAAACGATGTCCGGACCACGACCGGTGCGTGCGCCACGCGGAACGACTCTGACTGCCAAATCCTGGCAGACCGAGGCGCCGCTGCGAATGCTGATGAACAATCTGGACCCCGAAGTCGCGGAACGACCGGACGATCTCGTCGTCTACGGCGGAACGGGCAAAGCCGCACGCACGTGGGAGGCGTTCGACGCGATCGTGCGCACCCTGACCACCCTCGAGAAGGACGAGACGCTGCTCGTCCAGTCGGGCAAGCCGGTCGGCGTGTTCCGCACGCACGAGTGGGCGCCCCGCGTCCTGATCGCGAACTCCAACCTCGTCGGCGACTGGGCGACCTGGCCCGAGTTCCGTCGCCTCGAGGCCCTCGGACTGACCATGTACGGGCAGATGACGGCCGGATCCTGGATCTACATCGGCACCCAGGGCATCCTGCAGGGCACCTACGAGACGTTCGCAGCGATCGCCGAGAAGCGATTCGGCGGAACCCTGGCCGGAACTCTGACTCTGACGGCCGGCGCCGGCGGAATGGGCGGCGCGCAGCCGCTCGCCGTCACCATGAACGAAGGCGCCGTGCTCATCGTCGATGTCGATGTCGCACGTCTGCAGCGGCGCGTCGACCATGGCTACCTCGACGAACTGACCGACGACATCGACGAGGCGGTCCGACGGGTGACGGCCGCCAAGGATGAGCGACGTGCATTGTCGGTCGGACTGGTCGGGAACGCGGCGACCGTCTTCCCCGAGCTTCTCGCGCGCGGTGTGCCGATCGACATCGTCACCGACCAGACCAGCGCACACGATCCGTTGAGCTACCTTCCCGAGGGCATCGACGTAGCCGAATGGCACGCCGCCGCGGACGCCGACCCGGAGGGCTTCACGACGAAGGCCCGCGCATCGATGGCCAAGCATGTGAAGGCGATGGTCCAGTTCCAGGACGGCGGCGCCGAAGTGTTCGATTACGGCAACTCGATCCGTGCCGAGGCGCAGCTCGGGGGCTACGATCGTGCGTTCGAGTTCCCGGGATTCGTGCCCGCCTACATCCGCCCGCTGTTCGCGGAGGGCAAGGGCCCATTCCGCTGGGCCGCCCTCTCCGGCGATCCGGCGGACATCGCAGCGACCGACCGCGCCATCCTCGAGCTCTTCCCGGACGACGAGCATCTGGCTCGCTGGATCCACCAGGCCTCGGAGAAGGTTCATTTCGAGGGCCTTCCCGCACGGATCTGCTGGCTCGGTTACAAGGAGCGCCATCTCGCGGGCCTCCGATTCAATGAGATGGTCGCGTCAGGCGAGATCAGCGCACCGATCGTGATCGGCCGAGACCACCTGGACTCCGGCTCTGTCGCGTCCCCCTACCGGGAGACCGAGGCGATGGCCGACGGCTCCGATGCGATCGCCGACTGGCCACTGCTCAACGCCCTGCTCAACACGGCGTCCGGGGCGACCTGGGTCTCCATCCATCACGGCGGAGGGGTCGGGATCGGCCGGTCTATCCACGCGGGGCAGGTCGTGGTGGCCGATGGAACGCCCCTGGCAGCCGAGAAGATCGAGCGGGTGCTCACCAACGACCCGGGCACGGGCGTGATGAGGCACGTCGACGCCGGCTACGAGCGCGCCGTCGAGGTGGCACGCGAACGCGGCCTGCGCATTCCGATGCTGGAAGGATGACCGGCCGGTGAGCGTCGGCGGCCGCAGCACCCTGATCTCCGGCATCGGGCAACTGGTGACGAACGATCCTGACCGCGCGGGGATCGGCGAGGAAGCGGATGTGCGTTCGCTCGGGCTGATCCCCGATGCTGCGCTCGTCGTCATGGATGGCGAGGTCGTCTGGGTGGGCTCATCCGGTTCGGCTCCGGCCGCCGATGACGTCGTGGACGTTGACGGGTCGGCGGTGATACCCGGTTTCGTCGACAGCCACACCCATCTGGTGTTCGCCGGAGACCGCTCCGCCGAATTCGAGGCGAGAATGTGCGGGCAGGCATATGCCGCCGGAGGCATCCGCGCCACGGTCCGCGCCACGCGCGCCGCGACGGATGCCGAACTTCGCGACAGACTCGCCGGATTCGTCGCGGAGCTGCATCGCCAGGGCACCACGTCCTTCGAGATCAAGAGCGGCTATGGGCTCACCGTCGCAAGCGAACGCCGCCTCGTCGAACTGGCCACCGAGGTGACCGGTGAGGTGACGTTCCTCGGCGCCCACGTTGTCCCCGAAGAGTTCGCCGCTGACGTAGATGCGTACGTCGACCTGGTGGTGGGCGAGATGCTCGACGCCTGTGCACCGTATTCGCGTTGGATCGATGCGTTCTGCGAGAGCGGCGCGTTCAGCGTGGAGCAGTCGCGCAGGGTTCTCGAAGCTGGAGCGGCCCGGGGCCTCGGCGTCCGCCTCCACGCGGGCCAGCTCGGTCCGAGCGGGGGTGCGGCTCTCGCCGTTGAACTTGGCGCGGCGAGCGTCGACCACTGCACCTTCCTGACCGACACGGACGTCGAGCTGCTCGCGAACTCGGACACGGTCGCCACTCTGCTGCCCGGTGCCGAGTTCTCGACTCGTCAGCCCTACCCGGACGCACGGCGCCTCATCGACGCGGGGGTGACGGTCGCACTCTCCAGCGACTGCAATCCCGGATCGTCGTTCACTTCTTCCCTTCCGTTCTGCATCGCGATCGCGGTGCGCGAGCTGGGCATGACACCGGCAGAGGCGGTGTGGTCCGCGACCGCCGGGGGCGCGCGGGCACTCCGGCGTTCCGATGTCGGGACCATCCGGGTCGGCGCGCGCGCGGATCTGGTACAGCTCGATGCGCCCTCGTTCGTGCATCTCGCCTACCGCCCGGGCGTGCCTCTCGTCCGGCGGGTCTGGAAGGGCGGGCGACTGCTCGTCGCGTGAGAACGCCCGCCACCTTAGAGACGCGGGAGAACATCCGCCTGCTCAGCGACGGGTGAGACCCGCGGCGACCTCGAGCACGAGCAGGGCGCAGAGCCGGATGGTCCGTTGGTCGGCTGTGTCGCGTGTCACGTCCACCTCTGCAAGGTCGACGGACCGGACATGTGGATGCGCGCCCGCCGCACGAGCGGCGCGCCTGAGCTGGAACGCGGTGATCCCGCCGGGAATCGACGCGGGGCATGCCGGGGCCACCGAGCGATCGCAGACATCGACGTCCAAGTCCACATGGACCGGGCCGCCGGCCGAGCCCGCGATCTCCAGGGCATCGGCCATGATGTCTTCCATCGGGCGGCGTTCGAGTTCGTCGCGGTGGATGACCGTGATGCCGTAGTCGCGAGCGCGGGCAGCGTATTGAGCAGAGTTTGCGAAGTCCGCGATGCCGATCTGGACGACACGCCTGCCGTCGAGCCCGGCTTCGATCAGCCGCCGGACGGGCGAGCCGTTGGTCTCCCCGTCGCGCAGATCGTGGTGGGCGTCGAGAGTGATCAGACCCGCCGTGTCCAGCTCATCCCCCCACGCGCCGAGAGCTGCCGGGACGGTGAGGGCGTTGTCCCCGCCCAGGGCGACCGCGATCTCCGACCGATCGACTGCATCCGCCATCAGCGCGAGGGCCCGGGCTTCGCCCGGTGCGCCGTCCGGATCGTCGACGTCGCCGAAGTCGGCGAATCGCAGGTCGGGCAGTTGGAGCCGTTCCGGCCGGAAGCGTTCGCTCTCGTCCTCGTCGGACGGTTCCGCGGCCGGCTCTCTGCTGTCTTTGGGTCGGTTGATGTCGTCGTCGCCGCCATCGGGCGATTCGAAGGCGCAGTAGAACCTGAGCGCGTCGCGCACCGCTTGCGGTGTTCCGCCTGCACCGCTGCCGGATAGGGAGGTCCGCCAGGTCGGGATCCCGAGGAGGGCGAGGTCGATCCGCTCTGCGGGATCGAATTCGTCCGGTGACGGCCAGTCACCCGTGCGCGGCCACAGCGGATCGGACGACAATTGCGCGTTCATCTCTTGACGCTATCAACCCCTTCCGCCGCGCGGAATGGGGTCGTGCTCCCGGTTCGTCCATTCGTCCGGACGGATCGCCGTTCCGCCCTGCGCCCTCGGGCGCCTTCTACCAGGTTGTAGAGCGTCGGAAGAACGACGAGGGTCAGAATCGTCGAGGTGACCAGGCCGCCGATCACGACGATCGCGAGCGGCTGAGAGATGAAGCCGCCCCCTCCGGTGACCCCGATCGCCATCGGGATGAGCGCGAAGATCGTGGCCAGCGCGGTCATCAGGATCGGCCTCAGACGTCGGGACGCACCGTGCAGAACAGCGTCTGCGACACTCAGTCCTCGCCTGCGGTACTGATTGATCAGATCGACGAGGACGATCGCATTGGTCACGACGATGCCGATCAGCATCAGCACACCGATCAGGGAGGCGACACCGAGCGGGATGCCGGAGATGATCTGGAGGAGGATGGCGCCGGTCGCAGCGAACGGGATCGAGACGAGCAGGAGCAGCGGCTGCCGAAGGGAGCGGAACGTTGCGACCATCACGATGTAGACGATCAGAATGGCGGCCAGCAGCGCGATCCCGAGCTGGGAGAATGCGGATCCCTGGCTGGATGTGACGCCTCCGACCACTGCCGTCGCCCCGGGTGGGAGCCGGGTGTCTGCAAGCACCGCGGACACGGCCGAGTTGGCCGTCGCGAGATTGTTCGTGGCTGGGGTCGCCGTCACGGCGGAGCTTCGGAGCCCTTTCTGTGTCGTGATCGTCGCCGGTCCTTCGACTTGGGACACCGTCGCGATCGAGCTCAGCGGGATCACGCCCCCCGCAGTCGGGATCGAGAGGCCGGAGAGTTGTGCGACGGTGGTCGGCGGATCCTGGCTCTGCACGTAGATGTCGAGCGTGTTCTCATCAATGGCCATCGTTCCGACCTGGGTCGGCTGCATCGCCTGCGAGACGAGCTGGCTGACCTCGATCTCGCTCAGTCCTACCGCTGCGGCCTTTCCTCGATCGACCTCGACCGCCAGATACGGAAGGGATGCGGCGAGATTGTTCGAGACCTGCTTGAGCGAGCTCTGCCTGGTGAGGGCGTTTGTGATCCGATTCGTCGCGGTCTGCAGCTCCCCCTGGGTGGAGGCGGTGATGTCGACCTCGAGATTGGAGGACACACCGAAGCCGCTCGAGGCGGACACGTCGATCTCGCCCACCCCGGTCAGGTGTTTCAGCTCGTTCTGGACGGTGGTCTGGAGCTTCGCCTGGTCGGCGCTCGGATCGGTCGTGATCGAGAAGTTGATGCCACCCCCTCCGCCGCCGAAGGCATCCTCGAGTGCGTTTCCGCTGGTCCCTATCGACAGCTGGACCGTCTGGATCCCGGGGGTCCCAAGGAGTTTCTTCTCGACCGCGCGGGACGCGGTGTCCTGAGCGCCGAGGCTCGCTCCCGGCGGAAGGGTCTGGGTCACCGTCATCGTGTTCTGACCGGTCGAACCGAGGAAGTTGGTCTGCATCACAGGGATCAGCGCGGCAGAACCCGCGAGAACGACCAACGCGAACACGATGGTCAGAGCGGAATGCTTGATGGTCCAGTGGATGATCGGAAGGTATCCGCGCTGGAGTCGGGTCGGATGCTCGAGGTCATCCGCGGACGCGCGACCGGCACTTGCCGCGACTTCCCCGCCGACCGCAACGGCGGCGCCTGGATTCGGGTCGGCGGTCGCGTCAGCGGTCGCGTCAGCGGCAGGCAACGGCGTGGCATGCGCCGGCGTGGCAGCCTCCTCGGGCTCGTGGCCGGCTTCGTGCTTCTTGGCGCGCGGCGGCCGGACGAACCAGTAGGCGAGGACCGGGACGATGGTGAGGGCGACGAGCAGTGAGGACAGCAGTGCGATGGTGACCGTCAGCGCGAATGGCCGGAACAGTTCCCCTGTCACGTCCCCGACGAAGGCGATCGGCAGGAACACGGCGACGGTGGTGATCGTGGAGGCGGTGATCGCGCCGGCGACCTCTCTGACGCCCAGAAGGACCGTCGCAGCACGGTCGGCGCCCGGCACGAGGTGGCGCTTGATGTTCTCGATCACGACGATCGAGTCGTCCACCACGCGCCCGATCGCGATCGTGAGTCCGCCGAGAGTGATGATGTTGAGCGTGTAGCCGAAGCTCAGGATGCCGATGAACGTGATCAGGACGCTCGTCGGAATCGAGATGGCCGTCACCAGGGTCGCGCGGACCGAGAGCAGGAAGAGGAGGATCACGATCACCGCGAACCCGAGGCCGAGCAGTCCTTCTTCGGCGAGCGAGCTGATCGACTGCTCGATGAACGGCGCCTGATCGAAGACGACAGTGATCTTCGCTCCGTCGCCCAGTTTGGCTTCGATGTCCTTGATGTCGGCGCGGACGCCCTTCGACACGGCGACCGTGTTCGCGCTCGGCAGTTTGGTGACCGCGATCGTCAGCGCCGGCTTCCCGTTGACACGAGATATCGAGGTGACCGGATCGTTGTCCTCGACCACCGTAGCGACATCGCCGATGGTCGAAGGTGCCGCTTCTGCGCCGACGGACGCTGCGCCCGCCGCAGCACCTGACGCACCGCCCGTCGCGGCTGCAGCACCCGCCGTTCCCGCGGCCGGCAGCAGAGGGACAGCTCTCAGCTGAGCAAGCGACGTGATCTGGGTGCCGGCCTGGACGGAGAGCGTCTTCCCGTTCTCGGTGATCGATCCGCCCGGCACGAGCGCGCCGTTCTGGGTCAACGCGGTCGTGATCGACTCGGCGGTAAGCCCGGCCGCCGCCAATTTCGCTGCGTCCGGCGTGATCGTCACTCGTTTGCCGGCCGCGCCGATGACCTGCGCGCCATCGACCCCGTCGACGTCTTGGAGTTCCGGCACGGCGAGTTTGTCGACATTCGCGGCGAGCGCGTTCTGGCCCTGGCTACTGCTGACCGCGAGCTCGATGACCGGGAGGTCGCTGATGCTTCCGCTCAGCACCTGCGGCTGCACGTTCGAGGGAAGATTCGACTTGATGTTGTTGATCGCCTGGTCGATCTTCTGTTCTGCGGTATCGAGGTCGGAGCCGTAGGTGAACATCGCGGTGATCAGGGACTGGTTCGTGCTGCTCACGGCGGACGTGCTCTGAAGGTTGGGGACCCCCTGGATCGCGGCCTCGATCGGCGTGCTCACATCGTTCGTGACCACGGCGGGAGACGCCCCCGGATAGGTGGTCAAGATCGCCAGCTGCGGGAACTGGATGTCCGGTGCGAGCTCCTGCTTGAGTGCTGTCAGCGCGTATCCGCCGAAGAGGGCGATCACGACGGTGATAAGGGCGATCAGAGCCCGGTTCTTCATGCTCAACACGGCAAGGAGATGCACGGCGTGTCCTTTCGTGCGCGATGCACGTTAAGGATCGCATATCACTTTCCGCGCCGGCGTGATCTCCACGGGTGCCGACTCGGCTGCTGTCCACGGGTGGCAGGCCTTGTCCGCTCGCCCGTGGAGATCACCTCTCAGAAGACGCGGCCGGCGAAGACGTTCAGCGCGTCGCGGACGAACTCCGCGCCTTCCTGACCCCCATAGTTGGCCGCGAAACGCGGATCGCCCACATACAGCTCACCGTATCCGCGAAGACGGCCGGCCGTGATGGGACCCCCGGTCGCTTGCGCCGATTCATTCAGCCACGCGACATGGCGGGCCACGATCGCCTGCACGACGTCGTCGGCTGGACGGGCACCCGCCGAGAGTGCGCCGGCATAGTCGCGAGCGATGTCCGCGTGCTCCTGCTGGAAGGCCCGCCGTTCCTCGTCGGTCTTCGAGCGCCACCATGCGTCGCTTCTCGCATAGGCATCCACGCCCCAGCGCTGTTCGACCTCGTCCTTGTACGCAGTGTGCTCGAACCCGTCGAACATCTCTTCTGGCATCATCGGTTCGCCTCTTTCCAGGGATTGGATCGTCGTCTCGACTGACGCGATCTGCCGCGCCAGCCGGTCCTGTTCTTCTCGAAGCCACCGAAGGTGACTCTCGAGCGCGTCCCGGGGATCCTCATGCCGGTCCATGACCCTCGCGATGGCGGGAAGGCCGAGCCCGAGCTGACGCAGCATCATGATGCGCTGCAAGAGGACCAGAGCATCGCGATCGTAATATCGGTAGCCGTTGGCACCGATCCGCGTGGGGCGCAGTAAGCCGACCTGGTCGTAGTGCCGAAGGGTTCGACTGGTCGTGCCTGCCAGCCGGGCGATCTGGTGGACCGACCAGTCGTCATCCTGTTTCCGGCGCATGTGACAACGCTAAACATTGACGTAACGTGAAAGTCAAGCGGCGGCGAGTTCCCTTGAGAAACACGATATATCGTGTTATTCTCTCCAACACGATATAACTCGAATCTTAACTGTGCAAACGGAATCTTAACTGTGCAAACGGAATCTGACCGTGCGAACAGATCTGACTGCGCAGACAGCCGGGCCCGGTGGGCCGGAGAGGGGGTCCCTGATGGGACAGCAGAAGTGGCTCGTACAGCCAGGAGACCAGAAGACCATCGAACTCGATGGGATCAGGCACCTCAAGGTAAGCCTGGTCGGCGGCCAGGTCGACATCATCGGGCACGACGAGCCGAGCGTTCACATCGAGGTCCACTCGGTGAGCGGCCGTGACCTGAAGATCCTCGCTGAAGGCGACACCCTCGAGATCGATCATCCGCAACTGCGCTGGGACAACTTCATCGAGGTCTTCCGATCGCTGCGGATCAATGCGAAAGCAGACGTCAGTGTCATGGTGCCGCGCCAGATCGCCCTCAAATTCGGGATCGTCTCGGCGACCGGCCTGATCTCCGGCATCCGGACCAACGCGAAGCTCAGCACCGTCTCCGGTGATCTGGTCGTCGACGCCGTCACCGGGGATGTCGAACTCAACGCGGTAAGCGGTGAGATCTCGGTTCGCGACCACGTCGGAAGGCTCACCGTCCACACCGTGTCCGGGGACGTCACGGCGAACGGCGAGATCCCGCGCGTGTCGATCGACGGAGTCTCAGGCGACGTACTGCTGGACCTGAAAGGCACCCCCGACGAGATCAGGTCGAACTCGGTGAGCGGCGATCTGACCGTTCGGATCCCCCAAGCGCTCGGAACCCGTTACCGGGTGAACACCGTCTCCGGTCGCATCCACCTGGACACGGGAACCGTCACCACGGGCCCTGGCAGAACCTTCACCGGGACCAGCGGCAGCCTCGACGGCTCATGGGTCGAGATCACGGCGAAATCGGTTTCGGGCAACGTCGCAGTACTACGCAGCGCACCGGATGCCGCCGCCGACTCCCCACAGAACACCGCATCCAACTCCGCACAGAACACCGCATCCGACTCCGCACAGAACACGGCATCCGAAGGCGCAGCATCCGAATGACGAATGTCTTCGCCCACGGCCGGCTGAGGCTTTACCTGCTCAGCCTGCTCGCCGAGGCGCCGATGCACGGTTACGACCTCATCCAGGCGCTCAGCGAGCGGTTCGGCGGCACCTACAGCCCGAGCGCCGGGACGATCTATCCCCGGCTCGCAAAGCTGGAGGAGGAGGGCCTGGTCACGAAGACGGCCGACGGGCGCAAGACCGTTTACCACATCACGGAGTCCGGACGTCGCGAACTGGAGGCGCGGTCGCGCGAACTCGACGAGATCGAGAACGAGATGACGGACTCGGTGCGACGGCTCGCAGACGAGGTCCGCGCCGGCGTGAACCAGGCGATGAAGAGCCTCCGCGCGGACCTGGCTTCGGCCGCACGCGAGGCCAAGGATTATGCCCAGTCCGCACCGGTCACCTCCAATGACCGCGTCCGATCGATGACGCGCGCACGCGAGGTGGAGGCGGCGCTCAACACGTTCCGGCAAGACCTGCGCACAGCGGTCAGGTCATACGCCGCACACGCGAATCTGTCGGACGAGCTCGTCACTCAATTGCGCGAGCGCCTGCACGAGGCACACGCCGACATCGTTGCACTGCTCGGAGGCCCACGCGGCCGATGACGCGCAACGGAGCCACGCCGAGTCAGCCCAACTTGACAGTCAAATAGCAGGGAGTAGTCTCGTGCCTCGTGACAAATGATGGGCGGTCGCCGAAACGCTGGCTGATCGGGGACCCGCTGCCCAGCGAAAAGCTCGAGGGACAGCTGCTCTCCAAACGGCTCGCGCTCCCCATTTTCGCGAGCGACGCGCTCTCCTCCGTCGCGTATGCACCCCAGGAAATGCTGATGATCCTGGTGCTGGGCGGCGTCGCCTTCGCCAGCTTCTCGTGGTGGGTCGCGCTCGCCGTCGTCGTCCTGCTCGCGACCGTGGTGCTCTCGTATCGCCAACTCGTCAAGGCGTACCCGTCGGGCGGCGGCGACTTCGAGGTCGCCCACAAGAACCTCGGCGAGAAAGCCGGACTGGTCGTCGCATCGGCACTGCTCGTCGACTACGTGATGACCGTCGCCGTATCCGTCGCCAGCGGCGTCGACAACATCATTTCGGCGGTGCCGATCCTCGGACATGTCCGCGTCGAGATGGCCGTCGGCTTCGTCGTCCTGATCGCGGCCGTGAACCTGCGCGGGGTCCGCGAATCGAGCAAGGCTTTCGCGATCCCGACCTACGTGTTCATCGGCAGTGTGGGCGTGATGGTCATCGCCGGCCTGATCGAGACGGCCACGGGTCACGCCCCGGTCGCCGTCTCAGCCCAATACGGCGTGAAGGCCGAGAGCCTCACCCAGGCCGCCATGATCCTCCTCCTGCTGCGCGCCTTCTCCAGCGGCTGCAGCGCCCTGACCGGTGTCGAAGCGATCGCCAACGGTGTGCCCGCATTCCGCACTCCGAAGATCAGGAATGCCCGCCAGACCCTCGCGCTCCTCGGGACGATCGCGATCATCCTCTTCTCGGGTCTCGTGACGCTGGCGATGATCAGCCGAGTGCACTACGCGGAGAACCCGTGCGATCTGATCGGCTGGAAGGAGTGCGCAACGCAACCCCAGCTCAGCCTCATGGCACAGCTGGCGCAATCCGTGTTCGGCAGTAACACGATCATGTTCTTCGTCGTCCAGGCCGCGACAGCACTCGTCCTCCTCCTCGCGGCGAACACGGCATTCAACGGGTTCCCATTGCTCGGCTCGGTACTCGCGCGTGAAAGTTACGCGCCCAAGGCGCTCAACACGCGCGGCGATCGACTGGTCTACTCCAACGGGATGATCATCCTGGCCCTTGCCGCGACGGCGCTGCTGATCGTCTATCAAGCGAACCTCACCAACCTGATCCAGCTCTACATCATCGGCGTGTTCGTCTCCTTCACCCTCGGTCAGAGCGGAATGGTGCGGCACTGGGTGCGGCTCCTGAAGAGCGGGACCGTCGAGAATGCGCGGGAACGCCGCACCATCATCCGCAGTCTCAGCATCAACTCGTTCGGCGCGATCCTGACATTCGTCGTCCTCATCGTGGTCACGATCACGAAGTTCACGCACGGCGCGTACCTGGTCTTCATCTTCATGCCGGTTCTGTTCATCCTCATGCTCGGCGTGAACCGCTACTACCGCGATGTCGACAAGGAGATCGAGGTCGACCCCACCACGACATTCGGCAGTCTCGGGGATCACGGCATCGTGCTCGTCGGCAGGATGCAGAAGCCGATGCTGAAGGCGTTGGACTACGCGATCTCGGCGCGGCACGAATCCCTGGAAGCCGTGCATGTGTCCACTGACGAAGAGGCGACCGCGCTCCTTCAGCGGCAGTGGGTCGAGCAGAACATCCAGGTGCCGCTGACGGTGATCGAGTCGCCGTATCGCGAGTTCGGCGTGCCGCTGATCAAATACATCAAGCACCGCCGAGACGAACACGGCTCCGAGGTCGTCAC
>FSWU01000032.1_pt1 | contig 20650 bp, 21 predicted proteins | sample 1638061 | NCBI WGS metagenome assembly FSWU01 (sample SAMEA3914788, study PRJEB12502) | metagenome | biome: forest; material: soil | place: Canada | collected 2011-07-03 | depth 0.1 m
ATCGGCGCGCTTGCCGACCGGACCCGGCCGTGGCGTCGTTTCCTCGCTCGATTGCTCCCGCCGACGACCTGGGAACATGCCCTCGTTGCGCTTCGGCACCGTCGTAGAACCGATTCGGGCGATTCGGGCAGCTCGAACGACTCGTTCGGATCTAGCGCTTAGAGATCCGGCGTGCATGATCCAGCGCGTAGAATAGAAGATTGTGACGAAATCAAGGAACACGCCTTTCACTGTCAGCGTGCGCGACGTGATGCACAGGCCCGGCGAGATGCGCGAGGAGACTCTTGCTCTCCCGGTCAAAGAGCGGCTGGGCGAGGGTCTGGTCAGTGTCCCCGAGGGTGCGACTTTGGACACTACTCTGCGTTTGGAGTCGGTTCACGAGGGAATTCTCGTCTCTGCTGAAGTCCGATCGGCGGCCGTCGGCGAGTGCAGCCGCTGTCTGAGAGACATCGAGGTCCCGGTCCAAGTCGATTTCCAAGAGCTTTTCGCGTATCCTTCTGACGAAGCTTTTGATTATGAGGTTCACGACGACCACGTGGATCTTGAACCTCTGATCAGGGACGCGGTGGTGTTGTCACTGCCGTTTCAGCCGGTGTGCCGGCCGGACTGCCCGGGTCTCGATCCTGAGACCGGGGAGAGGCTGGCAGATACCCCGGGTTACGAGCCGCGAGGAAACGTCGACCCTAGGTGGTCTGCGCTCAGCGGTTTCCAAGCTTCCGACGACGTCGACGCCGGCCCCGCTGCGCAGCAGTAGGCGGCGTCGTAAGCAGAGCACTCAGGTATTGAGCCCGACCGGGCTCTCAGTATGAGTGTGTGAGCAGAGAAGAGAGACGTAGAGATGGCAGTTCCGAAGCGCAAGCAGTCGCGTGCGAACACGCACGCCCGCCGTTCGCAGTGGAAGGCCGAGGTTCCCACCTTGGTGAAGACCGTGGAGAACGGACGGGTCACCTACAGCCTTCCGCACCGCGCGAAGGTTGTGGAGGACGCGGCTGGGACTCCGCTCTTCCTGGAATACAAGGGCCGCAAGGTCGCGGACATCTAGTCGGACCGGCTCAACTCGGAAGGGGCAGGTGGTCGCCGGCGTGAGCGCGGTTGAGAACCCTGATCTCGGCGTTCTCCAGGAGCGTCTCGGGCTGGACCTTGCCCCAGAGTTGCTCCGGCTCGCTCTGACGCACCGCTCGTATGCATACGAGCACGGCGGGATCCCGAACAACGAGCGGCTGGAGTTCCTCGGCGACTCGGTGCTCGGTCAATCGGTGACGGTCAAGCTGTACAACGATTTCCCGACGTTGGACGAGGGCGATCTGGCCAAACGCCGGGCCAGCCTCGTGAGCACCGTTGCGCTCGCGCAGGTCGGTCACCGGATCGGTCTGGGCGATTTTCTGCTGTTGGGGCGCGGTGAGGCCCAGAGCGGTGGTCGCGGCAAGGCGTCGATTCTCGCGGACACGATGGAGGCGATCATCGGGGCGACGTATCTGGATTCTGGAGCCGAGGCTGCGACGGCACTCGTCCTGCGGTTGATCGAACCTTTGCTCGCGGACCCCGATCGTTTCGGCGCGTCGATGGATCCGAAGACCGGTCTGCAGGAAGCCGCGGCACACCGCGGTGCTGGTCTTCCCGTTTACACGGTCACGAACTCCGGACCGGATCACAGCAAGGTCTTCTATGCGACGGTCGAGGTCGCGGGAATCGTGACCGGTTCCGGCGAGGGCACGAGCAAGAAACAGGCGGAGATGGCTGCGGCGCTCTCTGCACTGAACGAAATCGATCGTGCCCGAACTTCCTGAAGTCGAGGTCGTGCGAGCCGGTCTCGAGCCTGCGCTCTCGGGTGCGACGATCCTCGGCGTCGAGGCACTCGAACCGCGTTCCCTTCGTCGTCATGACACCTCGCTCGGCTCGTTCGAAGAGCTTCTCGTCGGCCAGCGTCTCCGGTCGCCGGTGCGCAGAGGCAAATTCCTCTGGGTCCCGTTCGCGACCGAACCCTCACTGGCGCTTCTCATCCATCTCGGCATGAGCGGTCAGGTTCTGGTCCGCGATCCGGGCGCGGCGCTGGACGAACGGCTTCGCGTCCGGATCGTCGTCGACCACCCTGAACACGGGGAGCTGGCCATCCATTTCGTCGATCAGCGGATCTTCGGCTCGATGTCGGTCGATCGGCTCGTCGCGACGCGCGACGGTTTTCCCGGCGGCCGCGGCACCGCAGAACCGCTGATTCCGGGCATGGCCGTGCACATCGCGCGAGATCCGCTCGATCCCGACTTCGACGACGCCGGATTCTTGGACGCTCTGCACCGCAAGAAGACAGGCGTTAAACGCGCACTGCTCGACCAGACGCTGATCAGCGGCGTCGGCAACATCTACGCGGATGAGGCGCTCTGGGCAGCCAGAGTTCACTACGCGACGCTTGCATCCGAATTGCCGCGCCCCCGCGCAGGATCGCTGCTCGCCGAAGTCCGGCTGGTCCTGTCGAAGGCCCTGGCCGAAGGCGGAACGAGCTTCGACGCGCAGTACGTGAACGTCAACGGTGCGTCAGGTTACTTCTCGCACAGCCTGAATGTGTACGGCAGGCAAGGGCAACCGTGCCCGCGCTGCGGTCAAGAGATCGTGCGAGAGCAGTTCATGAACCGCTCGTCGCACCTGTGCCGGAACTGCCAGCGCCTCCGGTACCGTAGACCCAGCATCCGTTGATGGCCAGGAGACGGAGGAGGGCGGTCAGGTGTATCTGAAGAGCCTGACTCTCAAAGGTTTCAAATCGTTCGCGCAGCCGACGACGTTCGCGTTCGAGCACGAGGTGACCTGCATCGTCGGTCCGAACGGCTCGGGTAAGTCGAACGTTGTCGACGCGCTCGCTTGGGTGATGGGCGAGCAGGGGGCGAAGACGCTCCGTGGCGGCAAGATGGAGGACGTCATTTTCGCGGGCACGTCCACCCGCAGTCCTCTCGGCCGGGCAGAGGTCAACCTGACGATCGACAATTCTGACGGTGCGCTTCCGATCGAATACACCGAGGTGACGATCTCGCGGACACTGTTCCGCAACGGCGGGAGCGAATACGCGATCAATGGTCAGTCGTGCCGTCTCCTGGACATTCAGGAACTGTTGAGCGACTCGGGCCTCGGCCGTGAGATGCACGTGATCGTCGGGCAGGGACAACTCGACTCCGTTCTCCGTGACACTCCGGAGGAGAGACGTGGTCTGATCGAAGAGGCGGCAGGGATTCTCAAGCACCGTCGCCGCAAGGAGAAGACGCTACGCAAACTCGACGCGATGCAGACAAATCTGACCCGATTGAGCGATCTGGCCGGCGAGGTGCGCCGTCAGCTGAAGCCGCTGGGTCATCAGGCTGAGATCGCGAGGGAGGCGCAGTCGATCGCTGCCATCGTCCGCGACGCCCGAGGTCGCCTCCTCGCGGACGAGGTGGTTTCGCTTCGCCGCATCCTGGACGACAGTGGTCGGGCCGAGAGCGAGCGACACAGCGAGCGGATCGTCTTGCAGGAGCAGGTGGAGCAGAAGCGCCTCCGTATCGAGCGGTTGGAGCAGGAGCAGATCTCGGATGCCGTCGACGGTGCCCGACGGACCAGTTTCGCCCTGGAGTCGGTGCAGGAGCGCCTGCGCAATCTGTATACGACCGCGAACCAGCGAGTCGCGTTCTTGAGTTCGCAGGGAGAAGCGCAGGACCTCACCTCCGGTGTGAGTCAGCGGACGGTGGACGATGCCCGCGAGGAGGTCAAGCGCCTGCAGTCGTCTGTGACCGATTCCGAGAACCGGTGGGTCGCCGCGCAGAAGCTCACGCAGAGCAAACGTCACGCACTCGATGCCGTCGACGAGCAGATCGCGATCCAGAGCGAGCTCGTGTCGAAGCATGACCTGGAGATCAGCAAGCTGAACGGACGTGCCGAGACTGCTGCGTCGCGCCTCGCTGCCGTTCGTGGTGAGGTGCTGCGTCACGCGAACGCACTCGAGTCGGCGACCGAGCGCCGTGACCAGGCGAAGGCCGAGTTCGCACGCCGCGAAGCCGAGGCGGTCGAGGCTGACGCAGGAGAGAACAATCTGGATGAGGCCTACGAGCTCGCACAGGCGGACGTGTTCGAGGCCGAAGGCGAAATCGAACGCCTGCGGGATGAGCTTCACACTCTCGAGCGCGAGCGAGACGCGTTACAGGCCAAGACGAGCGCGCTTTCGCTGGCGATGAACCAGAAGGACGGTTCCGCCGCGCTGGTCGGCGCCCGCCTTGCCGGAGTTCGCGGGCTCGTTGCCGAGTCTGTCAAGGTACGACCAGGCTATGAGGCGGCGATCGCTGCAGCGCTGGGGACTCTCGCCGATGCCGTGCTGGCGGAGACCCGTCAGGCGGCGTTCGACGCGATCGCGCAGGCGACCGATGCGGACTTCGGCCGGGTCGAAGTGATCGTTGCCGATGCCGTCTCGGACGCGGAACCCCTTCCTGAGGTCACTGGGGCGGTCCCGGCGGTCTCGGTTATCGATGCGCCCGAGGGTGTCCGCGGCATTCTGTCCTGCACGCTCATCGCGGACGATCTACCGGCGGCGCGACAGGCGGACGCCGAACTGCGGGCGATGAGCGGACTTCCTCCGGTGACGCTGATCACCACCGCCGGGGATGTACTCACCGACTTCGTGCTGCGCGGTGGTTCCGGGGCCAAGCAGAGCAGGATCGAGCTGGTCGCCGAACGAGACACCGCAGCCGAGCGGTTGCGCGAAGTGACCTCGTTGATCGATCGGGCGAAGTTCGCACTGGCTGAGCAGCGGGGCGTTCTGCAAGTGGCGAAGGAACAATCTGCTTCGGCGCTCGTCGCGCTACGTGAATTCGACGCTTCTCTGGCCGCGCAGACGGAACAGCTGAACCGTCTCAGGGTCCAGTTGGAAGCTTCCGGAGCGGAATTTCAGAGGCTGAGCGACGCGCTGGAATCGGCCGGCGGAGCCGTCGCCGAAGCGGAGGCCGCCGCTGAGCGGGCCGTGGCCGAGCTGGAGACCGCCAAGTCAAGGCCGCGTCCGATGCTCGACGTTGCCGCACGGGATGAGCTGTATGAAGAGCTCGAACGCACGCGGGAGGCGGAGGTCGAAGCGCGTCTGTCCGTCGAGACGGCGAAGGAGCGCGTGCGGGCTGAGCAACAGAGGGCGGAGAACCTCGCTCGTCGCCTGGAGGCTGAGCGCACGGCCGCTGAGGAAGCGGCACGGCGTGAGGTGATCCGGCGGCGCCAGATCGAGGCGACCACCGATGTGCTCCGGGCATTACCTCCGGTCCTCGATTCGATCGATCGTTCTGTCGCCGTCTCTCGCCTCGAATTGTCGACGGCGGAGGCTCAGCGTGCTGGACAGAACCAGGAACTGGTGGCACTCCGCGAGGAAGAGAACACGGCCCGCCTGAGGCTGCAGTCGATCACCGAGAGCGTGCACTCCCTTGAACTCCAGATCTACGAGAAGAAGCTGCAGCTCTCCGGCTTGCTGGAGCGCGCAGGGAGCGAACTCGGACTCGTCGAGGACGTGCTTGTCGCCGAGTACGGTCCGGAGGTCCCGGTGCCTCCGGAGCGGGAAGGCGAAGAGCCTGTGCCGTTCGACCGGCGTCAGCAGGAGTCACGACTGGCGGCGGCGGAACGTAAGCTCACTCAGCTAGGGCGGGTGAACCCGCTTGCACTCGAAGAGTTCGCGGCACTCGAGCAGCGGCATTCGTTTCTGACCGAGCAATTGACGGATCTCACCAACACCCGCAAGGACCTGCTCACGATCATCGACGAGATCGACGCCAAGATGGAGTCGATCTTCCTGAGCGCCTACGAAGACACGAAAGCGGCGTTCGACGATGTCCTCCCCGTGCTCTTTCCCGGCGGATCTGGCAGTCTCCAGCTCACCGACCCCGAGAACATGCTCGCGACGGGCATCGAGGTCCAGGTCCGGCCGGCCGGAAAGAAGATCGAACGGCTGTCACTGCTGTCCGGAGGGGAGCGCTCGCTCGCAGCGATCGCTTTGCTGATCGCCATCTTCAAGGCCAGGCCGAGCCCGTTCTACATCCTGGACGAGGTCGAGGCGGCCTTGGATGATGCGAATCTCGGTCGGCTCTTGACGATCCTCGGCGATCTCAGGCAGGCCAGCCAGCTGATCGTGATCACCCACCACAAGCGCACAATGGAGATCGGGGACGCGCTGTACGGAGTGTCCATGCGTCAGGACGGCATCTCCGCCGTGGTGGGCCAGCGTGTCGAGGAGCGCAGAGAGCGGCGCGCCGGTGAGGGGCGGGACAGCGCCGGGCAGTCGGGCCTCGGGCAGGACAGCGCCGGCCGGGACAGCGCCGGGCAGGACAGCGCCGGCCGGGACAGCGCCGGGCAGGACAGCGCCGGCCGGGACGGCGTTGAAGCCGAACCTGCCGCGGCGACCAACTAGGAGCGGCCAACCAGGACGTTTTCCGTCAAGCAGGACCAATTAGGGTGAGTGCATGGCTGAACGCACTCCTTGGTCCTTGTCCGGGGCGCTTCGCGGACTGTTCGCGAAGAAGACCATCGACGACGACACGTGGGAGGACCTCGAGTCCGCGCTGATCACTGCTGACTTCGGGCCTGATGTCACGGAGGCTGTCATCGACGACCTACGCGAGAAGGTCGCCCGCTACCGGACCACGGATCCCACGGACCTGCAGCGAATGCTCCGCGAAGGTCTCGAGGAGCGATTCGCCCGGCTCGATTCGACGCTGCGCCTGACGGATCGGCCGGCGGTAGTTCTGATGGTCGGGGTGAACGGGGTCGGTAAGACGACGACGATCGGCAAGTTCGCTCGTTTCCTGCGGACGTACGATCGGTCGGTGATCGTCGGTGCGGCCGATACCTTCCGCGCGGCCGCCGTCGAGCAGCTGGCGACCTGGGCCGAACGGGCCGGAGTGGAGATCCAACGACCACAGCAGCACGGTCAGGACCCCGCATCGGTAGCCTTCCAGACCGTGGAGCGTGCGAAGAACGAGAACATCGATGTGGCGATCATCGACACTGCCGGGCGTCTTCAGACGAAAGGCGGCCTGATGGACGAGCTTTCGAAGATCAAACGAGTTGTCGAGAAGCAGACACCGATCGCCGAGGTGCTGCTCGTCCTCGACGCGACGACCGGCCAGAATGGTCTGGCCCAGGCCGAGGCCTTCATCGAGCACGCGGGCGTGACCGGTCTGGTGCTCACGAAACTGGACGGTTCCGCCAAGGGAGGGTTCGTCCTGGCAGTGCAGGAGAAGACGGGCATTCCGATCAAGCTGGTCGGGCAGGGCGAGGCGATCGGCGATCTCACCGGATTCACGCCGCACGTCTTCGCACAGCAGCTCGTCGGCTGAGCGACGGCGATACGGCGCGACACGGGCAACAGGGCCAGACGCACGCAGCAGGGCCAGACGCAGGAACAGGGCCAGACGCACGCAGCAGGGCTAGACGCAGGAACAGTGCCAGACGCAGGAACAGGGTCAGACGCAGGAACAGGGTCAGACGCGGGAACAGGGCCAGACGCGGGAACAGGCCCAGAACGGCAGGAGCGGCGGAAATGGAACACGACTATTTCGGAATCATCGATGAGACCTTCAGCGGAGGACTGTTCTGGTCGGATCCGGTGGATGTGGCGGAACAGAGCGTGGAAGTCAGCTTGACCGCCGAAAAGGCGAGTTCGGTGAGGCCTGTCGCGCTCGACTCTGCGGCCAGCATGATCCAGGGCTTGGAAGCGTTCGACTCCAGGGCTCGTGACGCGCTCGTCGCGCAACTCGACGAGCGCGCATCGGTGACCACGGAGTATGTGAACCAGAGCTCGGAGGAACTGGGGGAGAGTCTTCTCGATATCCTCGTCGACAATTCCGGCGACCTCGCCATCGACGTCCTGCGATCGCTCCAACTCGTCAGCGTGGCATTCAGCGTCGAGAACGCGGGCGAGGGCGAGGAGTTCGCGGTGTTTGCCTATTCGATCAGCCCCGATGACACGGACACGCTCCTGCTGGTCAGTTTCGATATCCGCGGCGACGTGGTTGCGGTCGAAACCGAGGAATGAGACACCGCAGGATTCGCGATTTCGCTCAAAGAGATCGCGCGCAGTGAACGTGCGGACAGGACCGTTAAACTAGCTGGACCATGGCTACTTTTGGCACACTTTCCGATCGGCTCGCCGAGACCTTCCGCCACCTCAGGACGAAAGGCAAGCTCTCGGCCGCCGACGTGGACGGCACGATCCGTGAGATTCGCCGCGCACTCCTTGATGCTGACGTCGCGCTGGACGTCGTCAAGCAGTTCACCGCAGATGTCCGTGAGCGGGCACTAGGTGACGAGGTCAACCAGGCGCTGAACCCGGCACAGCAGGTGGTGCAGATCGTCAACGAGGAGCTCGTGAAGATCCTCGGCGGTCAGCAGCGCAGGCTCGAGTTCGCGAAACGGCCGCCCACTGTGATCATGCTCGCCGGGCTCCAGGGTGCCGGCAAGACCACTCTCGCCGGCAAACTCGGCAAATGGCTGGCCAAAGAGGGGCACACTCCGGTGCTCGTCGCGGCCGACCTGCAGCGACCGAACGCTGTCACCCAGCTGCAGATCGTCGGCGAGCAGGCCGGGGTCCCGGTTTTCGCTCCGGAACCGGGCAACGGAGTGGGCAATCCTGTCAGGGTCGCGAAGGACGCACTGAAGTTCGCCGAGACCAAACAGTACGACACGGTGATCATCGACACGGCGGGACGCCTCGGCGTCGATGCCGAGATGATGAAGCAGGCCGCAGACATCCGCAAGGCCACCGATCCCGACGAAGTGCTTTTCGTGATCGACGCGATGATCGGTCAGGATGCCGTTGCCACAGCCAAAGCATTCCAGGACGGCGTCGATTTCACCGGGGTCGTTCTCTCGAAGCTCGATGGCGACGCTCGCGGTGGGGCGGCGCTTTCCGTCGCGTCGGTGACCGGCCGTCCGATCATCTTCGCCTCGACGGGCGAAGGCCTTGACGATTTCGAGCCGTTCCATCCAGACCGCATGGCCAGCCGGATCCTCGATCTCGGCGACATCCTCACTCTGATCGAGCAGGCTCAGTCTGCGTTCGACGAAGAGGAGGCCCGGAAGGTCGCGGAGAAGTTCGCGACGGACACATTCACGCTCGACGATTTCCTCAAGCAGATGCAGCAGCTGCGGAACATGGGCTCGATCAAGAAGATGATCGGCATGCTGCCCGGCGCCGGCGCCATGAAGCAGCAACTCGACAATTTCGACGAGAAGGAGATCGTCCGCACAGAGGCGATCATCCAGTCGATGACGCCGGCGGAGCGCCAGAATCCGAAACTTCTGAACGGCTCGCGGCGCCTGCGGATCGCCAAGGGTTCCGGGATGACGGTAACCGATATCAACCAACTCGTCTCGCGTTTCGAGCAGGCTTCGAAGATGATGAAGACTGTCGCCAAGGGTGGTGTCCCTTCCGTGCCGGGGATGGGCCCGATCCCCGGGGCCGGCTACAGCGGGAGTCGCGGCAAGCAGCAGAAGAAGAAAAGCGGATCGCGCTCCGGGAACCCGGCGAAGCGCGCGGCCGAGAATGCTGCTCTCGCCGCTGGCGTCAAGCCCGTACGGGCGGGCGATGGCGGCGAGGCGACCGCAGGTGGTGGATTCGGTCTGGGCGCGTCAGCAAATGCGGGTGCCCCCGCGGCACTGGGCGCGACCGGTAAAAAGGCTGGCCCGAGCCCGGAGGAACTGGCTTCGTTGCAGAAGTTCCTTGGCCGCGGCTGATCTCGTTTCTGCCGGGCCGGGCGCGCCCTCCCGAGGGTCAGTCGCCGAGGCCATGCTGGAGCTCGTGGGCGAGGGAACTTACGACCGCCTGGAGACTGCCTCCGTTGGCTTCGGCCACGCGCAACTGCCGCTGATAGCTCGCACCGTGCTGGAAGATCAGGTTTACCTGGTCGAGCTCCTTCGAACATCCCAGCCGTTCGGCCGTGGGCTCCAGTTCGGTGAGCAGCTCGCGGATCGCGTCGCCGACAGGTCGCTGGGTCCCTGCCCGGTCGACGATGATGTCGGCGTCGAGACCATAACGAGCAGCTCGCCACTTGTTCTCGCGGACGAACCAGGGCTGGAGGGTCGCGGGCGCCGTTTCCGCATCCAACTGGGCGGACATCCGGTCGACGAGGCAATGGATCAGAGCCGACACCGATCCGATCTCCTCGAGTGTCGACAGGCTGTCGCACGCCCGCATCTCGACCGTGCCCCAACGCGGCGACGGGCGGATGTCCCACCTCACTTCTGAATAGTCCCGGATCGAGCCGGTTCGCACCAGGTCGTCGACACAGGCCTCATATTCTCCCCAGTCGGCGAGTTGCCACGGTAGCCCCGCGGTCGGGAGCTGCTGGAACATCAATGCCCTGTTGGAGGCATAACCCGTCGCTGCGCCGGCCCAGAACGGACTCGACGCGCTGAGTGCCTGGAGGTGAGGGTAGTAGCAGAGCAAACCGTTCAGAATCGGCAGCGCTTTGGCTTTTTCATCGATTCCCACGTGGACGTGCACGCCCCACACGAGCATCTGGCGTCCCCACCACCGTGTCCGCTCGAGAAGGCGGTCGTAACGGTCGGTCCGGGTGACTGGCTGATCGAACCATTGAGCGAAGGGATGCGATCCTGCACACATGAGTTCGGCGCCCTCAGGTTCGACGACCCCGCGCACTCTGTTGATCAGTTCCGAAAGGTCGGCGACGGCGTCCGGGACACGATGGTGCACCCTGCTGTGGACTTCGACCGTGTTCTGGAGGAGTTCATGGGTGATGTTCGGATCTTCGCTGCCGTCCGCGTGACCGAGAGCCTTCAGGACTCGTGGACCCATCGGGACGAGGTCTCCGGTGTCCCTGTCGACGATCGCGAGTTCCCATTCGATTCCGACCGTGGACCGTTCGGATGCTGCGAACTCAATGTGCATACTGACCGCCATTTCCCCCGATTGTCCAAAGCGTGCCGACATCTGACAGAATAGCTAGTTGAATTCTTTCCCGTCCGACCCTCTATCAGACGCGAGAGAATAACCATAGACATCCTGCCGGGTGTGCCCCCACTCTCACGGCAGTTCGTTCGTTCAAATACCCCAACCATCACAGGAGAATTGTGGCTGTCAAGATCCGTTTGAAGCGCATGGGAAAGATCCGCGCGCCCTACTACCGCATCGTCGTCGCCGACGCGCGCACCAAGCGCGATGGTCGAGTGATCGAAGAGATCGGTAAGTACCACCCCACGGAGGAACCGTCGCTCATCGAGGTCGACTCGGAGCGCGCGCAGTACTGGCTGAGCGTGGGCGCACAGGCGACCGAGCAGGTCCAGGTTCTGCTCAAGCTCACCGGCGACTGGGGCAAGTTCAAGGGCGACAAGAACGCCGTGAGCACCGTCAAGGTCAAGGAAGCCAAGGCGGACTTCGTCGTCGATGAGAAGAAGAAGCCCGTGCTGAAGCCGAAGTCGGAGAAGCCGGCGGCGAAGGCCGAGGCCAAGGTCGAGACTCCGGCCGAAGAGGCCGCCGCGGCCGAGGAATCCGCCGCGACTTCCGGCGACGCCGAGTAAGGACCAGTGCCAGCTGTGCTTGCTCCGGCGCTCGAACACCTTGTGAAGGGGATTGTCGACAATCCCGAAGAGGTGCATGTCGTTTCCAAGAGTTCGCCACGCGGCGAGGTCCTCGAGGTTCGCGTGAACCCCGAGGACCTCGGTCGTGTCATCGGCCGAGCCGGTCGTACCGCGAAAGCGCTGCGCACCGTCGTGACCTCGCTTGCCGACGGACACCACGTCCGGGTGGACGTGGTCGACACCGATTACTGAGGTGGCGGCGAACAAACCCCCGCAAACCCAGCTCCGGGTCGGGCGACTGACGAAGGCGCACGGGTTGAAAGGTGCGATCAAGCTCGAGTTGTTCACGGACACTCCGGAGGAGCGATTCGTTCCGGGGGCCGTGTTCTCCCTGCAGGTCCCCACCGGATCCAAATGGCACGGCAAGACGATCGAGCTCGTCGAGTTGCGTTGGTACAACGGGCATGCGGTCGGCTTCTTCGCAGGAGTGGGCGACCGGTCTGAAGCCGAGACGCTCATCAAGGCGATCCTCTGGGTCAACCAGGACGCCGACGCGCTGCCCCGCGAAGAGGACGCCTGGTACGACCACCAGCTTGTGGGCTTGAGCGCTCTGAGAGACGGTGTGAAGGTCGGTTCGATCGCCCGTGTGGATCACCTTCCCGCTCAGGACCTCCTCGTTGTGAAGACGCCGGGGGGAGAGGTACTCGTGCCGTTCGTCAAAGCGATCGTTCCCGCCGTCGACATCGCGGCGGGCACGGTGACGCTGACTCCGCCGCTCGGCCTCTTTGAGGAGGTCGCCGATGACGAAGAGGCTGTTGACGAAGCTGTCGTCGATGACGATGCCTCGACGAACAGTCCAGAGCGCTCTGTCGAGGAAGGCGCTCCGTCTGCTTTGGACGGCCCGGGCGACTGAATTTCCGATAAACCGGTGGCGTTCGTCTCAACCAGCGACTGAACCTCGATCAACCCGCCGCTGAACGTCCGATCAGCCGACGGCGGACTCAGCCTGCGACGATCGACAGTCCGCGTGCCCGTAGTTGCCGCCGATCGGCGTCGAGCGCGGCGGTGAGGCGACTGTGTGTGCCTTGGATGTGCTCGACCACCAGCTGTGCTGCGCCGTCGCCATCGCGAGCCGACAGACGTTCGATGATCGCCTTGTGCTCCGCCCACGCTTGACGTCGCGCGGCATCCGTACGGATTTCGAGCCAGCGGGTGCGCGCCATTCGCGTCATCGCCGACTCGACACTCGAGGTCAAGAAGGGATTGCCTGACAGCCTTGCGAGCTCGACATGGAATTCGGTTCCTGCGTTCACGCTCGCATCGTTGGACGACCCCGGTTCGAAAGAGTCGAGGAGTTCGCGGACGGCCGCGATGTCGTCATCGGCTGCCCGCATGCACGCCAACCTGACACCGGCGGATTCCACGGCCTCGCGGAGTTCGGAGAGTGCGGCGATCTCGCCCAGATTGATAGGCGCGATCTGCCACGCGCGACCGTCGCGCACGACCAGCCCTTCTGCCTCTAGACGCATGAGTGCGGCCCTGACCGGCGTTCTCGATGCTTGAAACTCCGTTTCGAGTGCTCGTTCGGTGAGCCGCGCCCCAGGCATGCGGTCGAGTTCGAGGATCTCGGAACGCAGTCGTTCGAAGATCACGACCGTGTGCGATGCCTCTGCCACTGTGGTCTCCTCCGCTGGTCTGTGTCGTGCCGTCTCGCAAGTCGTGCTGCCCGGCAAGTCGTGCTGTCTCGCAAGTCGTGCTGCCCGGCAAGTCGTGCCGGTCGCGCATTGCCTGCTGCGCCGAATTGACGTGGTACACCGTTTTGGTATACCAAGAGTGTATACCGATAGCTCTTGCGGATCGTGCTCGCGGCCAGCGTTTGCGGCCAGCGTTTGCGGACCGCGCTTGCAGACCGCGCTTGCAGACCGCGCTTGCGGACAGCGCTTGCGAAAGTACACACATTGAGGAGGCCCCATGGAGACGAGATCTGCCGACCGGACTGCGCGACCGTGGCTGATGCTCGCCCTCGGCGTCGTAGGACAGGCCAGTTCGACAGTTTTCATCAGCGCTCCCGCATTTCTGATCCCGCTCCTGCACACGGAACGAGGTCTCAGCTTGGCGCAGGCAGGACTCCTGGCCTCTGCGCCGACGCTCGGCATGGTCTTGACCTTGATCGCGTGGGGTGCCCTGACGGACCGGATCGGTGAGAGGTGGGTGATGGCATCCGGTTTGGCGTTGACGGCATTCGCTGCCATCGGCGTGATATTCGCGAACGGGTACCTCGGCATCGCTCTGTTCCTGTTGCTAGGCGGCATGGCGTCAGCGAGTCCCAACGCGGCCAGCGGGCGCGTCGTCGTGGGCTGGTTCCCCAAGGAACGACGCGGGCTCGCGATGGGAATCCGGCAGATGTGCCAGCCTCTTGGAGTGGCTGTCGCGGCGCTGACCGTTCCTCTGCTCGCCTCGATCGGGGGCATCCCACTCGCGATGACCGTGCCCCTTGTCCTGACGGCGGTGTCGGCGGTTCTCTGTGCTATCTGGATAGTGGATCCGCCCAAGACGAAGCCCGCGACCGTTGCTGAAGCCCAAGCCCTTCGCATCAACCCTTACCGTGCACACGCGCTGCTTTGGCGAATCCATGCGGTATCCGTGCTACTCGTCGTGCCTCAGTTCGCGGTCTCGATCTTCGGACTTGTCTGGCTCGTCTCGGTATGGCATTACTCGCCGCTTTCTGCCGGCATCGTCGTCGGCGTCAGTCAGTTCGTCGGGGCCATCGGCCGGATCGGCGTCGGTGTTCTCAGCGATCGGGTCAGGAGCCGCTTGAAGCCGCTTCGCTGGGTTGCGGTCTCGGCCATCGTGGTCATGGTCCTGCTGGCCACGACAAGCTGGCTCGGTCCGTGGGTCGCTCCGGTCTTCTTGGTGATCGCAGCCGTCGTGACGGTCGCGGACAACGGCCTCTCATACACCTCTGTGGCGGAGATCGCAGGCCCCGGTTGGTCGGGACGGGCTCTCGGCGCGCAGAACACAGGGCAATACATCGCCGCCTCCGTCGTCGGTCCCGTCGTCGGACTGCTGATCACGGCATTCGGATACCCGATCGCGTTCGCCTGTGTGGCCCTATGCCCACTCGCCGCGATCCCGCTGGTTCCGAGCGATCGCGAGTTGGAGACGCGCGGGTTGTACGTCTTCGCGCCGCCGTCTGCCGAAACGCCCGCTGCATAGAATCCACTTATGCACATCGACATCGTCACGATCTTTCCCGAGTTCTTCGATGTGCTGGACCTCTCTTTGCTCGGGAAGGCGCGCTCCGCAGGGATCATCGAACTGGGCGTGCACGATCTGAGGGAGTTCACCCACGATCGCCATCGCACGGTCGACGACTCTCCCTACGGCGGGGGAGCCGGGATGGTCATGAAACCCGAGCCGTGGGGCGAAGCGCTCGACGCGGTACTAGGAGACGCACCAGGACGATCGGCTGAAGATTCCCCGCTCGTGATCTTCCCATCACCCGCCGGCGAAGTCTTCACACAAGCCGAAGCGCGCCGCCTGTCTGCCGAAACCCATCTCGTCTTCGGCTGCGGGCGCTATGAAGGGATCGATCACCGCGTGATCGAGTACGCGGAGACGCGGACGCGCGTCAAACTCGTGAGCATCGGCGACTATGTGCTGAACGGTGGCGAAGTCGCGGTCATGGCGATGATCGAAGCCATCGGGAGGCTCATTCCCGGCGTTGTCGGCAACCCGGAGAGCCTGGTCGAGGAATCCCACGAGGACGGACTCCTCGAGTATCCGAGCTACACGAAACCGGCGGTATGGCGCGGAATCGAGGTTCCGCCTGTACTTCTGAGCGGCAATCACGGTGCTATCGCGGAGTGGCGTCGCGAACAACAGCTGGAGCGAACCAGGATGGTGCGTCCGGACCTGCTTCGGCCCTGATCCGCTGGCGGCGAACTCTTGTGAAGTTCGCAGCAGGGCGAGCTAATCTCGAAGTGTGGTGATCCGAAAAGGCTTGTACCGGGCGCTGTTCCCGGCTGCCGTGGTGCTGCCTGTCTGGCTGCTTGTCGGGTGGGGCGTCTTCGGCACAAGCGCATGGAGCTTTCTCGGCTTGCTGGTCATCTGCCCCGTTCTGTTCATCGCCCTTGGGTTGGTCAGCGGTATCGTCTATGCGCGTCCAAGCGTCCGTCTGGAGAAAGCCGTCTCGTGGAGGGACGTCGCCTTCTTCGCGGCCTGGTATGCGACGATCATCGGCTTTGGGTTTTTCGGCCCGCTCGCACCGTGGTTCGCCGTTGCGGGCATCCTGGTCGGCCTCGGAGCTTTCTGGTCCTCGATCTCAGCGCTGGTGGCGGACGCCGCCCGCCAGATGCGGAGCACCTTCGCCGAGTATCAGCCCGGATCCGGGCCGGCGGCTGCCCGTCAGAATCCTCTACCGCCGCTCGACGGTGGCGAGTACATCGTGATCCGGGACACCCACAAGTAGGGTCGTTTCAGGGCTGTCTTAGGGTCGCCCGAGGTGGTCTCGGCTGGCGCAAATAGTCTCGCGTCGCGCAGGCCTCGGATTCATGGCAGAATAGTTCTTTGTGCCGCGGCACGGTTCTGCCACAGGGGAACCGACTGCCATCGCGGATACGATTCCATCAGACCAGGCCGTGCGTACCGCATGCGTACGACGGCCCCGTCCGTGCTCGACCTGTGGCGGGTGCAGAGAGCGAAAACAGAATGCATATTCTCGACGAGTTGGATGCTGCTTCACTGAGGCAGGACATCCCGGACTTCCGTCCCGGCGACACCATCAAGGTCCACGTCAACATCATCGAGGGTTCACGCTCTCGTATTCAGGTCTTCCAGGGTGTCGTGATCGGACGTTCCGGTGAGGGCGTCCGCGAGACGTTCACCGTTCGCAAGGTCAGCTTCCAGGTCGGAGTCGAGCGTACTTTCCCGGTGCACTCTCCGGTCATCGATCACATCGAGATCGTGACCCGCGGCGACGTACGCCGGGCGAAGCTCTACTACCTGCGGAGCCTGCGTGGCAAGAAAGCCAAGATCAAGGAGAAGCGCGACAGCTGATCGGCCGTCCGGTGAACCGGACGCGATAACTCGCGCTGAGCCTTCAGCCAATCCTGAGCTCCCGATCCCATAAACTGGGCCGGGAGCTCGGGCGGTTAAATGACTGATGAAACATTGCCCACCTCGTCCGACGATCGCGAGTCGGAAGAGGTGGAGGGGGACGACGCACCGATGACACGTCGTGAGGCACGGCAGAAGAAACGGGGAGTCGGATACTTCGTTCGCGATGTGGTGATCATTCTCGCCGTCGCGATCCTCGCCTCTTTCCTCATCAAGACATTCCTGATCCAGTCCTACTGGATCCCTTCCGCGTCGATGGAGAACACCCTCCGGATCAATGACCGGATCATCGTCAACGAGCTCGTCCCCAATGTGATTCCTTTGCAACGGGGCGATGTGGTCGTGTTCAAGGATCCTGGCGGATGGCTGCCGGAGACGGTTCCGTCGGCTCCGCAGAGCCCTCTGACATCGGCGGTCGACGGCTTCCTGTCGTTCGTAGGCTTCGCCTCACCTGAGAACGACGATCATCTCATCAAACGGGTCATCGGGCTGCCAGGCGACCATGTCGTCTGCTGCAACGCGCTCGGTCAGATCGAGGTGAACGGGTCACCGCTGAAAGAGCCCTACATCGTTATTCCCCCTGGCCAGACCAACGCCGCGACGCTGAGCTTCAACGTGACCGTGCCGAAAGGCGAACTCTGGGTGATGGGGGACAACCGGTACGATTCGCAGGATTCAAGTCGCAACCAGAATCTGCCGGGGAAGGGTTTCGTTCCGATCAGTGATGTCGCCGGCCGTGCGATCCTCATCAGCTGGCCGATCAGCCATTGGTCGTGGCTCGGGAATTATCCGCAGACATTCGCAGGCGTCAAGAGCGAGGCTTCAGCCCGGAGCGGCGAGTCCGCGAGTTCGCAGATCGAGGCGTCCGCCCGTAGCGGGGAGATCGCGAGCTCGGAGATCGAGGCGTTCGAAGGCAACAGCGCCTCTTCTCATCGAGGAGGTTGAGCGCGTGTCACCGGTCGTCATTCCCACAATGGATGTGGAGCTGTCGCTTTTCGAGTCCGGTGTGACTCGGATCGTCGGATGCGACGAGGTCGGCCGGGGTGCACTCGCCGGTCCGGTGGCCGTCGGTGTGACGATGATCTCCGCTTCGGTGGGGCCGATTCCCGAAGGGTTGCGGGACTCGAAGCTCGTAAGCGAGCCAAAGCGCGTCGCCTTGGCGCCGCGCTGCATCGATTGGGTCGAGTTCTCAGCAGTGGGGCTCGCCTCGGCGGCGGAGATCGACGAGTTCGGGATCATCCGGGCGCTGGGGCTCGCCGGAGCACGCGCCCTCTCGCTCCTCGTCGAGGCCGGCGCCGATCTGGTCGGAAGCCTCGTGATACTCGACGGAAATCACGATTACCTATCGCCTGCGTTCGGCTCTGCGACAGTCGGCGTGGCAGCTTTGCCATCGTTGGAGATAGTGACCCGGATCAAGGCCGACCGCGATTGCGCCTCTGTCGCCGCAGCCTCGGTTATCGCGAAGGTGCACAGGGACAGCTTGATGATCGGACACAGCCGGCACTACGACGGGTATGGCTGGGCCGGGAACAAAGGCTACGGGAGCGCCGAGCACATGGAGGCCATCGAGAGGCTCGGTGCGACGGAACTTCACCGGCACACCTGGCTCAAAGATCGCGCGGAGCAGTCGCACCCGGCCGGCTTGCTGGCGGACGCGTGAGCTGATGTGCTTCACGGTCGGCAGCCAACCCGGACCGGTGCGTGGACTGCCGCCGGACGCGACTCCAGCGCCGGGGTGCGCCCGAGCGGCCGCCGGTTTAGCAGCATAGAATTGACGGACAATGGATGAAGACGAGTTCGACGACTACGACCGCGAAGTCGAATTGGCGCTGTACCGTGAATACCGCGACGTGGTTTCGCAGTTCAAATACGTGATCGAGACAGAGCGCCGGTTCTATCTGGCCAACGAGGTCGAGTTCGTTCGTCGCGACACCGAGCACGACTTCTATTTCGAGCTCACGATGAACGATGTCTGGGTGTGGGACGTGTACCGCTCGGACCGGTTCGTGAAGTCCGTTCGCGTGCTGACCTTCAAGGACGTCAACATCGAGGAGCTGTCTTCGAAAGAGTTCGAGCTGCCCAAGGAGCTAGCCCTCGACGAGTGATCGGCTGAGCCCGCGTCTGCTCGGCTTCTGAGCTCTCGCCGCGGCCACCCGCTATTTTGCATTCGGCGAGGCACTTCTATCCTCCACAAGCCACGTGGGCGCTCAGCGCATCACCGATTCTCAGCCGCCTGACTGTCATGTTCTCAGCCTCGGCCATTCTCAATGGTGGGAGGCGATATGGCAGACAAAGATGAGCTCGGCCGAATGGGAGAGGTGCTGGCGGCGCGGTATCTCGAAGACCGGGGGTATCGGATCCTGGTCCGGAATTGGCGATGCCGGCGAGGAGAATTGGACATCGTCGCCGAGCATGGACACGACACGGTCTTCGTAGAGGTCAAGACTCGATCGGCTCTCGGCTATGGTCATCCGTTCGAATCCGTCACGCCCGTCAAACGGGCGAAGTTGAGATCTCTCGCGGCCGCTTGGTGCAGTGAATCCGATAGACGTACCGCGAACATCCGCATCGATGTCGTCGGCGTATTGCTGAAACCGGGACGGCGGCCCGTGATCGAGCATCTGTCGGGTGCGTGCTGATGGCGATCGGACGGACGCGCTCAATCGCCTTGCTCGGACTCGACGGCGCCGTCGTCGAGGTAGAGGCGGACCTTTCCAACGGGCTTCCTTCGCTTACCATCATCGGCTTGCCCGATACCGCACTCGGTGAGTCCCGCCATCGAGTGCGTGCTGCAGCCGTGAACGCCGGATGTCCGCTCTCAGGGCGAAAGCTGACGATCAATCTCTCGCCGGCCGAGCTGCCCAAGCACGGATCAGGTTTCGACCTTGCGATCGCCCTGGCCTCGCTAGCCGCGGCGGGAGATGTTTCCAGCTCGTCGGTCGAATCGGTCTTGCATGTGGGGGAGCTCGGCCTCGACGGAAGGCTTCGGCCGACGGCTGGAATCCTCCCGGCCATCCTCGCAGCCGAGCGTGCCGGGCTTCGGACAGTGATGGTGCCGGTTGGGAATGCCGAGGAAGCAGGGCTCGTCCCGGGGGTGAAGGTCGTTGCGGTGTCCTCGCTTCGTGAAGCGGCCATCTGGCATGGTGCCGACTTCCAGCCGATCCCGTGCGAGCCGGTTCGGGTTGCGGAGACTCAAACGATGCAGGCGCCGACCGGTGACCTTGCAGACGTGATCGGAAACGACGATGCCGTCGAGTCGTTGATCTTCGCGGCGGCAGGTGGCCACCATCTTTTCCTGCTCGGGCCGCCAGGTTGCGGGAAGACGATGCTTGCGAGCCGACTTCCCTCGCTCCTGCCCGATCTCGATGACGACGCTGCGCTGGAGTTGACGTCAGTGGCTTCGCTAGGCGGTGAGTCGGTCGGCGCGACGCTCATTCGCCGGCCACCGTTCGAAGCTCCTCACCACACGGCATCGGCCGCGGCGATCATCGGCGGCGGTAGCGTCATCCGTCCCGGTGCTGTAACTCGGGCCTCGCACGGTGTGCTGTTTCTCGACGAGGCGCCGGAATTCTCGGCTCACATCCTGGACGTGCTTCGGCAGCCGTTGGAGACGGGGGAGATCTCGATCCACCGTGCACGAGCCAAAGCCGTGTTTCCGGCCCGCTTCCAGCTGGTCCTCGCGGCAAATCCTTGCCCGTGTGGGCAATACGGTGCGACCGACCTAGATTGCACCTGCCCGCCTGCTGCCCGACGTCGGTATCTCGCAAGGGTTTCTGGCCCGCTCGCGGACCGGATCGACATTCAATTGACGTTGCGGAGAGTCCGTCACGCGCATCTCGGAGCAGATGCACGTGCCTACACGACCAGCCGGGCAGCTCGCGACTGCGTTCGCCGCGCCAGGGTTGCGGCCGAATCGCGATGGGCGTCGACACCGTGGAGCCGAAATGCAGAAGTACCCGGTTCGTGGCTGCGCACGGGTCCAGCGGCACTCGATCGTTCGTCGACGAGGAGC
>FSWU01000089.1_pt1 | contig 20646 bp, 19 predicted proteins | sample 1638061 | NCBI WGS metagenome assembly FSWU01 (sample SAMEA3914788, study PRJEB12502) | metagenome | biome: forest; material: soil | place: Canada | collected 2011-07-03 | depth 0.1 m
CTCTCGAGAGCTCGGCTCTGGATTCTCGACGAACCCACTTCGCATCTGGATCCCGACACGGAAGAAACCGTTCTCGACGCGATCGCAGCGGCGAGCGACCGCGCGACGGTTCTGGTCGCGACGCATTCCCGCGCCGTCGTGGACCGCTGCAAGGCGGTTTGGCGAATCGACGATGGCCTCGTCCACGAGACGGCCGTCTCGGAGGTGGTGTCATGACTCAGCTCACGGTGTGGAGCACCCTGACTCACCCGGTGGCGCAACCACGGCGCCGCGTACGGTCATCGCTCTCGCCTCTTGCATTGCTCGGCCTTCTGCTCGCTGCGCTGGCCGAAAGCAGTTCGATCGGCTTGCTTGGCCTGTCCGGCTGGTTCATCGCATCCTGTGCGGTCGCAGGTGCGGCGACATTCAGCACCTTCTCTTACATCGCACCGAGCGGCGGAGTGCGCAGTCTCGCGCTGGCGCGAATCGGTGCAGGCTACGGCGAGCGGTTGGTTCAGCACGCATCGGTCTTGCGCAAGCTCGGAGCGATCCGCCTCGGCTTCTTCGAGCGCGCGGCAGACCGCAGGGCCGGCCGTGTCCGTCCGGTCCGCGACGGAGAGTTGCTCGATCAGGCGATGAACGACACTGAGACCGAGAGCATGAGCCTTATCACGGTGATCTCTCCGCTCGTGTCGTGCGTCGTCGTCGGGGGTGCATGCGTCGCAGTCGTGGCACTGGCAAGTCCGCTCGCCGGAGCGGCGCTGGGACTCGCCGGCCTCGTCTCGGTCGCCGTAGCCTTGAGCGGAGTGACCGCCCGAGCCGGCAAAGACGACGAGGACCGTGCTCGTCGCTCGGTGCGAGGTGAGTTGATCACGGCCCTGGATGCGTGGCCGGAGCTCGCCTCGCTGGGTGCTGCCGACAGGCTCGTTGAGCGCAGTTCAGCACGCCTCACGCGATTTGCCGCCGAGCAGGCGTCGTCGCGTGTCAGCGCGTCGGCAAGCTCGGCCAGGACCGGTGCGATCGCGGTTGTCGGACTGACGGTCGCCGCAGCCGGAGCGATTGCCGACCACAGCGGTGCTGCGACCGTAGCCCTCGTGCTGCTGCTCGGCGTCGGCCTGTTCGGCTTGACGGGTCGCGCGAGCGCTGCCTTCGAAGCCCGCACTCTCGTACGTGCGGCACGAGCGCGGCGGATCGCCTACGCAGAAGGTGAGACCGGCGAGGCCGATTCCTTGCCCGGCATGCGTGCGCAGCTGGATGCACGCGGGCTGGGCTTCGCAGACTACGCGCTGCCTCAGAACGCCATCCGTGAGAGCGATCGCGTAATCTCCGGAAACGCGGACCGTGGTGCGGCACTCGTCGTCACGGGGGTCTCGGGCAGCGGCAAGACGACGTTCCTTCAGTCGCTCGATCGAGCGCTCGGCGGACGCGGCCGCGTCGTGCAGGTCGCGGTCGACGACCACATCTTCACCGGCACAGTGGGCTCCAATCTCCGCCTCGGCGATCCAAGCGCAAGCGACGATCGTCTGAGGGAGGTGCTGTCCGCCTTCGAACTCGATCGTTCCGGGCTGAGCCCCGCGATCTCGGTCGGTCCCGGCGGGCGTGAACTCTCGGGAGGGGAGCAGACCCGACTCCGCCTTGCCAGGGCCGTCCTGGCGGATCCCGAAGTTCTCATTGCAGACGAACCGACAGCCGGACTCGATGCGGAGACGGCGCACGCCACGTTGCGCACGTTGCGAACCTGGCTGCCGCAAGCTGTTCTGGTGCTCTCGCTCCACCAGCCGGACGCCCAGTCCATGGCGTGTCTCGGCGGGGCCGACGTCGTCCGGTTCGACTGAGTGCATGATTATCCATCGCGGCGATAACAGTTCTCAATGAAATTCGTTGGACCTGATTTCAGAACGGCTGGAAGATTGTTGATGTCCATGAGGACACAGGAGCCGTTACGGGTGCAAAGACGTAAGTTACGGGTGCAAAGACGTAAAAAGAGGAGCGAAAGAGGATGTCAGCGATAGCGGCGAATTCGAGCGGTCTGCTCTCCACTGCGAGCGAACCGAAGCCGGGCGAGCGACGCTGGGCCGTGTCGGCCGTTTTGACGTTGAACGCGGCGACAGGCGTCGTCGAAGCCGTGAGCTACGCACACTTGGGCCATCTCTTCGCCGCATACGTGACCGGGACCGTCGTCCTGGCGGGGCTGCGCCTCGGCATCGGTGGGATCGCGGCTCTCCTGCCGTACGCCGTAGCCTTCGCCGGCTTCATCGCCGGGTCGGTGGTAGGCGGTTCGCTCGTCCACAGCGCCGGAGGGCGGACGGTGCGGGGATTCTTCACTGCTCTCGCCGGCGAGATCGTCACGCTCGCGCTGGCGGTGGTCGCGTACGCAACGATTCCGGACAGCGGAGCCCTCGTGGCGCTCGGTCTGCTCGCGGGTGCGATGGCAATGCAGTTCTCGGCGACCAAGAATCTCGCCGTTCCCGACCTCGGCTTCGCGGCGGCGACGGGGCTGATCCACAGCCTCGTGCACGACTTCAATGCGGCGCGGCACGCCCCGGTACGTCTCCCGCGCAAGCTCCTCGCGATCGCGACGCTGCTGGCGGGCGCTTTCACCGGTGGCCTGATCGCACAGAGCAGCGTGGTCGGCGCGCTCCTGCTCGCGGTGGCTCTCGTGGCAGGCGCGATCATCATCTCGACCTCATCGCGCCGTCACCGCTCTATTTCCCAGTAAGCGGGACGAAACGCCGAAGTCCGGCCCGCTCCCACTCAGCGTTTTCCGGTCAACGTTCAAGTCATCGTTGCCCGGTCACCGGTTCCCGTCACCGCCACCGTCAACGCTTCACCGTCAACGTTTCACCGTCAAAGGTTTCATGTCACCGTACGAGCTCGACTACTAGCGCACTCCCGAATCCGGGCCTACCCTCCGACACATAACCGCGGATTCAATGCTGGAGGATCTCATGCCCACTTACACGGCTACCCGCGCTGTCGACGGCGACCCGGACACCTACTTCGACTACGTCTCCGATCCGACCAATCTTCCACAGTATTTTTCGAGGATGACCGATGCTGAGCGGGAGGCAGACGGAAAGGTCAAGACCACCACGAAAATCGACGCCGATGATAATGGGGTTCCCGAAACGGTCACGGCTGAGGCCAATTTCGACGCAGATCGCGCGAGCCACACACTTACCTGGTCGCTGCCAGGTATAGATGACTACCACGGATCGCTCACGCTGCACGGCAACGAGGTCGAACTCACCATACATATCGCTTCCGAGCACAAGGGCATGCAGGAAGCGCTCGAGAGTGCTCTCGAATCGATCTCCCGGAATCTCGCATCCGCCGCGAACTGAAGCACGCGGCTCAGCCAATGCGATGCTCTACTGGCTAACGGTCACAGCTGGTTCCGCAGCGGCTCTCTAACACGAGAACATGCATTCGACGACATGGCACCAGGATCCGGCGACTGCGCCCGCCGGAGTGGCAGTCTTCATCCAGGACATCGCGATCCGTCGGTACGCGGAACACGGCGACAACATCATGCGCCGGTCCGAATTCGAACGCGGTGGTCACTTCACTGGCCTCGGAGCACCCGACCTGGTCGTTCAGGATGTGCGCGAGTTCTTTCGGGAACTCAAGGACGCGGCAGGCACAGCGTGATGCCCGCCGGCTCGGTCGAGGATCGCGTGCAGACGTGAATTCAACGTCTGCGCGATCGCGGCCGTGGAGTACCGCGTCTCGAACAGCGCTCGACCTCCGGCGCCGATCGCGGGCAGCAGATCGCGGTGCCGCGATGCCCCGCGGATCTTGGCGGCCAACGCGACGGGATCGTCCTGGTCGACGATCAGGCAATCGAGACCGTCCGTGAAATCGCTGGACGCCTGGCTCCGTCCGATCAGTGTCGGCGCCCCCGTGGCGAGGAACTGGAAGGTCTTTCCCGTGACGACACGTAGCGCCTGGGGCGTGCCCCCGAACGGACCGCCGAGACAGAGGTCTGCGTTCGCGATCGCCTCCGGCAGCAGGTGATAGTCGATCCATGGAACATAGTCGATGCGAGCCCCGCGGGACACCGATTCGGCACTGAGTGTGGCAGTACGCTTCCCTCCGCCGACGAGCAGAAAGGTGATGGCCGGGTCGTCCGAGAGCAGCTCTGCGGCCGCAAGCAGCGTTTCGAGTCCGTGAAGCGGCAGCATGTTTCCGTAATAGAGGACGCGAAAGACGTCCGCGTGGTGCTCCAGACGGGAACCCTCCGCGGGGGAGAAGATACTCTCGTCGGCGCCAACCGGGACCACCTGGTACTTCGAGGCAGGGAGCCCCGACGACTCGGCCGACAGAAGTGCATGCGGTCGAGTATCGGCCAGCACGGCCGCGCACCGCGACAACCAGCCGGGATACCGGCGCGCGGTGAGTCGCGCCAGGCCGTGCTTGATCCGGATCGCCATGGTCCGACGATGGGATTCCCCCGTCGCGTAGGCGATCGGTACGATGAACTCGTCGAACACGACAGGGGTCTTACCGGCTATCGACAACACCAGCGGAAGGATCTCCTGCCCGCGAAATGTCAGAATTATCAAGTCCGGGCGAACCCGAACTTTCAGTGCAAGCAGCTTGAACAGCACCTCGGGATATCGTGCGATGCCCCGTCGCCGATTGACGAGCGAGACGGTGTCCCAGGAGGGATCCCTTTCGACTGCGGCGCGGATCACGGAGCCGCGGACGTACTCGGGATCGAAGTAACACGTGACGATCGCCACTGTCGGCCGCGAAGACTCGTCCAGGCTTTTCAGGGGGGTTCCACGCCGGCTGGCCATCGCGACCCAGCATAATTGATGGCAGTTATGAGATTCCTCCGCAGCCACAGAGCCATTGTGCAGATCGTTTTCGGTTTGGTCGCGGTGGCGTTCCTGGCCTGGGCTGTCATCGACAACTGGACTGACCTGATCCACGCGATCGGATCCATGGATCCTTTGTCCATTGCCGGAGCTGTTCTGCTGGCGTATGCCGGAACGATCGCGAACATGCTGAGCTGGCGTTCCATCGTGAGTTCGTTCGGAGTGCACCTGCCGTTCGCCGGCGCCGGTCGCGTCACGTTCACGGCACAGATCGGCAAGTACATCCCGGGCGGCGTGTGGCCGATGGTTGCAGGAAGTCAACTGGGCGGACGTGTCGGCCTGAGCGGGACGACGATGGTCGCGACGATGACACTGCAGCTCGCGATCAGTCTCGTCACGGGGACGGTCATCGCCTGCGGGAGCCTGATCATCGTGCCTGGTCTTGCGCACGAATACTGGTGGGTCGTGCTCGTGATCGTCGTGATCGCCGCAGTCGCACTCGTCCCGCGTGTGATGCAAAGGCTGCTCCGCGTGTTCTTCCGCCTGACGCGCCGATCGGAAGAGGTGCCCGATCTCCAGGGCGCTCACCTGGGCAAAGCGATTGCGTGGGCGATCCTTGCGTGGGTCCTTTTCGGTCTTCAGCTGTGGCTGCTGCTCGGCGCGCTGGGCTCAGTCGAATGGACGATTCTCGTCCCTGCGATCTGCGGGTACGCGCTCTCCTGGGTCGTCGGATTCCTCGCCGTGTTCGCACCCGCCGGTGCGGGAGTCCGGGAGGGTATTCTTGTGCTCCTGTTTGCGGCTACGTTCACCGCGCCGGCGGTCCTCGGCGTTGCTTTGGTCAGCAGGATGGCCTTCATCCTCGTGGACATCACACTCTTCGCGTGGGCCGCGCACGGAATCCGGGCAATGCGCTCGGCCGAGCGCCGGGCCGTCTAGCGTCCTAGCGTCTACCGGCGGAATCTGCTCGAGTTCATCGCGATCTCTGAGGTCGATTCTTCGCGTAGGTGCTGCTCCTTCAGATACTCCAGTGCGCTCTCATTCAGAGTCCGATTTATCCGGATCAAGTCGGCGATGATGCCGAGCGCAAACGAGAGCAGTGCGCCGACCAGGAGGATCGTGCCGATCAAAAGCGATTGCAGGTGGCCGCCGACGTGCGATCCCATCGTGATGATGAGGTAGCGGACGAAGGGTATCCCGCCCCCCACCGTCAGCAGGAGCCCGAGCAGAACGAACACGACATACGGTTTATACATCAGATACGCGCGCGTAATCGCGAGGGCGGACTGGAACATATGGTGCCAGATGTTGCGGAACAGTCTCGACGGCCGCGTCTGCGCGTTCACGGAGATAGGGATGCTGGTTATTGCGATCCGCTTGTGCCCGGCCTGGATGATCGTCTCCATGCAGTAGCTGAACTGGGTGACGACGTTGAGGCGCAGGAGTGAGTATCTCGAATACGCACGGAATCCGCTGGCAGCGTCTGGGAGGTCCGTATCGGCCGCCTTGTTGACGACCCAGCTTCCGAATCGCTGCATCGCCCTTTTGAACCCTGAGAAATGTTCGATCGTCGCGGTCTGCCGGTCCGCGACGACGATCTCCGCGGATCCGTCGATGATCGGAGCGACGAGTTCGCCGATGACTTCCTGCGGGTACTGGTTGTCTCCGTCGGTGTTGACGACGATGTCCGCTCCGTGGAGCAATGCATAGTCGACTCCATCCTGGAAGGAGCGCGCCAGGCCCATGTTCCGCGAATGCCGGACGAAGTGTGTGACACCGTGGTCCCTCGCCACCTCGACCGTCTGGTCTGTGGAGCCATCGTCGATGACGAGCAATTCGATTTCGTCGACCCCTGGAATCGATCTCGGAATCGAGTCGAGGACGAGCGGGAGAGTTGTCTCCTCATTCAGGCAGGGGATCTGTACGAAGACTTTCACTCGCACCAGCTTTGCCGACGAATCTATGGAAAAGGTTAGCGGGCCTATGCAAACGATAAGGCGGCGATTGAGGAACCCCGCCCTGTGAATCTCCGACTTGCGGACAAATCTCTGTGATGAATAATTGGCCCTCGGCGCCCGCCGACCGGCGGCGGGGCGACCGAAAAGACTGAACGGAGGACGGTTGTGCACGCCAGAACTTACCTGGCCGCCTTCCTCCAGAAGGCGGGACGCGGCGCGTTCTGGGTCGAGTTCACCGGATGGGCGGCGCTCGTAGCTTTCACTGTCATCAGCGTGGGTGCTCCTCTCCTCGGCGACGGAACTTTCCTCGGAACGCAGCTTCTGACAACGTATGCGCCGTGGAGTTCCACCCTTCACTCGGTCACCCCGATCACCAACGGCTTCGTCGGAGACACGATCAATTCGGCGACGCCCCAGGTCGCACTCATCGTGGATGCCGCACGCCACGGAGTGTTCGGGCAATGGAATCCGTACCTGAGCGGTGGTACCCAACTCGGAGGGCTTCCCAACTCCGGGATCTATTCGCCGCTCTCGTTGCCCTGGTGGTTCCTGCCGCTGACGTATGCGCCGGGCGCGGTCAAAGTCTTGGAGATCGCTGCCGTCACAGTGGGAATGTCCCTGTTCCTGCGCCGTCTTCACCTTCCGCGCGCGACCTGGCCGCTCGCCAGCCTGGTCTTCGCGTCATCCGGATTCATGGTGGCGTGGACCAACTGGCCCCAGACGCGAGTCGCGGCATTCATTCCGCTGTTGTTCTGGGCGGTGGACCGAGCCGCGGTCCGACGACGCCCTCTCGACGCGATCGCCGTCGGTGCCGTGGTCGCAGCAATCCTCCTCGGCGGGTTCCCTGAAGTGGCCGGATTCGCGGTGTATGCCGCCGGCGCTTACGCCGTCTACCGCACGGTGACTGAAAGCCGGAGGGCCAGGAAGATCATCGCAGGTGTCGCGGTCAACGCCGCCGGTCTGATCATTGGATTCCTTCTCGCAGCGTGGCAAATGGTGCCGTTCGTCGTCAACGCAAGCAGTTTCATCGATTTCGCGGCACGGGCGAACTCTGCGGTCACCCCGAGCAGCTGGCCCGAACTCGCATCCGCGTTGGTGCCGAATGCGGTGGGATTCTCAGGATCTAACCCGATCGAGGACTTCACCTACCTGGGCGCGGCGACCGTTGTGCTCATCGCGGCCGCAGCCCTGATCAGGCCGAGGAGCGGCGCGCGGAGATCCGGGCTCATCTTCTTCGCTGTACTCCTTGCCGTCTGCATCGTGATCGTCTTCGCAGGCAGCCCGATCGTGAACGTCGTGGAGAAGCTGCCTGTCTTCTCCAGTAATCCGGTCGGACGACTACGGTGCATCATCGGATTCGCGGGAGCGATCGTGGCAGCCTTCGGTTTCGGTGCAGTGCTCGATGCGCGCCCGGCGCGAAGCAATAACGGGGATGTGCGTGCGGCGCAAGGTGATGCCGGTGACGCGCGTGCGGCGCAGGGTGGTGTCGGCGACATCCGCGCGGCGCAAGGCCAGACCGAGGATGCGCATGTATCACCGCTATCGTCGCGTCTGCGTCTCGCCCGCCGGTCCGGGGCCGCCGCGGTGCTCGTCGTCGCGGTCGTGGTCGTCCTCTGGGCGTTCATGGTCGCTCCAAGCGCGAGCGTCCGCGATCTGGCTGTTGAGACGGCGGCCGTCGTAGTGATCGGACTCGTGGCGACGGCCGCGATCTCTGTCGCCTGGGTGACAAAAGGAAGACGCGCGATCATCGTCGCCGGAATTCTGATCCCGGTATTGGTGGCGGCTCCCGCAGTGTATGTGACGGGCAAATGGTGGCCGAAGTCCGAGCTCTCCACGTTCTATCCTCAAACGGCAACGCACGAGTTCCTCGAGAAGAATCTCGGCGAAGAACGATATGCATCGGTGGACCAGACGATGCTCCCGGGTTCCAATTCGCTCTATCAGCTCCGATCTCTCGGCGGCCACACATTTCCAACGGCGGAATGGAAGGCTCTTCTGCTGAAGATCGATCCGGAGTCCATGGCGTCTCCGACGTTTTCGACTCTCGATCCGGCGAACCTTGACGAATCGATCACCTCGCCGCTAATGGATCGTCTCGGCGTGAAATATGTTGTAAGCGATCCGAATTCGCCGGTCGTCGGGGACGCTCAGCCGGGTGCGCCCGCGAGCTCGACCGTGTCGTTGCGTTCAGGCGGTTCTGTGCAGAGTTCCGTGTTCACCGGTCCTGTGAACGGGATCACCTTCGATGTCCCGACCGCCCCGAGTGCAGCGAGTGCGGCACGCGCCACGCCAGCAGAGACTCCCGATGGCGTCTGGCTGACCACGACGTTGACGAACGCTGCGACCGGAAAGACGATCACCTCCACGCGGACCTGGTACTCCTCGTTCACCGGGACCCGGAATGTAGCGATCGAAGGTGACGACATTCCGTCGACCGAGGCGTGGATCGCCACGATCCGTATTACCGGGCAAGACGGCGGGATCCCGGTCGGAACGCTCGCAGACGGGTCGGCATCGGTCGGACTGGTCCGTACAGCGAACGGTGTCCGAATCGTCCATACCGGGGATTCGACGATCTATTTGCGGACGACTGCGCTCGAGAGAGTGCGATGGGCATCCCAAGCCGTCGTGGAGCCGGACGCGAGCAAACGGATCGACCTTCTGGACAGCCCGACCTTGTCGTCGAAAGCAGTGGTTCTCGATTCGAGATCGGCTGCGCGATCTGCGGATGCCGAATCGACCGCGCACGTTTCAGAGCTGAGCGGCACGCTCAACCAGGTCCGCGTCTCGGTGACTTCGGACGGCAGCGGCTGGGTCGTCGTCGACGATTCGTTGCGCGCTCCCGGTTGGACTGCGACGGTCGACGGCGTTCCGACACGTCTCGTCACAGCGGACGAAGCCGGCGGAGCCGTCCACGTGACGGCCGGCCACCACACGGTAGTGCTCGAGTATCAGACTCCAGGTCTCAACGAAGGAATCGCCATCTCGCTTGTCACGGCCGCGCTGATAATTCTGGGCGGCATCGTGACAGCGGGTCTGCGCAGGCGCCGACGTCGGCGCGGTTTGCGTGACCAGCCGCTCGCGTGACCAGCCGCGCGCACGAGCTGTTCGCGCGCACGAGCAGGTCGCACGCACGAGCAGGTCGCACGCACGAGCAGTTCGCACGCGCAGTTTTGCATAGCTAGGCGTGCGATTCGGTGTACTCCTTCACCGCGTTCATCGTTCTGACGTTCTCGCTGTCGAAGCGCTCGGTTATCAGGTTCCGCATCGGTCGAAACACGGCGGGCATGGCGATGTCGAGGACAAGCCATCGGCTGATGCGGGTGCTGTGTTTCTCGCGTTCGAACGAGTAATGGATGTGAACGTCGACCGTCGCCCTCAGCTGGTTGACGGCGATCGTGTGCTGGAAGTCGAGCGATCCTGGCGGCTGAAAGCCGGTGACCGTTCCCCACCAGTCCTTGCCTCGAATCCCGGGTTGCCCGTCGTGGTAACGGCTGCCGAGCCGCACAGGGTAGGGCTCGACATCGGTGGTCTGGAGAAATTGTTCCGAGCTCGGTAGCCACTCGTCGTATCTCGGCAGGTCGGCCAAAAGGTCGAACAGTACGGCGGGCGGCGCTGCAACGTCAGCCGTATAGATACGGTGCCACTGCGAGTTGCCCATGCGCGTCTCCCTGGTCCGATCCCTCGAGAGCCCCTTGTCACCAACATACAAACGCTCGCATGCGACGGCAACGGGCGCCGAGGAGCTGAGACTCTGTCCAGGCGGGAAGACGGTCTCTGTCGGTTCGAACAGCGCAGGCGTACAGTGGCGTCTGTCGTCGGCAACGCTGCCGTCGAGAATGGAGCGAAGTTCCATGTCTGTTAATGAGCCCGTTAATCAGCCACTGCGGCGAGATGTACCGTTTTCATCAGCGCAGGCGGAGGAGCCCGCGCCACCGGCCCTCAGGTTCGCCGATCCGGCACCACTCGGTCTCGCGGCATTCGCCCTGACCACCTTCTGCCTGAGCATGGCGAATGCGGGCTATGTCACCGGGTCGGCCGAGGTCCTGGGCCTAGCACTGTTCTACGGTGGAATAGCGCAGTTCGCAGCGGGTCTGTGGGAGTTCGCCAACAGAAACACCTTCGGCGCGACGGCGTTCTGCACGTTCGGAGCGTTCTGGATGTCGTTCTGGTACTTGTCCGCCACGAAGGCCGGCTCGGAGGCTGGCGCGTCAGGTGTCGGAACGTTCCTTCTGGCGTTCGGAATCGTCACTCTGTATTTGACGATCGCATCGTTCAAGACGAATCTGGCGACTTCAGCGGTGTTCGTACTCCTGACGTTGACGTTGTTCGCGTTGGCGATCAGCAACTACACATCGAGCCTGCCGCTCGCGCACATCGGCGGCTACCTCGGGATCCTCACCGCCCTCGTGGCGTGGTACACCTCATTTGCCGGCGTGACGAACTCGACGTTCAAGCGAGTCGTCATCCCTGTCTGGCCGATGAACTGAAGCGCTCGAACTAGAGAACTGCTGGAACTAGAGAACTGCTGGAACTAGAGAACTGCTGGAACTAGAGAAGTGATGGAACTCCGACCGTGACAACTGAAGAAAGCGCCGACTACCTGGACGAGACTCTCTCCACCCTGATGAAGGAGAACCGGCGGTTCCCGCCGCCACCGGAACTCGCTGCACACGCGAACGTCACTGCGGGGGCCTACGACGAGGCCGCGGCCGATCGGGTCGCATTCTGGGCGAAACAGGCCGAGCGCCTCACGTGGGCTGAGAAGTGGACTCAAACGCTCGACTGGAGTAACCCGCCCTTCGCGAAGTGGTTTGTCGGCGGGCGCCTGAATGTCGCCTACAACTGCGTCGATCGGCATGTCGAGGCGGGTCTGGGTGAGCGCGTCGCCTATTACTGGGAGGGCGAGCCCGGGGATTCGCGCACGATCACATATGCGGAGTTGAAGGACATGGTCTGCCAGGCGGCCAACGCGTTGACCGCGATGGGCGTGGTAGCGGGCGACAGGATCGCCATCTACATGCCCATGATCCCGGAGACCGTGGTCGCGATGCTCGCCTGCGCGCGGATCGGTGCACCCCACACGGTCGTCTTCGGTGGGTTCTCTGCGGACGCCCTGAAAACGCGCATACTCGATTGCGACGCACGCGTCGTGATCACCGCAGACGGCGGATACCGGAAAGGGGCTGCTGCAGCACTCAAGCCCGCTGTGGATCAGGCACTCACCGAATGTCCGGACGTTCATTCGGTTCTCGTGGTCCGTCGAACCGGCCAGGACGTCGACTGGATCGACGGGCGCGACCACTGGTGGCATGACGCTGTCGAAACGGCGAGCACCGAGCACGCCCCGGAGTTCTTTGACGCGGAGCAGCCGTTGTATGTGATGTACACGTCGGGGACCACGGGAAAGCCCAAGGGCATTCTGCACACCTCTGGCGGGTATCTCACGGGCGCGTCTTACACGCAATGGGAGGTCTTCGACCTCAAGCCGGAGACCGATGTCTATTGGACCGCAGCCGATATCGGCTGGGTGACCGGACACAGTTACATCGTTTACGGCCCTCTCTCGAATGCGACGACCTCCGTGATGTACGAGGGCACGCCGGACACCCCGCATCGGGGTCGCTGGTGGGAGATCGTCGACAAGTACCGGGTTTCGATCCTGTACTGCGCGCCGACTGCCATCAGGACGATGATGAAGTGGGGCGCGGACATCCCTGCCGGCTATGACCTCCATTCGCTGCGCGTGATCGGATCGGTGGGCGAGCCGATCAACCCGGAGGCCTACATCTGGTACCGCCATCACATCGGGCACGACCAGACGCCTGTCGTCGATACGTGGTGGCAGACCGAGACCGGTTCCATCATGATCAGCCCGCTTCCCGGTGTCACTTCGGGTAAGCCGGGCGCGGCGATGACTCCGCTCCCGGGGGTCGCCGCCGACGTGGTGGACAACGAGGGAAAGTCGGTTCCGAACGGGTCCGGGGGATACTTGGTGCTAACAGAGCCGTGGCCCTCGATGTTGCGGACCATCTGGGGCGATGACGACCGATACTTCGACACCTATTGGTCGAGATTTCCCGGTAAGTATTTTGCCGGCGACGGGGCGAAGAAGGACGAAGACGGAGACTATTGGCTCCTCGGCCGCGTGGATGATGTGATGAACATCTCCGGTCATCGACTCTCGACGACCGAGATCGAGTCGGCGTTGGTTTCCAACGAGAAAGTTGCCGAGGCTGCGGTCGTCGGGGCGTCGGACGAAACCACCGGCCAGGCGATCGTGGCGTTCGTGATCCTACGGGGCGAAGCGGGCGACGGTGGCCCTCACGTGGCACGAGCCCTTAGGGATCACGTCGCGAAGGAGATCGGTAAGATCGCTCAACCTCGGCAGATCCTTGTCGTCTCGGAACTCCCGAAGACACGCTCGGGAAAGATCATGCGACGACTGCTCCGCGATGTCGCGGAGAATCGACCGGTGGGTGACGTGACCACCCTCGCTGACACGACGGTCATGGAGTCGATCAAGGAAGGGATGGCAACGGCGCCACCGGAGGACTGACAGGGTGCTCAGGGCGCAGTTCCCTCGTTCACCCAGCGGGTGAAGAGTTCGACGTTCTCGGCGGGCCACGGCCCGTCGCAGGGCATTGAACCGTCCGCGAGTCTGGCGGTGATCGCGCTGCTGTGGGACGTGACATCGTTGTAGTCCCACAAGTCGAAAGCACGCTTCATCGATTCGCGGTCGGACTCGCGGAAAAGCGGGCGGATGTCTTTGGCGAAACTGGTGTGGGTCGATTCGGGCGTTTCGGATGCGGTCACGGTCTGATCCTTTCGGCGAGCGGTTTCGGTCGCTGTTGCGACGCATCGAGCTGTTGCAACGTATCGGGCGGTCGCAACGTGTCGGGCGGTCGCAACTCGACGGGCCGGTGCATGTACCGGTGCATGTGCCTGACCGTCGTTGGATGTCTAGAGTCTAGAACCCGAGGACAGAAAAAGTATTAAGCCAACTGTACAGTTGGCTTACTAGGTGGTAACCTGGACTCATGAACGAAGAGCGGACCGAGCCGAGTGTTGTGACGTCTGCACTCGCCGGCGACCTCCGCGTCGTGCTCGGGCAGCTCATTCGGCGCCTCCGCGCGCAGGCAGAGGGAAGCGATCTCACGAGATCTCAATCTTCGGTCCTGGTCCGCCTTGAACGAGATGGACCGGCGACGGCGACCGCACTGGCGCGTGCCGAGGGAATCCGCCCTCAGTCGATGGCGAAGATCGTCGGCGTCCTGGAAGAGGCCGGGCTAGTCACCGGTTCCGCCGACCCGAACGACGGAAGAAAGACCGTTCTGAGCTTGAGTGACGAAGCCCGCAGAGAGTTCCATGCCGGTCGGCTGGCGAAGCAGGACTGGCTGACGCGCGCGATCGCGGCGAATTTCTCCACGGATGAGGTCGATCAACTCGCGGCGACCACGGAACTACTGAAACGACTGGCTCAATCGCCATAACCGGGCCTCATAACCGGGCCAGTTGAACGCTGACGCCTCCTGGTCCGGGGCGGACCGAGCTGAACCGGCCTTGCCGACGCAATGAACCGGCGTTGTCGACGTAACGAACCGGCGTTGCCGACGTAACGAACCGGTCGTGCGGAAGTACTGAACCGGCGTTGCCGGATCAAACGGCATCTGGCCGCGGTCTGGCGCGCCCGCTTGCCACAAGCCGCCTGCATTTCTCACCCGCATTTCTCACCCGCATTTCTCACCCGCATTTCTCTCACGAAGGATTCATCATGCCCATCACCGTCCTTGATCCGAACACAGCTCTCATCGTCGTCGACCTTCAGTCGGGCGTCGTAAGCCTGCCGCTCGCTCATCCTGTTGCAGACATCATCGGGCGATCGATCGCCCTCGTGCGTTCCTTTCGTGAACGTGGGCTCCCAGTCGTGCTGGTCAACGTGGCGGGTGCTCCGTCGGGCCGAACCGACAGCGGAAGCGTTGGCGGACGGACCTTCCCAGAAGGCTGGACCGACTTGATCCCGGAACTGGAGCAACAGCCCGAGGACATAATCGTCACGAAGCATGCACGGAGCGCTTTTTCGGGCACAGGCCTCGGGGAACTGTTACGGGATCGAGGCGTGACTCAGGTCGTCGTGACCGGCATCGCGACCGCGAGCGGTGTCGAATCGACGGCACGCAGCGCACACGAACTCGGTTTTCACGTGACACTCCCCGTCGATGCGATGACCGACTCCGCCCTTTCAGCGCACGACCACAGCGTGGCGCATGTCTTCCCGCGGGTGGCAGAGACGGGTACAACGGAGGACGTTCTGAACGCCCTGTCGCGCCGGCCATGAGCACCGAGCCTGTCACGCCGCCCACGAGCAGAGGGACGGAATCGCTCGCCATCGTCGGCAAACCCTTCGGTTGGCGATTCGTCAGTCCGCTGTTGCTCGGTTCGACTCTCAATCCGATCAACAGCTCGATGATCGCGACCGGCCTCGTCGGTATCGGGCTCGACTTCCACAAGGGACCCGGCACGACGGCATCGCTCATCTCGGTGCTTTACCTCTGCAGCGCGGTCATGCAGCCGACGATGGGCAAGCTGGCCACCATCTTCGGTGCGCGTCGGATCTTCGTCACAGGGATCATCATCCTGATCGTCGCCGGCGTCGTCGGCGCTGTAGCACCCGCATTCGGATTCCTGCTCGTCTCGCGGGCGCTCATCGGGGTAGGGACTTCGGCCGCCTACCCGACGGCGATGGCTCTGGTGCGGAAGAGAGCCGACGAGCTGAAGACCGGCGTGCCGAGCAGGGTGCTGGGCAATTTCTCGATCGCATCTCAAGTCACGACCGTGATCGGCCTCCCGTTGGGCGGTCTGCTTGCAGGAACCTTCGGCTGGCGCGCGATCTTCTTCGTCAATGTTCCGCTCGCCGTGATCACCCTCGTCTTCACGTTCGTGGGTGTCGCGAAAGACGAACCGACTGCAAATGAGGGCCGGGATTCCTTGTTCACAACGATCGACGTGCCGGGCATCCTTTTGTTCGCCGGGACGATCACGGGGTTGCTGCTCTTCCTCTCGAATCTGCAGTCTCCGAACTGGTGGCTCCTACCTGCGGCGGCTGTCCTGTGCGTGGCGCTCATCGTCTGGGAGCGGCAAACCCGTCGGCCCCTCATCGACGTCCGCATGCTCGAACGAAACCGGCAGCTTCTCCGCACTTACCTCAGGCAGGCGGTTGTCGCGCTCGGTATCTACACGGCTCTCTACGGCACGAGCCAGTGGATGGAGCAGAGCGCCCACTACACGGCATCCCAGGTGGGCCTGATCCTGCTGCCGTTGTCCGGCATCAGCATTGTCGTCGCCAGGCTCGTCTCTGCACGAGGCCTTGTCCGGGGACCACTCATCCTGACCGGCGTATCCCTGCTACTCACCGGCGGGATCATGCTCGTGATCACCCACTCGTCATCCGTACTCATTCTGATCGGAATGTCGCTCCTCTTCGGCCTCGCCAACGGATTCAGCGGGTTTGCGAACCAGGCTGCGTTATACGTGCAGGCGCCCGCTGCCGAAATAGCTGTGGCGTCGGGGCTCTACCGAACGTTCGCCTATTTCGGCGCGATCTTCTCCTCCAGTCTCATAGGGATCGCCTTCGGGTCCGCGGCAACGGATGCTGGATTCCATGTAATCGCCTTCGTCATCGTAGGAATCGGCGTCGCCGTCCTTGTGTTGACCATTCTCGACAACAAGATCCCGTGGAGGGCGAACAAGTAGCTCAGTCCGGTTCGGTGAGCAGTCGCGCGTAGTTCGCCATCGAGCGCTGGTATCGGGGCAAGTGAGGGATCACTGCTTCGATCGCGACCCTGAGCGCTTCGTCATGGCGGCCGGCATCCCGCAGGGCGAGCGCAAGCACTAGGCTGGGCGCTCCTCCGAGTGAGTGCAGGTCGGCGCTCGAGAGGATGTCGATTGCCTCGTCGACATGACCGAGGCCGCGACGCGAGCTCGCCATCTGCACCAGAGTCCGTGATCGACGTACATCGTCGAGCCCGGCGGTCATTCCCGACTCGTAGTAGCCGACCGCGAGATCCGTATGACCGGTCGAGTCACGGATGCACGCTCGTTCGAAGTCAGCGCGCCCGTCCGCGGCCGGACACAGCGCGGCGATCGAATCGAGCTGTTCGACAACGTCCCAGCCATCGGCCGGATCCTCGTCGAACCTGGCCCAAAAGACGGCGATCTCGGCTTCCCATCGTTCTAGTGTCATTCCCAATGTCATCCGGTCACGCTATCAGCGGCGATCGGTTGCAGTATCTCGGCGCGGCGCGTCGGTGCCCGGGTCCTTGGGGGTTCTGCGGCTGGGTCGTGCGCGGAATCGTCGCGCCAATCGTGCCGGGTGAGACGCCCCGCCGGTGTCGGATCGGATTTCGGCTCGGGCACGAGTAATTCGAGATAGAAATATCGGTATGGCGAAATCGTCCGAACATCCCGAATCGCGCCCTCGACGCACTGTGCGCATCCGTGAGCGCGTCGATGCGGATGCGCCCCAGCTGATCGCCGCTCTGGCAGAGGTCCATCGCTCGGACGCCTACCCGATCGCGGACGAGCACGTCGACCAGAGCTGGCTCTACGACCCCTCATTCGAGATGGCATGGGTAGCGGAGGTCGATGGCCAGATCATCGGGCATGTTGCTCTGATGCGAGGCTTCGGTGCTCCTGTTGTCGAAAAGTCGACGGGGCGACCGGCGGCCGAGACGCTCGGCGTCACGCGACTCTTCGTCGGCCATGCCGGCCGGGGGAGCGGGGCTGCTACAGCGTTGCTGGACACCGTGGACCGATACGCGGTCCGGTCGGGCCTCGCCCTCGCCCTCGATGTCGTCGACTTCAACACGACTGCCGTCGAGCTCTATGAGCGTCGCGGTTGGCGGCGAGTCGGATCATACGTGGCGCAGTGGTTCGGTCCCGATGGACCGCATCCGACGGCGCACTACTACGTCGCGCCTTACAGCTATGTCTCGCCTCACGGCTATGTCTGGCCGACAGATTAGGTAGGGTTGCCCTGCCGTTTAGAGCCGACTTGCCGGAACCGTTTAGGCAAGCGGCCAGCCGACCCGAACGGTCGACCGCCTGCCCTCGGTCTCTGTCATCGACGGTGCCTATGCCGCACGACGTTTGTGGGCCGTAGGCGACGGACGCTGAGAATGAGCGTCGCGCCGACGGTGAGGAGAGCGATACCCACTATGGCAGGGGGAAGTTCGTTCGAGCCGGTGTCAGCCAATGAGAGTTCGGTGGAAGTCGCAGACAGGGAAGACTGACCCGAAGCGGCGGCGGACGCTGCCTGCGCCGCGGCAGCTTGGGCGGCTGCCGCTCGTGCTGCTGCAGCCTGCGCTGCGGCCGCCTGCGCCGCCGCGGCTTGGGCTGCCGCGGTTTGCGCTGCAGTAGGCGTGCTGGCCACGATTGCGGTTCGTGCCGTGCACGAGGCGGGCCTGGTGATGACGTTCGAGTCCAAGGTGACAGCGCCGTTGCGTGCAAGAAGTCGCCCTGAGATCGTGGCACTCGTGTCAGCTGTGATCGAAGTGAGCGCCATGATCGTCCCCGCAAAGACAGAACCTGTTCCGAGTGTCGCCGAACTGCCTACCTGCCAGAAGACATTGCAGGAGTTCGCGCCGCCCGTGAAGGCCACGACGCTCGCCGACGAGGTGATGAGGGTGCTGGCCGCTTGGAAGATGAAGACGGAGCTGGCCGAACCATCGAGCGTGACGGTTCCATTCAGGGCGAGAGCGTTGCCGGAGTAGACGCCGGGAACGAGGGTCTGGCCGGACAGGTCGATGATATTCGACACGTCCGGTGACCGCCCCGCCGCGTCGTTGTATGCCGTGGTGAGATCCGCCTGCGCCTGCTGTGCCTGAGCATCGGTGTCGTGGATCACACCGTTGTTGATGACACCGGGCGGGAATCCTGTGATCGACGTTCCTGGACTGAGTCCGACATCGCCGTTGTTGATCGTGGTCACGCCGGTATTGGTCACAGTGCTGCTTGCGAGGACTTCGTAACTGTCGGCTGTGCCGAGACCGACCGTCGGCTGAACCGAGCCGGCGGCATTGGCTTGGTTGGCGCCTCCGAGAGCGAGCAGAACAGCGAGAGCACTCGCGGTCGCCAGATACGCGAGACGCCTGGCGAACACGTTTGCATTCGGATGCGCTGCAGGAACCAGCGATTGCCGAATGCCGCTCGATGAACGACCTACATCAACCGATGAGAGAGGGGAGAAAGTAATTGTCGTTGGCATTATGGCCTCAATTCGACAGCAGACAACACCGCTGCCGAGGGCCGGAGCAACACTTTGAACATATTGCAGGTAGACAGCCCTGTCAAGTGTTGAAATGAGAGCGGCTCACTTCGTTGCCGCGGGCGCACGCACGAGCGCCTGCGGCAATCGGAAGAGGCTGTCGCCCGATGGGCAGACTGCAGTCGGATGGGCAGACTATAGCCCGATGAGCAGACTGTAGTCGGATGAGAAGCGACTGCAGTCACATAATGCAGTCATATAAAAGGAGAATCAACGAAAGCAAAGGTGCACGATGAGCGCATTTACCGAAGCTGAAGAGCAATATCTGGTCACCCAGATGTTGGGACGGCTTGCGACGATCGGACCGGACGGTGCACCGCAGGTGCGTCCCGTCGGGTTCACCTTCAACCGGTCACTCGGCACGATAGACATCGGCGGACGGAACATGTCGTCCAGCAGGAAGTTCCACAACGTCCGGGCTGATGGACGGGTGTCCTTCGTGGTCGACGATCTCGCGAGTATCAAGCCGTGGCTGCCGCGCGGCGTCGAAATCCGTGGAACCGCGGTGGCACTCGTCGCCGCGCCGCTCGACGATGGTTCCTCCGCCGATCTGATCAGGATTCATCCGCTGCGGATATTCGGCTGGGGACTCGACTCGAACGCATTCGGCAAAACGAACGCACGCGCCGTGAGTGCCGACTGAAGTGTCAGGGAGCTTGAGCGTCAGGGGCCTTGAGCGTCAGGGGCTTGAGCGTCAGGGGGCTTGAGCGTCTGAGCCTTGAGTCTCGGGGATGATTCGCCATGGTGCCGAGGCGCGGAGCCACGGCGGGCGAGAGGTAGGTAGACCGGTCTACCCCATCGGTGAGTCACACTCCGATTGGGGGCCGCACACGGGAGATCTACGCCGCTATGGTGAAGTCACCCTAGTGATCGCGCACCCCGGCCTCATCACCGGCGCGGCATCCGAAGCTGCGTGCGCACCGAACCCGAGAGGCAAGGCCCATGCCCGCCGCCACCGTTACATTTGTCGTACCCGATTCAAGATCCGTCGAGCCTGCGTCGTCTGCCGGATCGAAACCCACTCACAACCGTCAGCGCCTCATCGAACCAGCATCGACCTCGGAGAGGTAGTGCAATGGACGATTACACGATGCTGATGAAGTTGGCGACTGAAATGGCCGCCGCCACCGTTCGCGCAGGCAAGCGGACGATTCGTTACTCCGCCGACAACGGAATCGTTCTCGGGTGGCGGCTGCGTCCTGGACGCGCCCATCACGAGGAGCGCCGATACTCGAATGCGACCGACGTCTGGACCAAAGAGTGGTGGGGCAACACCGGCGAGATCGTCCTCACCCACACCGGGGAGTTCTACGAGTACAACGTGGCATCCGAAGATGGGGGCAACCCTGTCGTGAGGAGGCACAGCAGGACGCTTCGGAAGCTCGGCCTGTCGGACCTCGTCGGTACGACCGGAACGCCGTTTTCGGAGATAACCACCGCTCTGCGCAAGCTCCCGATCGTCTCAGTCCGTCGTGCGCCGCTGAGTACGCGCCGCCAATGGTCCCGAAGCACGGCAGTCGGGACCGGCTGGAGCAGATAACAGGGACGGGCCCGGCGGTCCGGC
>FSWU01000431.1_pt1 | contig 20526 bp, 15 predicted proteins | sample 1638061 | NCBI WGS metagenome assembly FSWU01 (sample SAMEA3914788, study PRJEB12502) | metagenome | biome: forest; material: soil | place: Canada | collected 2011-07-03 | depth 0.1 m
GTCGAGACTCAGACCTCGTCGAGATCTGCGGGAAGATTGGCGTCGGTGCCCGGGATTCCGAGTTCGACCGCCCGCTTATCGGCCATCGCGAGCAGACGCCGGATGCGCCCTGCGACCGCATCTTTCGTCATGGGTGGATCCGCGTGGTGACCGAGTTCGTCGAGACTCGAGTCGCGGAAGCTCAGCCTGAGCTCGCCCGCGTAGCGCAGATGACCCGGAACCTCTTCGCCCAGGATCTCCAGCGCACGTTGGACCCGTGAGCATGCGGCGACGGCGGCCTGGGCAGATCGCCGGAGATTGGCATCGTCGAAATTGACCAGCCGGTTGGCCGTGGCCCGGACTTCGCGCCGCTGGCGCAGTTCTTCCCAGCGTTCGACGGTCTTCGTCGCTCCCATCGCGTGCAGCATGCCGCCGATCGCGTCGCCGTCGCGGATCACGACCCGATGCACGCCTCGAACTTCACGCGCTTTGGCGGGGAGGCCGAGTCGTCCTGCTGCGCCCACGAGGGCCATCGCGGATTCGTTGCCAGGGCACGTCACTTCGAGCGCTGCCGATCGACCCGGATCGGTCAGTGACCCGTGCGCCAGGAACGCACCGCGCCAGATCGCCGCGAGTTCGGCGCGCGAGCCGGTCGTGAGCTTGTTCGGTAGGCCCCTGATCGGTCTTCTGCGGGCATCCAGGAGGCCGGTCTGGCGTGCGAGCGTCTCCCCACCGTCGATCACCCGTACCAGGTATTGATTGGTTCTGCGCAGGCCGGACGCGGAGATCACGGAGACCTCGCTGCGCACTCCGTAGAGTTCGGCAATGTCCTTGCGTACCCGCCGCGCCAGTTCGGGAGTGTCCAGCTCGCTCTCTACCGCGATGCGCCCGGAGATCATGTGAAGGCCGCCGGAAAATCGCAGGAGTGCTGCCAGTTCAGCGGCGCGAACTGTGGTCTTCTCGACCTCGACGTTCGTGAGCTCGTCTTTGACGTCTGCGGTAAGTGCCAAGGTGGTCCAATCTGTGGTCGTGGGACGGTGGTCCGCGCGTCGGCGGGGCGTCCTCTTCGGGAGCGCTATTCGCGGCCGAGGTCCCGGTGCCTGACGCTCACGGCCAGCTCAGGCGAACGCTGCAACCGCGCCGCGAGTTCTTCCGCGATGGCGACCGATCGGTGCTTTCCCCCGGTGCAGCCTATCGCGATCGTGGCGTGTCGTTTGTTTTCGCGTTGAAATCCCGTGAGCACCGGACGAAGCATTTTTTCGAAAGCATCGACGAACTCTTCCGCGCCTTCCTGCGCGAACACGTAATCGCGGACCGAGGAGTCCAGGCCCGTCAACGGCCGTAATTCCGGGACCCAGAACGGGTTTGGCAGAAACCGCGCGTCGGCGACGAGGTCGGCGTCAGCCGGCAGTCCGTATTTGAATCCGAAGCTCTGGACACTGACGTTGACGCCTGCCGCGTCTTCCGCAGAGAAGGTCTCGGTGATCGCGGCGACGAGTTGGTGGATGTTGAGGTCGGACGTGTCCATTATCAGATCGGCGGATTCCCGGATCTCCCTGAGCCGGGCACGTTCAGCGACGATACCGTCCAGGATCGTACCGTTACCTTGCAGAGGATGGGGCCGGCGTACCGATTCGAATCGGCGGACGAGCACGGCGTCGTTGGCCTCGAGGAAAAGCACTCTGAGCAATGCACCTTGACGCAGACTCTGCACCATGTCTTGCAGGTCTGAGAAGAAGTCCCGCCCGCGAACATCGACGACTGCCGCGATGCGCGGAAGGTTCGCGCCGGCGCGCCCCGCGAGTTCGACCAACGGTCGGAGCATTTGCGGCGGGAGATTGTCGACGACATACCAGTCGAGATCTTCGAGCGCGTTTGCGACGGTGGAGCGTCCCGCTCCGGACATTCCGGTGACGATCAGCACTTCCTGCTGTTCGCTATCGGTCGCCATATGGTTTCGCCTTTCGATCGCGCTGCGTCCGCCCAGCCGACTGCGTGGCGCGTGGAACCAGCCTACCCAGTGGGACCGCGCGCAGTGAGGCGTTCGCTTATCGTGCGTGCGGTGGTAAGGCCAATCCCTTTGACTTCGGCTATTTCTTGCGGAGTCGCGTTCCTGAGCCGCGTGACGGAGCCGAAATGGCGCAGGAGCTCTTTGACGCGAGATGGACCGACCCCGGGTATTTCGCCGAGGACTGAGGCGATATCCCGCTTCCGCCTGCTCCGTTGATAGGTGATCGCGAACCGATGGGCTTCGTCGCGTAGGCGTTGGATCAGGAATAGCGCGTCGCTGTTGCGAGGAAGAATGACGGGAAAGTCCGAGTCGGGAAGCCAGATCTCTTCCAGTCTTTTGGCGATCCCCGCCAGTTGCACGTCCTGGACCCCGGATTCCGCGAGTGCCCGCGCGGCAGCCGCGACCTGGGGCTGACCTCCGTCGACGATCAGAAGGTTGGGCGGATAGGAGAATTTCTTCCGCCGCTCTTCGGTGACGACCGTGCCTTCGCCAGCGTCCTCGGCTGAACCGGGTTCGTACGCCGCGCTGGGTTCGTCGTCAGCTGAACCGGGTTCATACGCCGCGCTGGGCTCGTCCTCGGCCGAGCCGAATTCGTCTGTCGATTCGTCGTCGGCAGGTTCAGCGTGTGACAGGTACGCCAACCTGCGTCCGATCACCTGGTAGATCGACTCGGTATCGTCGGTTGAGTCGGGAATGCTGAATCGTCGGTACTGGTCTTTGCGCGGCAAGCCGTCCTCGAAGACCACCATGGATGCGACGATGTTCGTTCCGCTCAGGTGCGAGACGTCGAAACATTCCATTCGGAGTGGAGCTTCCGCCATTCCGAGTGCGTCCCTGATGTCTTCGAGAGCTTTCGACCGTGCGACGAAATCTGAACTTCGCCTCGTCTTGTAAAGCATGAGCGCGTTCTTAGCATTCAGCTCTGCTGTCTGTGAGAGCGCCGCTTTCTCGCCCCGCTGGGCTACACGCAGTGTCACGCGACCGCCAGGTCGTCCCTGCTTGCGAACGCCATCGTCGCTGTCCGAGCGTCGCTGTCCGAGCCACTGTTCGAGCTCGACGGTGTCTTCTGGCAGCGCAGGTACGAAGATCTCGCGCGGCGGCGGCGAGTCATCGTATGCGTTCTGCAATGCCGTTTCGACGAGTTCGGGAAGTTCGACGTCGAGCTCCTTGTCGAGGACCCAGCTCCGGACACCGCGGATACGGCCGCCGCGGACGATGAATTGGTGGACGGCAGCCGCGAGTTCGTCGTCGGCGATTCCGAATACGTCGGCGTCCAGGCCGTCGGCGAACACGATCGCAGTCTTTTCCATCGCGGCTTGAAGTGCCTGAATGCTGTCTCGTAACCTCGCCGCGGACTCGTAGTCCTGTTCCTCCGAAGCACGGATCATGCGGCTTGTGAGCAACCGGATGTAGCGGGTGTCGTTCCCCGCCATGAACGAGACGAAGTCTTCTGCAATCGCTCGATGTTCCTCCGGAGTGACACGGCCGACGCACGGCGCGGAGCACTTCCCGATATCGCCCAGGAGGCATGGGCGTCCGGTCAGTTGGGCGCGCCGATACACACCGTCAGAGCAGCTTCGCATGGGAAATGCCTTGAGCATCAGATCCATCGTGTCTCGGATCGCCCACACTTTCGTGTACGGACCGAAATACCGCGTCCCTCTCACATGGCTGTTTCGCGTGACCATGACTCTGGGAATTTCCTCGCCCAAGGTAACGGCGAGATACGGGTACGACTTGTCGTCCTTGAACTGCACGTTGAAGGGCGGATTGAATTCTTTGATCCAGGTGAATTCGAGTTGCAAGGCTTCGAATTCGTTGCCGACGACCGTCCATTCGACGCTTTGCGCGGTGGTGACCATGCGGCGGGTACGCTCGTGGAGCGTGTGCAGCGGAGCGAAGTAGTTGCTCAAGCGCGCACGAAGGTTCTTCGCCTTACCGACGTAGAGCACCCGCTTGTTGCCATCGCGGAAACGATAGACGCCCGGCTGGGTGGGGATCTCCCCCGCTTTCGGGCGGTAGCTCAGCGTGTCGGCCACCGGCTCTCCTTCAGGCTCCGATGAGTTCGCGTACGGGTTCGTCGCCTCGTTCGCCGCGTTCGCCGCTTTCCGCGTCGCCTCGGAGGATGTCCTTGAGGAACATCCCGGTGAAGCTCCGCGGGTTTTCGGCGACTTCTTCCGGTCTCCCGGTTGCGATCACTGTTCCCCCGCCTGCGCCTCCCTCCGGGCCCATATCGATGATCCAGTCGGCGGACTTGATCACGTCGAGGTTGTGCTCGATGACGATCACGGTGTTGCCTTTGTCGAGCAGACCGTTCAGCACGTCGAGCAGTTTGCGAACATCCTCGAAGTGGAGTCCCGTCGTGGGCTCGTCGAGTACATATACGCTGCGGCCGTTCGAGCGACGCTGGAGCTCGGTCGCCAGTTTCACTCGCTGCGCTTCCCCACCCGAAAGGGTGGTCGCGCTTTGTCCTAGGCGCACATAGCCGAGCCCGACATCCACAAGTGTCGACAGATAACGATGGATCGCGGAGATCGGTTCGAAGAATTCCGCTGCCTCTGCGATCGGCATGTCGAGTACTTCCGCGATGTTCTTGCCTTTGTAATGCACTTGAAGGGTGTCACGGTTGTATCGTGCCCCTCCGCACACTTCGCATGCCACATACACATCGGGCAGGAAGTTCATTTCGATCTTGATCGTGCCATCGCCTGCGCACGCCTCGCAACGGCCTCCCTTGACGTTGAAGCTGAATCGTCCTGGAAGGTATCCACGGGCTTTCGCTTCAGTGGTCTCCGCGAAGAGCGTGCGGATCCGGTCGAAGACGCCCGTGTAGGTCGCCGGGTTTGATCGCGGCGTGCGACCGATCGGAGCCTGATCGACGTGTACGACTTTGTCGAGGTTTTCAAGCCCACTGATCCGCGTGTGCTTGCCGGGCACCTTGCGCGAGCCGTTGAGCTGATTGGCCAAGGCACGGTAGAGCACATCGTTTACGAGTGAGGACTTCCCGGAGCCGCTCACGCCGGTGACAGCGATGAAGACTCCGAGCGGGAAGTCGGTCGTGACGGATTTCAGGTTGTTCTCGTCCGCACCGACGACAGTGATTTTGCGGTCCGGGTCGATCGGGCGACGCGACACGGGCACCTCGATGGAGCGCCTTCCGGCCAAATAGTCCCCGGTAAGCGATCGCCTGTTCTCGAGGAGATCGAGGTAGGAACCGGAGTGCACGACGTGACCCCCGCCTTCGCCGGCGCCGGGGCCGATGTCGACGACCCAGTCGGCCGTTCGGATCGTGTCTTCGTCGTGCTCGACGACGATAAGCGTATTGCCGAGGTCTCGCAACGCCACAAGCGTCTCGATGAGGCGTCGGTTGTCCCGCTGGTGCAGACCGATACTGGGCTCGTCGAGGACATACAACACTCCGGTCAGCCCCGAGCCGATCTGAGTCGCCAGCCGGATCCGCTGTGCCTCCCCACCTGACAGCGTCCGCGCCGCGCGTGCAAGGTCGAGGTAGCTGAGTCCTACCTGGATCAGGAAGTCGAGCCGCACTTTGATTTCACGGAGAACCTGTGCCGCGATCTTCGCCTCGCGTTCGCTCAGATTCAACTCGCCCATGAACTCGCGCGCGTCAGTCAGACTGAGCTCGGCGACGTCCGCGATGCTGCGTCCGTGAACGAGTACGGCTAGCACCTCTGGCTTGAGCCGCTTCCCGTGACACACCGAACACGGCACCTCACGCAGATACTCGGACCAGCGTTGCCGTTGTGTGTCGGTTTCAGCCTGCGCGTACTGACGTTCGATGTAGGGCACGACGCCTTCGAAGCCCGACGTGTAGCTCATTTCTCGTCCGTAACGGTTGCGCCACTTGACCTTGACTTCGAAGTTGTCCCCGTGCATCACGGCGTCGCGAACGTTCTCAGCGAGTTTCTTCCACGGGGTCTTGAGGCTGAAGTCCAGCGAATGCGCCAGCCCGTCCAGCAGTTTCTCGTAGTAATTGAAAAGGCCTTTGCCCTGAGTGGTCCACGGAATGATCACTCCCCCGGCAATGCTCTGCTCGGGGTCGCCGAGGAGCAGGTCTTCGTCGACGGACATCCGCGTTCCCAGCCCGGAGCATTCCGGGCACGCTCCGAACGGCGCGTTGAATGAAAAGGTCCGGGGCTCGATCTCCGTCAGCTGGATGGGGTGGCCGTTCGGACACGCCAGTTTCTCGCTGAACTTGCGCCACGCGCCGGGACCCTCGACCCCTACGAAGTTCACATCCACCAAGCCGTCAGTGAGCCGAAGCGCGGTTTCCAGCGAATCGGTCAATCGTCCCAGGATGTCCGGGCCGGCCACCAACCGGTCGATGATCACCGAGATGTCATGCTTGTACTGCTTCTTCAGCGTCGGCGGTTCACTCAGCTGGACCTGCTGGCCGTCAACAAGCGCTCGCGAGTATCCGCCTGCCGCCAGTTCTTTGAAGAGGTCGACGAATTCGCCCTTCTTCTGCGAGACCACGGGGCTGACGATCTGGTACCGGGTCCCCGACGGCAACTCCATCAGTTGATCCGCGATCTGCTGCACCGTCTGGCGCTGGATGGGCTCACCGCAGATCGGGCAGTGCGGGATGCCGATACGCGCCCAGAGCAAGCGCATGTAGTCGTAGATCTCTGTGATCGTGCCGACCGTCGACCGCGGATTTCGGTTGGTGGATTTCTGGTCGATCGATACCGCCGGGCTCAGACCTTCGATGAAGTCGACGTCTGGCCGGTCGACTTGTCCGAGGAACTGTCGCGCGTATGCAGAGAGCGACTCGACGTAGCGGCGCTGGCCTTCGGCGAAGATGGTGTCGAACGCAAGGGACGATTTCCCGGATCCTGACAGGCCGGTGAACACGACGAACGCGTCACGAGGGATCTCCAGATCGACGTTACGCAGATTGTGTACACGCGCCCCTCGAACGCTGAGCCGTGGTCCGGTCACTGGGCTGATAGTCACTCGATCAATTCTCCGCTATCGGTGTGTGATGTTTTCAAGTCGGGGGGCTTTGTTCGCACGGAGCGTTAAACGTATTTTGCAAATTCGAAGCTATGTTCGATTATACCGTCAGCCAGAAGGAGTGTGGAACTCGCTCCCGGTCAACTGAGGTGCCCGGCCTTTTCCATCTGACGAACTTCGCGCTTCAAGTCCGCGAGTTCGTCGCGCAACCGACCAGCGAGCTCGAATTTCAGTTCGGCCGCGGCTGCGAGCATCTGGTCGTTGAGGTCTGCGATGAGCGCTTCGAGTTCGTTCGCTCCCGCAGCGGCGATTCCTTCGCGACGGAAAGGCGTCGGAGACTTCTTCTTCGCGTCGCGTCGGGAGAGCAACTCCGCCGTGTCAGCTCCTTCGCGAGCGAGCACATCCGTGATGTCGGCGATCCGCTTGCGCAGAGGCGTCGGGTCGATTCCATGCTCCGCGTTGTAGGCGATTTGTTTGTCGCGGCGACGCGTCGTCTCGTCGATGGCTTGTTTCATCGAGTCGGTCAGCACGTCCGCGTACATGTGGACCTCACCCGAAACGTTTCGCGCGGCACGTCCGATGGTCTGGATGAGCGATGTAGAAGAACGCAGGAATCCTTCTTTGTCTGCATCGAGGATCGCCACCAACGACACTTCGGGAAGATCGAGGCCCTCGCGCAACAGGTTGATTCCAACCAGGACGTCATACACGCCGCTCCGAAGCTCAGTCAGGAGTTCGACGCGGCGGAGAGTGTCGACATCGGAGTGAAGGTATCGGACTCGCACGCCGGCTTCTGCGAGAAAGCCGGTCAGCTCTTCGGCCATCTTCTTTGTCAGGGTCGTCACGAGTACGCGCTCGTTCCGCTCAGTCCTGAGCTTGATCTCCTCGAGCAGGTCATCGATCTGGCCCTTTGTCGGTTTGACGATGATGGCGGGATCGATGAGGCCCGTCGGGCGGATGATCTGCTCCACCACGCCGTCCGCGATGCCCATCTCATACCGGCCCGGGGTCGCCGACATATACACCGTCTGGCCGATGCGGTTGCGGAACTCGTCCCATTTCAGCGGCCTGTTGTCGAGTGCGCTCGGCAGACGAAAGCCGAACTCGACGAGTGTCCGTTTTCTCGAGGCGTCCCCTTCGTACATCGCGCCCACCTGGGGCACGGTGACGTGAGACTCGTCGATGATCAGCAAGAAGTCGTCTGGGAAATAATCCAAGAGGCAGTTCGGGGCTTCACCGGGCTGCCGGCCGTCAATGTGCCGCGAATAGTTTTCGATGCCCGAACAGAATCCGATCTGTTCCATCATCTCCAGATCGAAGGTCGTGCGCATGCGAAGCCGCTGTGCCTCTAGGAGCTTGTTCTGCCGCTCCAGATCTCCGAGGCGGTCTCCGAGTTCGGTCCTGATGGTACCGATCGCCCTCTGCATGGTGTCCGGACTTGCCGCATAGTGCGTCGCAGGAAAGATCGACACGGAATCCATCTTGCGAATGATCTCGCCCGTCAACGGATGCAACGCGTACAGAGCGTCGACCTCGTCGCCGAAGAGTTCGATACGGACGGCATTCTCTTCGTACATCGGAATGATCTCGATCGTGTCGCCACGAACTCTGAATTTTCCGCGTGAGAAATCGACGTCGTTGCGTTGGTATTGCATCCCGACGAACGTCCGGATCAGACGATCGCGACCGACGTTGTCACCGACGTGGAGGGCCGTCATCGCCTCGAGGTACTCCTCGGCAGCGCCCAGGCCGTAAATGCAGGAGACCGTCGAGACCACGACCACATCTCGGCGGCTAAGCAACGAATTGGTCGTTGAGTGCCGCAGGCGTTCCACCTCGGAGTTGATCGAGGAGTCCTTCTCGATGAAGGTATCCGTCTGAGGCACGTACGCTTCAGGCTGGTAATAGTCGTAATACGAAACGAAGTATTCCACTGCGTTGTTCGGCAAAAGTTCCCGGAACTCGTTCGCCAGCTGCGCTGCCAAGGTCTTGTTGTGAGCCAGGATGAGCGTCGGCCTCTGTACCGCTTCGACGAGCCACGCGGCAGTCGCCGACTTGCCAGTACCAGTGGCGCCCAACAGTACGACATCGGTTTCGCCGGCGTTGATACGGGCCGTCAGCTCGGCGATCGCCTGCGGCTGATCGCCGCTCGGCGAATAGTCGCTGATGACCTCGAAAGGGCGCACCGCCCGGGTTGGCTCCATGACTTCCAGTCTAGGTAGAACCACCGACAGTGCTCCGGCGAGCCGACTCCGACAGCTCCTGCCAGAGCGAGTCGGCCTGCTCCAACGTGGACTCCCGCGTGCCGCCGGCATCGATCACCACATCGGCGAGGGCCAGCCGCTCGTCATCGGAGGCTTGCGATCGAATGCGAGATTGCGCTTCCTCTGAACTCATCCCGCGCAGCTCCACGAGCCGCCTGATTCGCTCGCCTTCCGGCGCGGTGACCACGACCACCCGATCGAAATTCATCGGCCGGTCTCTCGATGCCTCGACGAGTAGCGGTACGTCGTACACGATGATCGCATTCGGATCGTTCGACGCCGCCTGGTCTCGAAGCTCGATCACGCGCTTCCAGACCTCAGGGTGGGTAATCGCGTTCAAGTCGCGCAAAGCGCCATCGTCACCGAACACGATAGCGCCCAGTGCCTGACGATCCAGAGAACCGTCCGCCCGGATGACATCCGGCCCGAACCGCTTGCGGATCGCGTCGATCCCCACGGTGCCGGGTTCAACGACCTCACGCGCAACTCGGTCCGCATCCACGACCACCGCACCCCGGGAGTGCAGACGGGATGCCACTGTCGACTTCCCGGAGGCGATCCCGCCGGTCAGTGCTACGAAGATCACGGTCCAAGCCTATCCGCCCAGGCCGAGGTGCTCGGCTGCGCAGGCACTTCTGGAAACGACGAAGCGGGCCGGAACCTTGAGGATCCGACCCGCTTCGCGCTGTGTGCAAGCGTCAGGAGTTACTGGACAGCTTCTCCCGCAGCGCGGCGAGCGACTCGTCATCGGCAAGGGTGCCGATCGAACCCGCTTCGCTTGAGTACGTCGAGCCGGCGGAGACACGCTCCGTGTCGGCCGCAGCCTCCTCGAGTCCACGGGCGACCTGCGCCTTGTGCGCCTCCCAGCGCGCCTGGGCGGCAGCGTAGTCCTGCTCCCACTTCTCGCGCTCGGTCTCGAAGCCCTCTTTCCATTCGTTGGTTTCGGGGTCGAAGCCGTCCGGGTACTTGTAGTTGCCCTGCTCGTCGTATTCCGTGAGCATTCCGTAGAGCGCCGGGTCGAACTCGGTGCCCTCGGGGTCGACGCCCTCGTTCGCCTGCTTGAGCGAAAGAGAGATGCGTCGGCGCTCGAGATCGATGTCGATGACCTTCACGAAGACCTCTTCACCGACCGACACGACCTGCTCGGCGAGCTCGACGTGCTTACCGGACAGCTCCGAGATGTGCACCAAGCCTTCGATGCCGTCCGCGACGCGGACGAACGCACCGAACGGGACGAGCTTCGTGACCTTGCCCGGCGCGACCTGTCCGATCGCGTGGGTACGCGCGAAGACCTGCCAGGGATCTTCCTGGGTTGCCTTGAGCGACAGGGAGACGCGCTCGCGATCCAGGTCCACCTCGAGGATCTCGACGGTGACCTCCTGGCCAACCTCGACGACCTCGGATGCGTGCTCGATGTGCTTCCAGCTGAGCTCGGAGACGTGAACCAGACCGTCGACGCCGCCCAGATCCACGAACGCACCGAAGTTGACGATCGACGAGACGACGCCCTTGCGGACCTGCCCCTTCTGGAGGTTGTTGAGGAACGTGGTGCGGCTTTCGGACTGAGTCTGCTCCAGAAGCGCACGACGCGAGAGAACCACGTTGTTGCGGTTCTTGTCGAGCTCCAGGATCTTCGCCTCGAGCTCCTGCCCCAGGTACGGGGTGAGGTCACGGACGCGACGCAATTCGATAAGGGAGGCGGGAAGGAATCCACGAAGGCCGATATCGACGATGAGACCGCCCTTGACGACCTCGATGACCGTACCGGTGACAACACCGTCGGCTTCTTTGATCTTCTCGACGTCTCCCCATGCGCGCTCGTACTGGGCCCGCTTCTTGGAGAGGATCAGACGGCCTTCTTTGTCCTCCTTCTGGAGAACAAGGGCCTCGACGGTGTCTCCGACCTGGACAACTTCGCTCGGGTCGACGTCGTGCTTAATGGAAAGTTCGCGGGAGGGGATGACGCCCTCGGTCTTGTAACCGACGTCGAGGAGAACCTCGTCTCGATCGATCTTGACGACGGTGCCTTCGATGAGGTCTCCGTCGTTGAAGAACTTCAGTGTCTTTTCGACCGCGGCGAGAAAGTCTTCAGCAGATCCGATGTCGTTGACGGCGACCTGCTTCGGCGCCTTGTCGGTCGTTGCGATTGTCATGTAGTGGGTGCTCCAGTATGGACATTTATCGGGCCGTTCGCGCGCCTCAGCACATTGCCGGTTGAAGCGGTGGATTTGTGTCCTGCGAACGGCAGGTGGATATGACGTCACATAGGTGACGTTCAATCCTAGCTTTCTCGAGCGCTCCGCGGCAAGCCCGCTCCCACGAGAGGTAAAGCGAGAACCAGGCAACACTGCCGATCGACCTACTCGACCATCGCGGCCCGCAGCGTGTCGAGTCCGACACCTCCGATATCCAGCGCCTTCTTATGGAACGCCTTGATGTCGAAGTCTGTTCCCTCGCGCCGCGCGTATTCGTCTCGAAGCTCTTCCCAGATGCGCTGGCCGATCTTGTACGAGGGGGCCTGACCGGGCCATCCCAGGTATCGGTTGACTTCGAATCGGACGAATCCTTGATCCATGTTGACGTTGTCTGCAAGAAATCCGAACGCTTCATCACCGGTCCACACCCCGCTGCCGTCTGGGCGCCGCTTCTCGAGGTGAACACCGATATCGAGCACTACCCTCGCTGCGCGCATCCGCTGACCGTCCAGCATGCCGAATCGGTCTGCCGGGTCGTCGAGGTATCCGAGTTGTTCCATGAGCCGTTCGGCATAGAGGGCCCAACCTTCCGCATGACCGGATGTTCCCGCGTTTCGGCGCCATGTGTTCAACCGCGCTTTGTTATGGGTCGCTTGTCCGATCTGAAGATGATGGCCGGGAACGCCCTCGTGATAGACCGTGGTGAGTTCCCGCCACGTATCGAAATCGGTAACACCCGCCGGAACGCTCCACCACATCCGCCCGGGGCGCGAGAAGTCATCCGTCGGGCCCGTGTAGTAGATCCCGCCCTCGTCGGTCGGTGCGATCATGCATTCGAGCCGACGCACCTCTTCAGGGATTTCGAAGTGCGTCTTCCCGAGATCCTCTACAGCGCGGTCGCTCGTGGTCTGCATCCAGCGTTGAAGTGCTTCGGTTCCGTGCAGCTTGCGTGTCGGATCTGCTTCCAGGAACTCGACGGCCTCGCGCACACTCGCCCCCGACTTGATCTCGCGGGCAATCGACTCCTGCTCAGCTGTCATCCGCGCGAGATCAGCGATCCCCCACTCATACGTCTCGTCGAGATCGACGACGGCTCCGAGAAATCCACGAGACGCGAGCGCGTAGATGTCCCGGCCGACTGCGTCCTTCTCAGTGGCGTGCGGAGCAAGCTCACCCGCTAGGAAGGCGCGCAATTCGCCGTAAGCCGCTGCGGCCGCGTGTGCGCCGGATTCGAGCTCGCTGACCAGCGAGGCAGAAAGGTCACCTGTTTCGATCGCGGCGTCGCGTGCGAGGCGGAAGAAGAACCCCGTATCCGCGGTCTGCTTATCGGCCTGAGCGATGACTTCTCGAACCTGGCGGATCGCTGGCGTGTTCCCGTTCCGGATCCCTGCGCGCAATGTCTCCAGATATCCAGACATCGCCGCAGGGAGATTGCGCAACCGTATTGCAACTGCAGCCCAGTCGTCCGCCGTCGTCGTCGGCACGAGGTCGAATATGTCCCGCAAACCCTGGGGCGGTGATTCGATCACGTTCAGGTCACGCTGGTCGAACTGTGCAGTGTGTTTCTCATTCGCGAGCTCGAGTTCGCGGGTCAAATCCATCTTCGTGATCCGGTCGATCTCGTCGACAGGCTCCACGCTCCGCAACTGACTGAGTACGCGACGCCGTTGCCGCTCTGCCTCCTCCGCACCGGCGGGCGAATAGTCGGCGTATTCGCCTTCCCGGCCCGGTCGACCCAGGTAGACGCGGAATTCGGGGTAAAGGTCGAGCTCGGTCGACACCCATTCCTCCGCAATGGCATCGATGGGAGTGGGCAAGCGCTCTGCAGAGTCCGTCATCGTGTCCTTCCTAGTTCAGTGCGCCCTCGGTTCAGTGGCCGCCGGTTCAGTAGCCCCGGGTTCAGTGCGCCTCTGGTTCAATGCGCCCCTGGTTCAATGCGCCCCTGGTTCAGTGCGCCGCGGAATCCCAATCCGGCCCACGGCCGACTTGGACTTCCAGGGGGACGCTCAGATCGGCCGCGGTCGACATCCTGGTGGTGACGATCCCGGCGAGTGCGTCCCATTCGCCGTGAGCGACCTCGAAGATGAGTTCGTCATGGACCTGCAAGAGCATTCGGGATTTCAGATCTTGGGCAGCCATGTCATTCGCGACGCCGAGCATCGCGATCTTCATGATGTCGGCAGCGGAACCCTGGATCGGTGCGTTCAAGGCCGCCCGTTCCGCGTTGTCGCGGAGTACGCGGTTGGTGCTGGTCAATTCGGGGAAGGGTCGGCGCCGGCCGAAGATCGTCTCCGTGTACCCGTCGACGCGCGCCTGCTCCACGACATTTCGAAGATAGTCACGCACCGAGCCGAACCTCGCGAAGTAGTCTTCCATCAGCTGACGGGCTTCCTTGGACTCGATCCTCAATTGTTTGGAAAGTCCGAAAGCGCTCAACCCATATGCGAGACCATAAGACATCGCCTTCACTTTGGAACGCATCGTCGACGAGACCTCTTGAGGTTCGACCCCGAAAATACGCGATCCGACGAACCGATGCAGGTCCTCGCCCTGGCGGAACGCCTCGATCAGGCCGGCATCCTGCGACAGGTGCGCCATGATGCGCATCTCGATCTGCGAATAGTCGGCGGTGAGGAGCGTTTCGAATCCTTCGCCGCTGATGATGGCCGAACGGATTCGGCGACCCTCTACGGTTCTTACCGGAATGTTCTGCAGATTCGGATCATTGGACGAGATCCGGCCAGTGCTGGTGCCTGTCTGGTCGTATGTCGTATGGATGCGGTCGTCAGTTTCGATGCTGCGTTCCAGCGTTTCGATGATCTGCTTGAGCTTGGTCGCGTCCCGGTGCTGCAGCAGCAGGTCCAGGAATGGATGGGGATTCTGCTCCTGCAGGTCGGCGAGAGCGGCCGCATCGGTGGAGAAGCCGGTCTTGGTCGATCGCGTCTTCGGCATCTCGAGTTCCTCGAATAGCACCTGCTGCAATTGCTTCGGCGACCCCAGGTTGACCTCGTGGCCGATCTCGGCGAAAGCCCGTGTCGCGAAGTCATCCGCCTTGACCGTGAGTTCATCGCGCAACTTGGCGAGCACGTCCCGATTCACGGTGACTCCGTAGAGCTCCATCTGTGCCAGAACGGAAACGAGCGGAAGCTCGATCTCGTCGAGGACCCGCCTGGAACCACTGTCAAGCGCCAACGCGAGATTGTCGGCGATCCTCAGCACGTACCACGCTTCGGTCGCCGCAGAGACCGCCTCAGTTTCGGGAACGAGTTGGTTCGGGTCCGCTTCGGCAAGGGTCTCGCCGAGGATGCGGTAAACCTGCTGCGGCAAACTCTGGGGCGAACCGCCCGGGCTGATCAACCAGGCGGCGAGGCGGTCGTCGAAAGCCAAGCCCTCGATGGCGATACCGGCCCGGCTCAAAGCCTTCAGTTGCGGCTTCGCGTAGAACATGTGCTTCGGCGACCGGCTCGCCAGCCACTCGGTCAGCGCGGAATAGTCGGGACGCCCGGGCGCCCAGGGGACATAGACCGTATCGCTCTCGGTCGCCAGCCCGAATCCCGTTACTCCGGCGAATCCGTGCTCCACCTGAAGTCCGATCGGCTTTCCGCCGGCGACCGCATGGTTCAGCCAGTTCGCGAGTTCCTCGTCAACGAGCGTTCGAACAGGTGGATGCCCGATCTCACCTGAAGTATCGCTCTGCGCGCTTCCCGACTCGCCATCCAGGGTTCCTTCCGCGACGCCCAGTTTCAGAACCCGATCGAGAAGCGTCCGGAATTGCAGACGATCGAAGATCGCTCGGATCGCCTGTTCGTCCATGTTCTGTCGCGACAGGTCAGCAGGCCCGACCGGAAGTTCGAGATCGCGCACGAGGCGGTTGAGTCTGCGGTTGCGAAGCGCGTTCTCCTTCTGTTCCCGGAGCTTCTCGCCGACCACGCCCTTGATCTCGTCCGCGTGAGCGATGATGTCGTCGACCGTGCCGTACTGCTTCACCCACTTGACGGCCGTCTTCTCGCCGACTTTGTCGATGCCGACAAGGTTGTCGCTCGATTCGCCCACGAGCGCGGCCACCTCTGGATATTGCTCCGGCTCGATCCCGTACCGCTCCAACACGGCCTCGCGGTCATACCGTTTGAGCTCTGAGACGCCTCGAACGTTGGGGTACAGCAGGGTGATGTCGTCGTTGACGAGCTGGATCGTGTCGCGGTCCCCCGACACGACGAGCACGCGGAATCCCTGAGCTGCGCCCTGAGTCGCAAGGGTCGCGAGAATATCGTCCGCCTCGAAGTCCTCCTTCGAGATCGTGGCGATGTTCATCGCGTGAAGGGCTTCCTCCAAAAGTGGCACCTGGCCGATGAACTCCGGCGGAGTCTCTCCCCGCGTCCCCTTGTACTCGGGGTATTCACGAGTCCGGAACGAGTACCTCGAAATGTCGAACGCGATTCCCAGGTGGGTGGGCTTCTCGTTCTGCAGCAAGTTGATGAGCATCGCGATGAATCCGTGGATGCCGTTGGTGTGCTGACCCTCGCGGTTCACGAAACTGTCGATCGGCAGGGCGTAGAACGCCCGAAATGCCAGTGAATGGCCGTCGATGAGCATGAGGGTAGGCTTTTCGGAGTCTGACACACGGCCAGCCTACAAGGCGCCTGCGACACTGGTCCGGCCAACCCGGCGGGCCTCCCCGAGTCCCGTGAAGAGGTTCAATGGCAGAGAAAATCCCTGACGGCTTCGACGATCGCAGCGTCGGTGATCTGGCCGCCAAGGCGGGTGTCGAGATCCTTGAGCTCAGTGTCGAGCGCACTGTCGGACGCATCCCGGTGGCGGCGGTCACGCAGCCGTTCGGCCAGGTCCACGGTGGCGCTTACGTCGTGCTCGGAGAGTCGCTGGTGTCGATGGCCGTCAAACTTGCGGCCGGCGAAGGTCGCCATGCAGTCGCCATCGAGATCAACGCGTCACACTCGAGTTCTGCGACGACGGGGTTCGTCACGGGCGTCTGCACGCCGATCCATCTGGGCCGTACGCTGACCACGCATGAAGTGGCCGTCACGGACGAACGCGGCCGTCACTGTTCGACCATTCGGATCACAAACCTGATCCGGGAAGGCTGACGCCTGGCCGGGCTACACGCCGCCCGCCTGGCACCGACCGGAGCTACTTCTGCAGCTTCTTCTACTTCTTCGCCGACAGCTGTTCGATGATCGCTTGCGAAACATCCCGCATCGTCAGCCGACGGTCCATCGATGCCTTCTGGATCCAGCGGAATGCCTCAGGCTCGCTCAAACCCATCTTCTCGTTCAGCAGGCCCTTCGCGCGGTCGACGAGTTTCCGCGTCTCGAAGCGCTCGACCATGTCGGTCACCTCGGCTTCGAGAGCGATGATCTGTGCGTAGCGCGCAAGCGCGATCTCGATGGCCGGGAGCAGATCGTTCGGGGTGAACGGCTTGACGACATACGCCAATGCGCCGGCCTCAGTTGCGCGCTCGACCAATTCCTTCTGGCTGAAGGCCGTCAGAAGGACGACAGGCGCGACATGATCCTTGGAGAGACGCTCCGCAGCAGAGATACCGTCGAGCTGGGGCATCTTCACGTCCATGATGACGAGGTCAGGCCGCAATTCCGTAGCGAGAGCAACCGCGGTCTCGCCGTCGCCCGCCTCCCCCACGACCTCGAAGCCGTTGTCGCGCAGAATCTCGACGATGTCGAGTCGGATCAGCGATTCGTCTTCGGCCACGACAACGCGGCGGGGTGCTGATGGGGTCGATTCCTGGTCACTCACGAAGGAAAGCCTACGGTATCCTGATGCAGGTTGCTGTGCGCCGGTGTGGCGGAATGGCAGACGCGGAGCACTCAAAATGCTTTGCTCGAAAGGGCGTGTGGGTTCGAGTCCCACCACCGGCACTTTCATTATCCACACGAGTCGTGAAGATAAAGGAAAGTCGCACAACAGCCATGGCGGCGTCCTACTCGATCCGGATTCCGAGGAGCCGCATCAGGTCGTGCATCTGCTGGCGATCGGCTGTTTCGGAAGACGGTGTCGATGCGCTCGCCAAGGTAGTCAACGATCCGCCCAAAGTCGACCGTCGGCCGAGCCACGATCTCAATCGACGGACCTCGTCATCGAGGCGTTAGCGCACTCATCGACTATCCGCGATTTGATCGCATCCAGAGCCGGCCCTGGATCGGTTTCGGCCAGCGCGTCAACCAATCGATTCAGGCGGGCATGGGATTTGGCCAGTTCCTGCTCAGCACCTTGCTGCGATGTGATCCGACAGTGACTTCAGTCTCGCTTACCGCATTCAACTGCTCGACCGTTGCCGCTCGGCGCGTTCGATCGAAATGCTTCCCTAGCCGCCCATGGACAGCGTCTAGTAGCCCGGCCTCCGGGAGGTAGACCGTCTGAGGCTGAGTCTCGTCAGTTCGAATCACACAGCGATAGGCGAACGTGCTCGGATCGGAATCCTTCGACAGACTCGGCACCGCCACCGCGCTAGTTGGCAGGTTCGCCTGGTCGGGCACGGGCGCTTAGGTTGCTTCCGTCTGCCGCCCAGCTCGCCAGAAGAGCAAATGCTTCCTGGGAGCTCGAACCGGGTTCGGCCATGTAGGCGAATATTTCAATGCCCGGGTCGCCCGCTACTGTGAGGCGGTCGTATTGCAGGGTGAGTTCGCCTACAAGCGGATGTGTGAATTGTTTCTCGACTTTGCGGTGCAGGCGCACGTTGTGCGTGGCCCACAGGGCGGCGAACTCTTCTGACCGGGTTGAGAGTTCGCCGACAAGGTCAGAGAGGTCCCTGTCGAACGGGTTGCGCTCGGCGTGCAGTCGTAGTGCGGCCACGCATTCTTTCGCGGTCCGATTCCAGTCGGTGAAGAACTCTCTGGCGCGTGGGTCGAGGTAGGTGAATCGGGCCATGTTCGCAGGTGCCGGCGATTCGAACATCGGGGCGAAAAACGCTCGCCCGAGATGGTTGGCCGCGAGGATGTCCTGGGAACTGTTGACGACGAATGCGGCGGCTCCGGTCATCGCATCGATCATCCACGCGACGCTCGGGCGCACGGTGCGTTTCGCCGGGTTCGGCCGCCGGCCGGTGACGTGATCGTTCGACGCGCGAGCGAGATCGAACAGATGCGCCCGTTCGGCCTCATCGAGACAGAGTGCGGAGGCGATGACGTCAAGGACGCTTTTTGAGACGCCTGCCAGGTTGCCGCGTTCCATTCGGTTGTAGTAGTCGACGCTGACCCCGGCGAGCGTTGCGACTTCCTCGCGTCGCAGTCCCGGGACCTGCCTGGCGCCATGGCTTGTCAGGCCGACCTGCTCAGGAGTGATCTTCGCACGCCGGGACGTGAGGAAGTCCTGTATCTCGGCTTTAGCATCCATGGCAACGACACTAACCCCGGCACCAACCCGTGCGGGGTGCCCTGTCATTACCTGGAAAAACGCGCCCTCTCCCCTCTGCGCAGAACCATGCTTTCGTGAAGAAACCCACCAACAAGGAGGAGCACGATGAAGATCGCAAGAAACGAACTCGACACCATGACCGCCGGCCCCAGCGACTGGTTCCAAGGAAACGTGTACATCGACGTCGTCAGCACGCCGACGCCGGAATCGAAGGTCATGGGCGGGATCGTCCACTTCGCACCCGGTGCGCGCACCGCGTGGCACACACACCCGCTCGGCCAGACAATCTACGTCATCGAAGGCGTCAGCCTCGTCCAGCGTGAGGGCGGAACAGTCGAGGAAGTAAAGCCCGGCGACCGTGTCTACATCGAGCCGGGCGAAAACCACTGGCACGGCGCATCGCCCAACCGCTTCACCGCGCAGCTCGCTTACCAGGAGGCCGACGAGACCGGCAATCACACCACCTGGGGCCGCCACCTCACCGACGACGAATATTCCGCCTAGAGCCCAATCGAGCTAGCCCCCGGCCCCCTCGGGACTTTTTCCCCCTCGACGTAGCGCTCTCCGGAGTGGCTGACGTCGAGGGGGAATGAGCAACCCGACCGCACCCCGCAGACAATCGTTATCGAAGGCCTCTTCCGTGACGTGCCTACACCGGTGCGGAACGTGTCGGAGGGTGAGGCTGGCGAGGGGTCGTGATCAGGCCGAGGACGGCGATGGCGACCAGGCTGACGCGCAGTCCGGTGATGAAGGTGGTTTGCACGGCGACGACCGCGTCGGCTGCGGAGGCGCCGAGGGAGCCGCCCATCTGTCGGAACATGTTCAGCACATCGCTATACGTTCCGGCCCGTGCTGCGGCCGCGTCGCGGTCACCACCAATCCTCCGATCGGTGCCGCCACCGCGCGGACCACAATCGTTTACGGCGCGAGGCCCGATCGCGCCGACTACGAATTGTTATAGCGTCATGCGCTGGTGGCAGTCCAGACCAAGGCACTAAAGGCCGGCCCAACTAGAGGCCAAGGCAACTATGTGAGCAGAACACATCGCCGGGCGCCGCCCCAGAATGCCAACACAGAAAGCCGACACAGGAGTCGGTCGTGCCCACCTGTTGCGCTCATCGGCACGGCCGCGTGTCGCCAGCATCGCCGATGCTCGCGACTACATACTGAGCACATCCGGGCGCCCGTGGCATCCGAGCGCCCGTGGCATCAGCGCCCGTGGCATCCGCCACGAGACGCGAACAGACGACGAAGAGGTACAGGTAATGAATTTCTGGAACATTGTGGAGATCTTCTTTTGGAGCTTTGTCCTGATCTCTTACCTGTTCGCACTTTTCTCGGTCGTCGGCGACCTTTTCCGAGACCACACGCTCAGCGGCGGTTGGAAAGCGTTGTGGATCATCTTCTTGATCTTCGTGCCGGTGCTGACCACTCTGGTCTACCTGATCGCTCGCGGACGCGGAATGGCAGAGCGCCAGCAGCGATCCGCCCACCAGGCCCAAGCATCCGCCGACCAGTACATTCGTCAGGTCGCCGGACACAGCCCGGCCGAAGAGATCGCGCAGGCCAAGCAGCTTCTCGACGCGGGTACGATCACACCGGCGGAATTCGACACGATCAAGAAGCGCGCGCTCGCCTGACCGATCCGCTCTCTCCAGCGCTCCCTGCAGCGCTCCGTCCAGTGTTCCCTGCAGCGCCCCCTGCAGCGCTCCGTCCA
>FSWU01000066.1_pt1 | contig 20422 bp, 23 predicted proteins | sample 1638061 | NCBI WGS metagenome assembly FSWU01 (sample SAMEA3914788, study PRJEB12502) | metagenome | biome: forest; material: soil | place: Canada | collected 2011-07-03 | depth 0.1 m
ACCGTCGCCGTCATCAACGTGGTGGTCACGTACATCGCCAGTGGAAAGTGGCGTGGGCCCGCGAAAGAGAAGGCCGAGGAGGAAGCGGCGGAGACGGTCACACCTGAGACCTGACGGTCACCGGGCGAGTGACGGTTACCGGTGCGTGAGGGCCGCCCCTCAGGCGAACGCCGAGCTGCCCGTGATGCGGTTGCCGAGGATCAGCGTGTGGACCTCATCGGTTCCCTCATAGGTGCGGACGCTCTCGAGATTGTTGGCGTGACGGAACGGCGAATAGTCCAGGGTGATGCCGTTTCCTCCGAAGATCGTGCGCGCTTCGCGGCAGATCGCGATCGCCTCCCTGCAGCTGTTCAGCTTGCCCACTGAGATCTGGTGCGGCTCCAGCTCCCCCGCATCCTTCAGCCGCCCCAGGTGGAGGGCGAGGAGGGTGCCCTTGTTGATCTCGAGCGCCATGTTCACCAGTTTCTGCTGGGTGAGCTGGTAGGCGGCGAGCGGTCTGCCGAACTGGATCCTCTGCTTGGCGTAGTCGAGGGCGGCCAGATAGCTGTCGCGTGCCGCCCCCATGGCACCCCAGATGATCCCGTAACGCGCCTCGTTCAGGCATTCGAAGGGTCCTCGGAGTCCGTGCGCTTTGGGAAGGAGTGCATCGGCAGGGACCCGGACTTCGTCCAGCCCGATGTCGCATTGGATCGACGCGCGCATCGACAGCTTCTGTGCAATCGGCGTGGCGACGAATCCAGGCGTGTCGGTGGGCACGATGAACCCGCGAACACCGTCCTCTGTCATGGCCCAGACGATCGTCAACTGCGCGATCGAGGCCAGCCCGATCCATCGCTTGGCGCCCGTGATGACCCAGTCCGAGCCATCGCGTCGCGCGAAGGTCTGCATGCTGCCCGGGTCGGATCCCGCGGTGGGTTCGGTCAAGCCGAAGCTCCCGATGATCTCCCCGGCGGCCATGCCGGGAAGCCAGCGATTCTTCTGTTCCTCGGAACCGTGCTTGTGGATCGCGCTCATCGCGAGCGACCCCTGCACGCTGACGAACGTCCGCAGACCGGAGTCGCCGGCCTCGAGTTCGAGCGCGGTGAGGCCGTATTCGACGGCGCTGCGTCCCGCACAGCCGTACCCGGTGAGGTGCATGCCCAGAAGGCCGAGACGGCCGAGCTCGGGTACGAGATCCGCCGGGAAGACGGCGTTCTCGAACCAGTCGGCGATGTAGGGCCGGATTTCCGCGTCGACGAAATCGCGGACCTTCGTCCGGAGCTCGATCTCATCGGCGGTCAGCAGACCGTCGAGCGAGATCAGGTCCGCATCCTCGGGTGCCGTCGGCATGTTGTCTCCTCACGTTGGCTGTTGGCGACGTCGGTGGCTGTTGGCGACGTCGGTGGTTCGCGCAGCCTCTACGAATCCGGAACTGCAAGCACACCGTCGATCCGACGCGGAGGGACCGGGGCCGTCGTCCCGAAGACTGACGCGAATCGTTGTGGGTCCGCGTTCTGAAGGGCGACCGGGCGGACGAACCGACCGAGTGCTGCAGCACCGACACTGGTCGCCTCAGGGCGCGACGTCGCCGGCCATGGACCGCCATGCTGCTGCGACCACGCCGTCGCGACCCCGGTGGGCCACGCATTGACCGCCACACGGCCTGCCTGCGCCAGTAGGACGCGGACCGCCGCGAGACCGTCTGGATCGGTGTCGCCCTCCCCTTCGGCCGTGAACACGGAAGCGGCAAGCGACGGCTGTAGCCGCGCCAGCACGTCCAGCGGCTGATCCGTGTCGGAGTATTCGGCGACGAGCGCGACCGGACCGAAGCATTCGTCCAGCAGTGCGGATCCGGGAACCAGGTCGTCGATGGCGACACGGATCACGTTCGGGACGGCCGTGAAGGAGTCGTGGCTCCCGTCGATCACGGACCCGTCCGCCCGGCGCCCCGCGTGCGCGGCCTTCTCGAGTTGCGCCACGCGGTCGTCGTAGTGCGCTGCGATCCCGGCGGTCAGGAGGGGCGCGGGCCGAACCCGCGCGGTCTCTGTTTCGATCGCACCAGGGAAACCGTGGCCGGCCGGCGCGAGGAGAAGGCCGGGCTTGGTACAGAACTGGCCCGCCCCGAGCGTGAAGGACGAGACGAATCCTCCCGCGATCCGGTCCCTCTCGCGAACCGCGCCCGGGGTCACGAAGACGGGATTGACCGTGCCCATCTCCGCGTAGACGGGAACCCCGCGCCGTGAGCCGCGCTCGACCAGAGCCATGCCGCCCGCCTGACTGCCGGTGAACGCCACGGCGCGGATGCGCGGATCATCGACCAGCTGAAGCCCAGAGTCGAACCCGACGACCATGCCGTAGCTTCCGGCCGGCGCACCCGCCGCCTGCAACGCGCGGTCGACGATCCGCAGCAGGAGCTGCGACAGCATCGGATGCGCCGGGTGCGCCTTCACGACGACCGGGCACCCGACGCTGAGCGCGGACGCCGCGTCGTGGCCGAAGCAGCCGAATCCGAACGGAAAGTTGCTCGCTCCGAATACCGCCACCGGACCCACCGGAACATTCCAGCGTGAGAGCCGCGCACCGTCCGGCAGGGTCTCCGTCGACAGGCGGAGATAGCTGCCCTCCAGCGCGACCCGCGCGTAGAACTTCGCGCTCTCCGACGCTTTGATGATCTCGCCGCGGAGCCGCTCCACTCCGAGAGCAGTCTCCCGGTCCGCCAGCTCGGCCAGCTCTTCGAAGTGTTCGGTGAGAGCATCCGCCACCGAATACACCCACTCGAGGCGCCGCTCGGGATCCGACCTGCCGAGCTCCCCGGCCGCTGCCGCGGCGCGGGCGATGATGGCGGTCACCTCGTTCGGTGTCGTGTGGGGCACTTGCGCCTGAGCGCGCCCGGTGCGCGGGTCGAAGCTCGTGTCCGCGCCGACCGACTCCGCAAGGTTCGTTGTGCTCATGTGCTCTCCTTGATGCGGTTCCGGCTTGCGTCACTGTGCTCGCCCAACGTGGGAGGGGCGCTCAGGCGATCGGCCAGCAGCGGATTTCACACGATCGGGTGTCGGACCCGTTTGCCAACAGTCTGCCCTGCGGAGTCCAGTACGTCGATGGGCGGACCGGACCGAGTTCGCCTGCGAGTCGGATGCGCTCCTCCTCCCCCGGCCTTCTCGGCTCTGGTGTCTCCGCAAACCTTCGCATCCCATCATTTAAGTTGTGCGCAATATAATTGTGTGCAATGATCGTGACATGCGATCAACAGCTCCCGTGCTCGATGAGATGCTGTGCTTCGCGCTCTATTCGGCGTCCCACCTGATGGGGCAGAAGTATCGCACCCTCCTTGCACCCTGGGACCTGACTTATTCGCAGTACCTGGTCCTCGTTGTGCTTTGGGATGACGACGGCGTCACGGTGGGGGAGCTCGGCGATCAGCTCGGGCTGGACTCGGGCACGCTCTCGCCACTCCTCAAGCGGATGGAGGCCCGCGGGCTTCTGACGCGAACGCGATCCAGCGCCGACGAGCGCGTCGTAACCGTCAACCTGACCGACCGGGGCCGAGACCTCCGGGAAGACCTGTCCGAGATACCGGCATGTCTGGCCCGCGAGACGGGACTGACTGCTCCCGAGGCCCACAAGATGCTCGGAATGGTGCGCGAGCTCACGAGCACCATGCGATGAACACCGGCGGCGGAAGCCGCCCGCTGAACCGAATCCACCACGCAACGAAGGAACAACTATGGAAATCCTCTACACCGCCGAAGCTCTCTCCACCGGCGAAGGCCGCAACGGTCATGTCCGCTCCACGGACGGCCGGGTCGACCTAGACCTGGCGATTCCGGTGTCGATGGGTGGCTCCGGGAACGGCGCCAACCCGGAGGAACTGTTCGCCGCCGGCTATTCCGCCTGCTTCCACTCGGCTCTTCAGGGCGTGGCACGGGCCCAGAAGGTGAAGATCACCGACTCGACGGTCGGCGGCCGCGTCAGCATCGGCCCGAACGGCCAAGGAGGATTCCAGCTCGCGGTACTCCTCGAGGTCGCGATCCCGGGCCTCGAACACGACCAGGCGCAGGCTCTCGCCGACGCCGCCCACCAGGTGTGCCCTTACTCGAACGCCACCCGAGGCAACATCGACGTCACCATCAACGTCGTCGACGAGTAATGGCCCCGCTGCCCGTGGCATTCGTGTCGCGGGCAGCGGACTTCAGCTCAGGATGTCCTTGGTGCTGAACCGCCCGTAGGCGAGCGCACCGCAGACGACGGCGTATCCGAGCTGCAGCAGCGCGTTCTGACCGAACGATCCCCAGGCGATCGGTTCCCTCAACAGGTCGCCGAACGAAAGCCAGTAGTTCGTGAACAACCACGGGTGCAGCCAGGCCGTCTGGTCGAGCGAATCGAGCACCTGCGAGACCACCGCCAGCACCACCGTCGCCGCCATCGCGCCGACCGGAACCGTCGTCAGCGTGGAGAAGAGCAGACCGATCGCGGAGAACCCGAGCAACGACAGGGTCACGTAACCTGCGATCAGCAGGAGGCGGAGGATCCAGTCTGCGGGTTCGATGCTGTTCCCCGACAGCAGCGTCGCGCGCCCGACCGGGAAGAGCACGACACCAACCAGCGTCCCCCCGGCGACCACTGCGAGCGTCGACGCCGCGCAGAATGCCGCCGTGCCGATGTATTTGACGGCCAGGAGCCGCGCTCGCCCCGTGGGTGCGGTCAAGAGATACCGCAGAGTGCCGAGTCCGGCCTCGCCGGCGATCGCGTCGCCCGCGACGACCCCGGTGGTCAACGGCAGAAACAGCGGGATGCACACCACGAGCCCGACCACGCCGACGAACAGCCCGTTCTGAGTGACCTGGTCGAGGAACGCGGGGCCGCCGCCCGATCCGCCGGGAGACGAGGCGACACGGACCGCGACTCCGATCAGAATCGGTACAGCGGCAAGCGCGACGAGCATCGCCCACGTCCGGCGACGGCGAAAGAGAAGGGATAGCTCCGAGCCGAGAAGAGCGAGGAGGGATCGGCCGCGGAAAGCGTCGCGCCCCTCCTGTTCATACTCGATGTCCGCCGCGCTTCTACTGCTCAACGTCGAAGCCCTCCCCGGTCAGCGCTACGAAACGATCCTCGAGGCTGACGCCTTCGACACTGAAGCCACGCACGCGGATGCCGGCCGCGACCAGGCCTTCGACGATCTTCTCCGCGGGGGGCGCACTCCGCCCGATGCGGGCACGCACTTCGCCGGCATCGGCGCCGGCTGCATCCGCGCCGGCTGCATCCGCGCCGGACGCGCCACCTCGCGCCTCAGAAGACTCCTGGCGCTTCACCTCGAGCCCCAGACGCGCCAGCACAGCGCGTGCCGGCTCGATATCGGGCGTGAGCACGCGGACGTCACGTCGGCCGGCTCCCCGCAACTCGGCGAGGGTTCCCTGTGCGACGAGACGCCCGGCGCTCATGATCCCGGCGTGAGAGCAGATCTGTTCGATCTCCGCAAGGAGATGACTCGAGACGAAGACCGTCGTCCCCTCTTCGGCGAGTGACCGGACGAGTGACCGGACCTCCCGCGTCCCCTGCGGGTCGAGCCCGTTGGTCGGTTCATCGAGCACCAGAAGCTCGCGCGGCCTCAGCAACGCGCTCGCGATGCCCAATCGTTGCTTCATTCCGAGCGAGTACGCTCCAACCCGCTTCCCGGCCGCATGGCCGAGACCCACGCGCTCGAGCGCTGCGGTGGCACGGGCGCGCCGGGTCGAGGGCTGGGCGCGCGGGTCCGCAGTATCGAACCGGATCAGGTTGGCCATCCCGGAGAGGAACGGATAGAAAGCGGGACCTTCGACCAGCGCGCCGACCCGCGGAAGCACGGTGCTGGACAGCCCGGGCATCTGACGACCCAATACGCGCGCTTCCCCCGAAGTCGCGTTCACCAGCCCGAGCAGCATCCGAATGGTCGTCGTCTTCCCCGAGCCGTTCGGTCCGAGGAATCCGAACACCGCGCCGTGAGGCACATTCAAGTCGACACCGTCAACCGCTGCGTGCGCGCCGAACTTCTTCGTCAGCCCGCGCGTCTCGATGGCGAGATCTCCGGCGGAGCCGGGCTGCCTCATGAACCGGCGGCGGCCTGCAGGGCGGAGACCGGCACGGAACCGATCAGCACACGCCCGTCATTCGTCATCAGGACATTGACGAGTGACGTGCTCAGGACGCGCCCTCCGGACACCTGCTTGGTCAGATCCTTGACGAGCGGTGAGCTGACTGTCGCCTGGAAGCTCGACGGCAGCGCACTTGCGGGCAGCTCGACGATCTTGCTCCAGCCGCTGCCGATCGTGGCTTGACCGGCAGTGCCGTTCGTCGCCTGACCCGAGCCTGCCGACCCGGTGAGCGGCTGTGCTTCCGGCCGGGCGGTGAGCGTCTTCGTGGTCACCTTGGCACCGGCCGGCGGCGTGAAGTCGAAGAGCGCGGCGGACGGAGCCTGAAGCTTGATGCTGGTGAACTGCACCTGGACGGCCGGAGCGCTCTGACCGCGAGCCAGCACCTCGACCGACAACGGGAGCCCGCTCTGCGAATCGACCGCGATCGATACCGACCCGACGAGTGTTCCCGTCGTGCGCGGGGTCAGCACGAGATCGTACGCTGTCCGGCCGGCAACGCGCACGTTGCCGCCCAGAGTCACCTGAGTGGTCGGCGACACGCTCGTGAGGAACTGCTGAGCCAGCGATGACGGGGTCGGAGTCGACCCCGCCGTGGGCGCGTGCTCGGTCTGACCGGCGGGCAGCAGCACGTGTGCGGCGGTGTTCTTCTTGGAGTCGTAGGTCCAGACACTGTTGCCGTTTCGCACCAGATCGGATTCCGACAACGATCCGGTGAGTTCCACCCGCACCTGGGTGCGGCCGTTCACGTAGACACGTGCGGTGTGCGATCCGCTCAGCAATTGCAGTGCGCTCGACAGCGACGCGACGTCTCCGGAGGAGCTCGAACCGACGTCTCCGGAGGAGCTCGAACCGACACCGGACGGAAGCGACGGCAGTCCGAGCTGCGAACTCTGCGAGACGGTACCGGAGAACTGAGAGACGGTGCTTGACGCAGCCAATTGCAGAACCTGCTGAGGGGTCTTATCCGGCAGGGTCACCGCGGCGGAGGCGGGAAGCGACCATGCCAGCGCGGCGCCGGCCACGACAACGGGAGCGATCATCGCCGGCAGCCAGCGGACCCACAAACGTCTGTTCATTGCATGCCTAACCCGGCGCCTTCCGGCCCGCACTTGCGGACGCGGCTTCGGGGATGCGGCGCCTGTCCCTCAGGGTACGCCGCGAGCCGGGGGGATAGGTGCGACTTTCCTGGGAACGGTCGCTCCGATCCAGCTCTCCCGATCAGCGCGATTTCCCCTTCAGCGCGACCGGGTGTGCTGCTCACTCACGCCCGAGCAACGCGATCGCGTCGAGGAACGTATCGCCCACCGCCGCAGAGTCGACACCGAGCGCCACCTCCATGTCGGCGCCGATGCGGGTGCCTTCCGCATCGAATTCCGTTCGCCGGTCGACGATCGTCTGGCCGCGGCCCAGCCCCTCGAGGTTCACCGCGACCGCGTGCCGTTCGGTCAGGAACGAGTCCGGTGCCACGGTCATGCAGACCGCGCCCGCGTCACCGATCAGACCGTCATGCTCGAATACCGCCCCGCCTTCGGTGACGGGCTGATACGTGAGCAGCTGCCCGACCACCTTTTCGGCTGCCGAGCCGTTGGAGAGCAGGTGTCGCGCCCGGTGCTCCGAGACCCGAACCTCCTCGAAGACGTCGAGCCCATACATCCGCAAGGCGATTCCGGAGGTGGCGACGATGTACGCGGCTTCCGGATCGTGCCACACATTGAACTCGGCGACCGCTGTCGCATTTCCGCGTCCGGCCGATCCGCCCATGAACACGATCTCGCGGATGTTCTCCGCCACTTCGGGGGCGACCCGCAACAGGAGCGCCAGATTGGTCTGCGGGGCCAGTGCGATCAGAGTGACCGGCTCCGGGGACGCGAGGATCTCCCGTCGCATGACCGCCACGGCCCCGGCGGGATCTGCTTTCCGTCGGCTCGCAGGCAAGACGACCCCACCCAGCCCAGTGGCCCCGTGCACGTGAGAGGCCGGGCGGGCGTCCGCGATCAGCGGACGATCTGCGCCCGCACCGATCGGGATGTCAGGGGCGCCGGCGACGTCCAGGATCCGCATCGTGTTGTCGACCACCTGGGGCAGCGGCACGTTTCCGGCCACGCAGGTGATCGCGCGAATGTCCAAACCAGGATGCCCGACGGCGAACATCAGCGCGAGGGCGTCGTCTGTTCCGGTGTCGACGTCGAGGATGACGGGGCGCGCGGCCATCAGGCACCGAACTCCGCGGGGGTCACGTAGACCTTCCGCAACGTTTCGGTGACCGTCCACAGGGTTCGCTGTCCAGCCCGCAACCTCACGACGTCACCGGTCTGGATGACGATCGCGTCATCGGACTCCTGGAACTGGACTGTGGCGCGCCCGGCAAGAACGACGAAGACCTCGTCCGCCTCGATGTCGCGCATCGCGCCCGCCGTCATCTCCCACACCCCTATCTCGGTCCCGGCGAACTCTCCGAGGACCGCCAGACCGGTCTGCGGCGAACCGTCAGCGACCTGGTCGGTCGGAACGTCCTCTCGCTCCAGCTCGATCGAGGCGGCCGCCGTGCGGACCTCGGTATCCAACGTCATTGCCGGCATCTCTTTTCGTAGGGTCTTTTCGCAGGGCTCGCGGTCGATTCGCCGCCAGCCTATCGGCCGCAAGGGGAACAAGGGCAAGCGGAATAGCGGCACGCCTGCCTATGCTGAGAGAACTGTGAAACGCATCGGATTCCTGTCCTTCGGCCACTGGCAGCCGATCGCCGGCTCCCAGACGCGCACCGCCCGCGACGCGCTCGTCCAGTCGGTCGAACTCGCCGTCGCCGCCGAGGAGCTCGGGATCGACGGCGCATTCGTCCGCGTGCATCATTTCGCGCGGCAGCTGGCATCGCCGTTTCCGCTGCTTGCCGCGATCGCCGCCCGGACCCACCGGATCGAAATGGGCACCGCGGTGATCGACATGCGCTATGAGAACCCGCTGTACATGGCGGAGGAGGCCGCGGCGACCGATCTTCTCGCCGACGGCCGGCTGCAGCTGGGGATCAGCCGGGGATCGCCCGAGTCCGCACTGCGCGGCGCGGAGTCGTTCGGCTACGTGCCGGCGGAGGGTATGACGGACGCCGACGAAGCGCGGGCGCACACGGAGCTGTTCCGGGCCGCGATCGCGGGAGCCGGAGTGGCCCAGGCGGATCCGCAGATGACCGGTACCACCGGCGCTCTCGCGATCCAGCCGCAGTCGCCCGGCCTTACGGAACGTATCTGGTGGGGTTCCGGCACGCGGGCGACGGCGGAATGGACTGCGGCGCAGGGCATGAACCTGATGAGCTCCACGCTCTTGACCGAGGACACGGGTGTCCCGTTCGACGAACTCCAGGCCGAGCAGATCGCGCGATACCGCGACGCCTGGAAAGCGGCGGGCTGGGAGCGCGTCCCGCGCATTTCGGTCAGCCGCAGCGTGATCCCCCTCGTGACCGACGAGGACAGGGCATACTTCGGGAACCGTGCGGAGGACGAGGGTGACCAGGTCGGCTACCTGGACGGAGGCATCGCACGTTTCGGGAAGAGTTACGTCGGCGAACCCGACGTGATAGCCGAAGAGCTGTCGCACGACGCTGCGGTCCGGGAAGCGGACACCATCCTGCTGACCGTGCCGAACCAGCTGGGTGTCGACTACAACGCGCGGCTTTTGGAGACGATCGCCCAGCATGTCGCGCCGGCCTTCGGCTGGCGGCCGCCTGACCAGCGCGATCAGACGGAATCGGGTCCGGCATCGTCGAACATCTGAGCGGATTCGCAGACTCGCACCCGCGATCCTCAGGCGCTCCATTGGATCGCGTGGGTATGCTCGGCGCCAGCTACTCGCGGTCGGCGGATCGACGCCTTCCTGCGGCGGGCGGCGAACGGATCTCGAGGAGCCGGCGAAAACTGTGACGAATGACATCATCGAGCGGGCGCGGACCCTGGATTGGGACGCGCTGGAGCAGCTCGCCGCCGTGCAGCGGCAGGCGCAGAAAGAGGATGGGCCCGATTACCTGAGCGGGAGGGCGAAGTTGATCCAAGTCCCCGAGCGGCACGATGCGATGACCGGCACGACCGAGGCGATCGAAGAAGCCGTCCTCGAGGTGGAGCACGACGAGGAAGTCACGCCGCTGCTGATCAACCGGACTCTCGGCAAGGCGCGCGCAGCTGTGCGCTGGGCCGCGCTGGCATCCGACAATCGCAGGCTGCTCACGTCTGGAGAATATGAGATCCTGACCCGCGCATGGCGAACGGTCGTCGGCGACCTCTGAACCGCACTGCGCCCGTCGCGTAGACCGGATGCCGGAGTGTTACGGACTGCTCTGGATAATCCTCCCGATCGGGGCGACCATCGTAGTGAGGACGGCAGTCCTCCACGGAGGTCGTCATGCATGAGGATCAGATCTTCCAGAACCGGGTCGATGCGGGCAGGCGGCTGGCGCCGATGCTCTCGGAGTTCCGCGGGACGGATGCCGTCGTGCTGGGAGTTCCGAGGGGAGGGGTACCCGTCGCGTTCCAGGTGGCGGGCGAGCTGTCTCTTCCTCTCGACGTGATCATCGTAAGGAAGCTCGGCCTGCCGGAACAGCCCGAAGTCGCGATGGGCGCGATCGGGGAGGACGGCGCGCGCGACTTCGACGACTCGTTTCTCGCCCGCGGCTGGGTTTCCGTCGACGACGTCGGGGGAGTGGAAGAACGAGAGCGGGCCGAACTGGCGGCTCGGATCGGACGCTTCCGCGCTCCGGACGCCAAAGCAGATCTGCGTGGCCGCACGGCGATCGTCGTCGACGATGGCATCGCGACCGGTGCGACCATGCGCGTGGCGTCCAGGGTCGCGCGCGCGCTCGGCGCGGACTGCGTGATTACTGCCGTGCCGGTCCGCCCGGCCGGCTTCCGCGCCGCCGATGCGGACGCGGACGCCCTCGTCAGCGTGCTGCACCCCGCGGACCTCTGGGCGGTCGGCGCGTACTACCGCGATTTCACTCAGACCACCGACGATGAGGTGGCCACACTACTCGAGACGGCCAGGGCTCAGAGGTTGGACGAGGCTCCCTGACCGTCCGGAGCGTTCGGTGCCGACCAGTCGGCCGGCGCGTTCCAGCGTGACAGCACGTCACGCCCGTGCTCGTAGCCGAGTTCGCTGATGGTCGACGTCGAAAGTGTGAACATGTACCCGGCGGTCGGAGGCAGATCGACCCAGGCGACCGCAAGCGCGCGCAGTATGTGGCCGTGGCCGAACAGCAGGACGTTCTGATTCTGGTCGAGGGTTTCGACGGCGCGCCCGAGAACCGCGTTCGCCCGCTGCCGCACCTCCGCGGCCGACTCTCCCGGGGTCTCGCCCGGCGGGACTCCGTCGCTCCAGAGATCCCACGGGCCGCCGCGCTGTTCGACGATCTGCTGCGTGGTCAGTCCTTCGTATGCTCCGTAGTCCCACTCCGCGAGCGAGGGCTCCACCTGAACACGGTCGCCGAAACCGGTCAGGCGTGCCGTCTCGAGGGCCCGCTGGCGAGGACTCGACAGAACGAGTCCGAATTGCCAGCGGCTCAGGATCGGCGCGACGGCCAGCGCCTGTTCCTTCCCCACATCGGTGAGAGGAAGATCGGTCACTCCGGTGTGACGGCCGGTGCGGCTCCAGGGCGTCTGCCCGTGGCGGACGAGGACGATCCGTGCAGAAGTCGTGCGGTCGTGTCCGTCGGTCGGTCTGGTCACGCGGGGAGCCCTTCGGTTCGGCGGTCGACGTCCCAGAGGTGATGGATGGGATCGTGCATGAAGTACTGAAGCAGAGTCACGACCGTGAACGCGGATCCGTCGCTGCGGTAACCCGTGCGATCGAGAGCCTCCGCACTCACGTCCTCGACCGCGATAGCCATCCGTTCGCCAGCCTCGGCCAGCTGCACGGATACCGCTCTCGGGTCCTGATCGCCGTACCGTTCGGCGATCGCCGTCGCGTCCTGGTCCCAGTTCTCGAAGTGGGGAGCGTCCTCGCTGAGCATCAGGTCCAGACGACGGTGGAAAACGCGGAAGACATCGCGGACGTGCGCACCGTACTCGAGTGAGGACCACGTGCTCTCATCCGGCCGCTCACGAACTTCCGGTCTGGCGAGAACTTCGGGCCAGGCACGCACGTTGTCGCGGATGAGCTCGGGAATGCTCCGCACGCTCACCCCGGATGCGTCATATCCGCACTCGGGGCACGGTCGTTCCAGCACCCACGTCCAGTTCTTCGTGTCGGGAACGATGGCCATAGCCCGATTCTATGCAAGGGAGCGGGTCGAGGACGTCAGTGGGCCGGCTGGCAGACCGCCGCGGCCTTCATCGCGGCATCAGTCTGGTCCGCGGTCCATGGGAGCGAGATCGACGGCGCCTTGCCGGCTTTGCCTGCCTTGGCGGGCGCCGTCGAGGCGATGGTCGCCAGTTTCAGGCCCAGGTTCTGGATGAACGAGGACCCGGCGGACGAGTTGTTGAGCATGACGACCACGGTCAGCCCCGAGGTGGGGTCGCTCATCATCGCGGTCAGGAACCCCGGGACATCGCCGACCTGACCACGGAGCGGCCCGAACTGCTGAGCACCGAGACCCCACGTCTGCCAGGAGGGAACCGGAGAACCCATCGGCACGGTGCTCCACTGGGCCTTGGCCGTCCCTTTCGACAGCAGCGCTCCAGACGCAAGCGCTTCGGAATACTCCTTCAGATCCGACAGGTTGGACACCACACCCCCTGCGGTCCAGGAAAGAGTCGGGGACTGGGTTGCCACATCGTTGACCGTTCCGCACTGTGGCGACCCGTCCGTGTTCAGCGCGGTCGCATAACCCTGGGGCGCGGGCGCCGTCAGTGAATTGACCGTCGGGAGACTGGAGTTGTCCATTCCCAGGCGCTGGAAGATGTACCGGTCGTACAACTGCTCCCAGTTCTGACCCGACTCACTCTGCAGAGCCATCCCGAGCAGGATGATTCCGGCGTTCGACTGTGTGAATGACGTAGTCGAGCCGGGGGTGGCCGCCCCCATTCCGTCGGTGACCAGCTCGAGCGGCACCCACTGCCTGGTCGGATTGTCCACGAACTGCGGCTGGAGCTCCGCCGTGTAGTCGCCGATCCCTGACGTGTTCTGACAGAGCTGCCGAAGCGTCGTCCCGCTCGTCCCGGTCATCTGGGGAAGCAGGCTCTCGACCTTGTCGTCCAGTTTCACTTTCCCGGAATCGACCATCTGCAAGAGCACGCTGCAGGTCATCGACGTCGTCACCTGACCGATGCGGAAATGCATCGACGTGGTCATCGGGGTGGCTCCCTTGACCGCGGTAGTGCCGACGCCCGCGGTCCAGCTGCCAGACCACGGTGCCCACACGCCGACGATGGCGCCGGAGGCACCCGACAGGGTCATCGCCTGCGACACCGCGTCGTTCAGTTGCTTCGTGATGCTGGAGGGGAGCGGGCCCGAAACCTGATTCGGCCAGTCGGGAGTGGCCTGCGGCAGCTCGGAGCATCCCGCAAGAACGAGAGCGAATGCGACGAGTCCGGCGACGACACCGAGACGGCGTGCGCGCACTCGACCCTTCTTCATTCAGCCCCCCGTTATTTCACAATGTATTTAGGGATTCTAACCAGACTTAGTCGTTCGCCCCTGTCCGGGGAACCACCAGCACGCGTGGCTGGCAAAAATCGGAGGGTACTCCCAGGACATCATCAACTCATGAACCGGCCGACGTCCGGGTCGACACGGATGTCGCTCGGCCGCAGCGGGCGGGTGAGGTACAGCCCATCGAGGGAAGTGAGACGGCTGAGCGCCACATACGTCTGGCCGGGGGAGAAGGCGCGGGCCCCGAGGTCGATTATCGCGCGGTCGTAGGACTTTCCCTGGGACTTGTGGATGGTCACCGCCCAGGCCAGCCGAAGTGGAAACTGCGTGAACTCCGCAACGATGTCCTTGGAAAGCTTCTTCGTCTCCGAAGAGTACGTGTAGCGATACTTCTCCCAGGTCACCGGATCGACCTCGTGGATCTCTCCGTCGACATCGACGAACACAGTGGAGTCGATTCTCGTGACGGTGCCGATCGTGCCGTTCACCCAGCGGGATCCGTCGCTCGCTCCGGCGTCGTTCCGGAGGAACATGACCTGGGCGCCGACTTTCAGCTCCAGCGATTCGTCCGCAGGGAACGTGCGACCTCCGAAGTCGCCGCTCACCTCGGCCTTGGCGGTCTGCATACGGCCCGGCAGCTTTCGGAGTGCGTCGGCATTGATGCGATTCACCGTGTCGTTCCGCGTGGCCAGCGTGATCACGTCATCGGGAGCCGGCCGCGCGCCGACCGTGTTCAGGCGGTCGGCGATCTCCTTGGTGACCATTCCGTAGCGGACGGCGTTCAGCATCGCCTTGAAGTCCGCCTCGTTCTGGCGGTGGATCTGCCCGAGTTCGACGATCTTCAACTCGGCCTCGCGCCATACTTTCGCGTCGAAGAACCACATCGACCGATAGTTGTCACTGAAATACGCGCGCTCGTCGGCGTCGCCTGGAACCGGCGCAAGCTGGTAGGGATCGCCGAAGAGCACCACCTGGACTCCCCCGAAGGCGTCCTCCTTGCGCTGACGAGCTTGACGCAGACTGCGGTCGATCGCATCCAGGAGGTCGGCGTTCATCATCGACACCTCATCGATGACCAGCGTGTCGATGGTGTTGAGAAGCTTCCGGAGGTCTGCGCTCTGCTCGATGTCGTGGTCGGCGATGACCCCGATCGGAAGCCGGAAGAGCGAATGTATCGTCTGGCCGCCCACGTTCAAGGCCGCGACGCCCGTCGGAGCGCAGATCACGATCTGCTTGGAGGTGTTCCACGAGAGGTGGTTCAGGAGGGTCGACTTGCCCGTGCCGGCGCGACCGGTGACGAAAACATGCTGACGGGTGTTCTCGATCAACTCGAAGACGGCCGCCTGTTCGGCCGAGAGCGTCACGCGATCCACCGACACCGCCTCCTCCCGCGCCATCACAAAACCCTACGCGACGGCCGGGCTGCAGACGCGCGCGAAGTGCGCGAGTCCCGGCGCCGCGCCACGATGATGGCCGACAGGACCGCAGCTACGACGATCGAGCCGATCCAGAAGACCGTGCCGCCGGCCACCTGGTCGACGGATGGTGGTGCGCCCCACGTCCGCCCCATCGCACCGAACCAGTCCGCGAGCAGCAGTTCGTCCGTCGACGCCGCCCACAATCCGGTCGCGACGAGGGCCGCAGTCACTCCCGCGAGGAGCAGCAGACGCCATCCGGTCCGGAGTCGCGCGGTCCGCGCCGTCAGAGCATGGACGAGCAGCAGACCGGCGGCGAGCAGTTGCAGAGCAGCCCACCCGTGGCCGAACGAGTTGACGGTGGACCAGCGGAGGAGGGGCCCGACGCTGAACGCCCACACACTCCCCGCGAAGACCACCGCTGCCGTAGCCGGGTGGGCGAAGAACCGCACGATCCGCGATCGCGAGAACGCCCTGAGCCACTCACGGGCGCCGCGCGATCCGTCGGTCCGCGTGTGAAGGGTTCTGCATGCGAGCCTGAGCGGCGCCCCCTGAACCAGCAACAGCGGGACCACCAGCGACCACGCGAGGCCGACCGCAACGTCGACCGAGAACAGAGTGTTCCGGTAGACGGCCGGTCCGCCCGACGTGAGCCATGCGGCCAGAGCCAGTCCCGCGAACCACAGGATCGTCCGACCGACAGGCCAATGGTGGCCCCGGTGGCGCAGATGGCGGACGCCGACGACGTACAGAACGGCGGCGAACGCGAATGCCAGTGCCCAGCCGAGGTCGAGACGCCATTCCCCGAGCAGATTCGCGAAGCCGAAGGGCGGCGGGAGCGGATGCGAGGTCAGGATCTCGGCCGGCGTGGCGTTCGCGGGCACCGCACGGGCGATCGGGGCCTGCCTGGACGGTAGGACCGCAGACACTCCGAACGCGATGGCGAGGAACCCCAGTTCCAGTGCGAGGAGCCGGGGGAGGGTCGGCGCGTGGTTCCGCGAACGGATCACCAGCAGCACGACCGCCGCAGCGACCAGGATCACCACCTTGGACAGCAACAGGACGCCGTAATCGGCACCGAGATCGGGAGAGGATCCGAGGCGATACACGGCCTCGCTCGCTCCGGAAAGCGCGACGACGATGAAACTCACGTCGGCCAGAGGCCGGAATCGGGTCGCGACGACTCGCCAGCGCGACTCGCCAAGCCTGGGACGCAGGAACACGAGGGCTGCCAGGCCTCCCAGCCAGACGCTCGCGAACACGACATGGAGCATCAACGATTCGGCGCCGCCCGGGGCGAGCCCCGCTGCCTCGGCATCGGCCACGGGCCAGAGCGACGCGATCGCGAGGATCACGAGAAAGGCGGCTCCGCCCAAACTCCTGATGAGAAAACAGAGTGCCGTGATCACGGCTGCAATGAGAGCAGTGACGAGCCAGGCAGCCGATTGCGCCGATTGTGTGGACAAGAATCCGCTTGCCGCCGCGAAGATCGTCATGACGCCGGCGGACACGGCCGCCGTGTCGAGCGCGCGCGGGAACTCGTCTCTGGTCGGGTCCAGGGCGAAGCTGGCCAGGACGAGCAGGCCGATGGTTGTGGCGGCAGCGAGATCGAAGACCAGAGCGCTGACGCTCCCCGCCCAGCCGGAGATCGCCGGGGATTGGCCCGAACCGGTGGTCGCACCATAGGCGACGGCCCAGGCGGCCACCGCCGCGACGATCACCGCCCCTGCGCCGACCGCAGCCCACCGTTTTGCCACGCGCTCCAGCCTAGGGTGTGGTGACTGCACGGCCGCCGAGCGCGTGCTCTGCTGTCCCGCGTTCGCTCTGTGGAGGACGAGCGCCCCCGACGATTGCCGAGTAGGCGATCGTGCCGTCAGGCGATCTACCGCGTTGGACGATCCGTCGCGTTAACTGCGAGGGTCCGGCCGCCTCAGGCGACCGGACCCTCGCGGAAACTCGTGTGCTACTTGACGGCAGCCTTGAGCTTGGAGCCCGCGGTCAGCTTGACGCGGTGGCCGGCCGGGATCTTGATCTCGGCGCCGGTCTGGGGGTTGCGGCCGGTGCGCGCAGCGGTCTCGGTGCGCTCGGCGGAAAGCCAACCCGGGATGGTGACCTTGCCACCAGCGGCAACGGTCTCCGCCACGGCGGCGAAGAATGCATCGAGAACGCCGCCGACGGCAGCCTGGCTCTGACCGGTGGACGCGGCGATGCTCGCGACGAGTTCGGTCTTGTTCAGCGACTTGTCAGCCATTGAATGTCCTCCTCGGACCTAGTGCTGTGTCATACAGCTCACTTTGTAGAACGGTTAGGGCCGGGTCGGCCGTTACGTTTGGTCGTTCGACCGCCTTGAATGTACCAGAAAGGCCCGCAGTTTCGCGGATTTCCGGGGTTTTCAGCGTGATTGGACACCTTCAGCAGCACTAAAAGGGATGCAAAAGGGGCGGACGGCCTAAGCCGTCCGCCCCTCCGGAGAACTGATTGACTACCAGCTGGACTTCGTGATGCCGGGCAGCTCGCCTCGGTGCGCCATATCGCGGAACCGGACACGCGAGATGCCGAACTTGGTCAGCACACCGCGGGGGCGGCCGTCGACGGCGTCCCTGCTGCGCACACGGATCGGGGACGCGTTGCGCGGAAGCTTCTGCAGCCCGACCCGGGCAGCTTCGCGGGACTCGTCGGTGCCGTTCGGGTCGACGAGAGCCTTCTTCAGCTCAAGACGCTTCGCAGCGTAGCGATCGACGACCAGCTTGCGCTGCTCGTTCCGGGCGATCTTGCTCTTCTTTGCCATGTCTTAGCGCTCCTCGCGGAATTCGACGTGCTTGCGCACGATGGGGTCGTACTTCTTCAGCACGAGGCGGTCGGGGTCGTTGCGGCGGTTCTTCTTGGTCACGTAGGTGTAACCGGTGCCAGCCGTCGAACGGAGCTTGATGATGGGTCGGACGTCCTGTTGCTTGGCCATCAGATCTTCTCCCCTCGTGCGAGGAGGTCCTTGACGACCGACTCGATGCCGCGTGCGTCGATCACCTTGATGCCCTTGGCCGACAGGGTCAGCGTGACGTTACGGCGAAGCGACGGCACGTAGTACGTCTTCTTCTGGATGTTCGGGTCGAAGCGACGCTTGGTACGCCGGTGCGAGTGCGAGATGTTGTGGCCGAAGCCGGGAACGGCTCCTGTCACTTGGCAGACTGCTGCCATGGTTATCCTCCAATACCGCGGTCGCACAGTGCGATCCGCCCAAGATCTCTTGTCGGCGTGCGACATCCCGTGATCGTGAGAAGGGGGATGGGCACACGAACTGAACGGGAGAGGCCCGATCAGCCAAAGATCAATACTACGATGCTTGTGCTTCCTGCCGCAAATGCGCGTCACTGGACCGCGCCGCAGCCGTGCAGTCTGCGCACAGTCCGAAGATGTCGACCACGTGCTGCGCCTGTGTGAAACCGTGAGCGGCCGCAGTGGCAGCGGCCCAGGTCTCCACCTCGTCGGCGGCGATCTCGACCGTCAGCCCGCAATTCCTGCAGATCAGATGGTGATGGTGGCCCGTCCGGCACGCTCGGAACAAATTCTCGCCATCGGGAGACTGGAGCGAATCCGCGTCTCCGGTCCCCGCGAGATCGTTGAGCGCCCGGTAGACGGTCGCCAATCCGATCGGGGAGCCGACCTGCTGCAGTGTGGTGTGAAGCGCCTGGGCGCTGATGAATCCTTCGGTGCCCGCGAGCGCCTCGCGCACGGCCTCGCGCTGCCACGTGTTCCGCTTCGTCACGTGCACCTCTTCACTGGTTTCCACCGATTCTCGCGAACCGGCTCCATTTGCATCGGCATTCGACTTTAACCCTTACACCCGGGAGTTCACACCCGGTCGAGAACCGGTTTAACGCGTTCGGGATCGCCCACCCGTCGTCTGCGTGCCGCTCTTCTGCGCCTGGTCGCCGGCGAACCGATCAACCGGCAGATCACGTAGATGAGGAAGGAGATCGTCGTCACATACGGGCTGATCGGTATGTCCCCTCCGAGCGCGAGCAGGATCCCGCCGACGACCGAGACCAGGGCGAACGAGACGCTGAGGACCGGGACGACGCGCGGGGATGAGGACACCCGCATGGCGGCGGCCGCCGGAGTGACGAGAAGCGAGAGGACCAGGAGCGCACCGACGATCTGAACGGAGACTGCGACAGCCAGTCCGAGGAGGACCATGAATGCGAGGGAGACGAACCCGACCGGCACGCCGCGCGCCGCAGCGACATCCTCGTCGAGACTGTCGAACGACAGCGGCCGCCACATCAGAAGGAGCCCGGCCATGACGACGAGGCAGATCACGATGAGGGATCCGAGCTGAGGATTGTCCACCGCGACGATCTGGCCCGTCAGCAGCCCGAATTTGTTGGCACTCCGGCCCGGATAGAGCGCCAGGAAAAGGATGCCGAGCCCCAATCCGAAGGGCATGAGCACCGCGATGATGGAGTTCCTGTCCCTCGCCCTCGCTCCGAGGACGCCGATCAGGACCGCGGCCAGAAGAGATCCGAAGAGGGATCCAGCGACGACGTTCACTCCGAACAGCAGGGCGCCGGACGCCCCCGCGAACGAGAGCTCGCTGATCCCGTGGACGGCGAACGCCATATCCCGCTGCATGACGAAGACGCCGATCAGGCCGCCGACGATTCCCAGCGCGGCCCCGGCGATGATCGAATTCCGGACCAGGACCAGAAGCTGGCCGTAGTCCGCGAAGTCGAAGAGCTGGGACCAGAGTGACGGATTGGCCGTCAGGTGCATGATCATGATTGCGGCTCCGGGTGGGGTTCGGCGGTGTGCTGATGGTGCTCATGGGTCTGGCTGTCGGGGATGCCGACCACGACGATCCGTCCCCTGCTGCGGATGACGTCGACGGGCGTGCCGTAGAGGTCGCTGAGCACGTCTCCGCGCAGCACCTCATCGGGCGTGCCCGAGCGGAAACGTCCGCCGGCCAGGTACAGGACCCGGTCCACCATCTCCAGCACCGGGTTGACGTCGTGGGTGACGAAGACGACCGCGCTGTGGTGTGCGCGGCGCTGACCGTCGATCAATTGGCTCACCCCACGCTGATGCTGAAGGTCGAGCGAGAGGAGCGGCTCGTCGCAGAGCAGGAGGAGAGGATCGTCGGCGAGCGCCTGCCCGACGCGGAGCCGCTGCTGCTCCCCGCCCGACAGCATTCCCACGGGTGTCTTCGCGTACTCGGTGGCGCCCACCGCGGCGACGAGTCGGTCGACGCGCTCCCGGTCCGCGCGTCGAGAGATCGGAAGTCCCCATCGATGACCGTTCACGCCGAGTTCGATCATGTCCTGTGCACGCATCGGCGTC
>FSWU01000072.1_pt1 | contig 20199 bp, 16 predicted proteins | sample 1638061 | NCBI WGS metagenome assembly FSWU01 (sample SAMEA3914788, study PRJEB12502) | metagenome | biome: forest; material: soil | place: Canada | collected 2011-07-03 | depth 0.1 m
ATCCGCCTCGTTGCCGAACGTCATGGTGCCGAGCGTCAGCTCCGACACGACTGTCCCGCTGCGGCCAAGCTTGCGATACCTCATACCGATCCTTTCGACGTATCCGACGTCACGAATCTACGCCGTCCGGATGACGCGTTTCCGCGGTCTGATCCCGTTCGCGCACGCGATGCTAACCATCCGAACGGTTCACCGCCCACCGCGCAACGGCCACGCGCAGGCACTCTTGATTCACGACCGGCACCTGGATAATGTCGGGGCACTGCACGACATTGCACTCGAAGGAGACTCCAGATGAGTTCGATCGTGGTTCAGGCGTTCATCACTCTCGACGGTGTCGTTCAGGGTGGTGGTGGCCCGGAGGAAGATCGGGAGAACGGCTTCGAACTCGGCGGCTGGGCGATGGACTACGACGAACGCATGGACGCGCCGGACGAACTCAGCCAGATCATCCTCGAATGGGAACGCAAGACCGAGGTACTCCTGCTCGGCCGCAAGACGTACGAGATCTGGGCGGGCGCGTGGGGCGTGTGGGATGAGGGCGCCGAAGGCCTCCAGGGCGAGCTGACGCGCCGATACAATCGGGTGCCCAAGTACGTCGCATCGCGCACGCTGAGCGAGCTCGGCTGGAAGAACTCGCATCTGCTCGGGCCTGATCTGCCAGCCGCGGTCGAGGCACTCCGTTCGGCTCCGGGCGGCGAGATCAGGGTGTGGGGGAGCACCCGATTGATCAGAACGCTTGCCGAGCATGATCTGATCGATGAGTACCGCCTGGCCGTCTACCCGTTGGTGCTCGGCACCGGCAAGACGCTGTTTCCTGCCGGCTTTCCCTTGTCGACGTTTGTGCTGGCGGAGAGCCGCGCCCTGCGCTCGGGTGTGCTCGTCAATACGTACCGACGCTCCGGTGCGTGAAAGGCCTGAGCTCGCCCCACCATCACGACGATCAGCCCCGCCGTTGACCTCACCACGGGCATGCACCATCGCTTCGCGGACAGCTTCATCTTTGTGTGTTGATTAGTTTGTGGACAGCTTTGTATACGCCACTTCCGTCGAGCATTGAACGGAGCGATTATGGGGCATGAGCAAAGTCGTGACGACCAGGCGGGTCGAGTATTCCGAATTCGGCGGAGTGGACGAACTCGAGATCGTGGAGCGAGAACTCGACCCGCCGGGTCCGGGAGAAGTGCTCGTCGAGGTACTCGCTGCCGGCATCAACCACATCGAGGCTGAACTGCGAGAAGGCCAACTCGAGGGTCGTGTCCAGACGTCGTTTCCCCAGACGCAGGGTAGCGATTTCGCGGGTGTAGTGCGTGAACTGGGTGAAGGGGTGACGGACTTCCGGCATCACGCAGAAGTGCTCGGTCACGCTGGGCGTTCATCGCATGCAACCCACATCATCGTGCCGGCGAAGAATCTGGTCCACAAGCCGAAGCACCTGACGTGGGAGGTCGCGGGAGGCCTTGCCCTCGCGGGGCTCACCGCATGGGACACATTGGATTCGCTGCACCTGAGGGCGGGCGAGACTCTCGTCGTATCGGCTGCCGCCGGGGGTGTGGGCAGTATGGAGGTGCAGCTGGCCGGTCTGAAGGGTGTCAACGTGATCGGAACATGCGGCGAGCGGAACTTCGACTACCTCCGGCAGCTGGGTGTGAAGCCGGTTGTCTATGGCGATGGGCACGGCGATGGGCACGGCGATGCGCACGGCGACGGGCACGGCGATGCGCACGGCGATGGGCACGGCGATGCGCACGCCGCTGCGCACGAAGACTCGGCTGGCGCCGGGCGGGGCGACGGGTACGGCGATGGCAACGATGACGGGCAAAGTAACAGGCACGGCGACGGACTTGCCGAACGTATCTCCGCGCTCGCGCCGAACGGCGTCTCCGCATATATCGACAATTTCGGTCAGGAAAGCCAGGATCTGGCCGATCGACTCGGCGTCAGCAGGACGCGATTCCGCTCAGCCAAAGACCGTCAGGACATCGAGTTGAAGACGCTCGACCCGGATGACCAATTCCGCGATCATATGACCGATGTGCTGAAGAAACTCACAGCGCTGGCCGGCGATCGGAAGCTCGATGTCCTCATTTCGGGTTTCTTCCCGTTCCGCCTGGTGCGCGAGGCATTCGAGGATCTCGAACGCCTTCACGCCCGCGGCAAGATCGTGATGGGGATGCACCCCGCCAACGACGAAGCGCCAGTGCGCGCGCGAGACGTCGCGGACACGCGACCCTAGTCGCAAGGCATCGCGGATGCCGTGACCGATGCGCCAGACGTCGCGGACATCCGGCCCTAGCCGCTAGGCTCGAGGGAACGAGGGGGAGTATCCCGGGCGGCTCGTCAAGAGCCCGCGTCGTGAACGTCATCACGGTCCTGCAGTCGGGGCCCGGGCGCGACGGCATCCGATCAGCATTTCGGGTGCGGGAGAGACTTTCGAGGTTCTGCACGGACTCCTGCCGTGCCCTCCGAAAGGCTCATATGCAGCAGCTGGCACTCCCGCTCTGGTTCGAGATCACTTCCATGATCGTCCTGCTGCTGGTGCTCGCAGCGGACCTCGCGATCGTCGTCAAGCGCCCGCACATCCCGTCGGCGCGCGAAGCCGGTCTGTGGGTCGGTTTCTACGTCGGCCTGGCGCTGCTGTTCGCCGTCGTCATGCTGCTGGTGGGCGGACCGGAGCACGCCGGGCAATTCGTCGCCGGCTGGCTGACGGAGTACAGCCTGAGCATCGACAACCTGTTCGTATTCGTTCTGATCATGTCGCGCTTCGCCGTGCCTCGGAAGAATCAGCAGGAGATCCTCATGGTGGGGATCATCATCGCCCTGGTGTTCCGAGGCGTTTTCATCCTTCTCGGTGCCACCCTGATCGAGAACTTCAGCTGGATCTTCTACCTGTTCGGCGCGTTCCTGCTCTACACCGCGATCCGGCAGGCATTCGAGAAGGAGGCGACCGCCGGGCAGGAGGACGGCGTATTCATCCGCTTCGTGAAGCGGCGTTTGAACTTCGCGGACGAATTCGACGGGATGAAGCTGCGGACCACCAGGGACGGGATCCGACTCTTCACCCCGCTCCTGATCGTCCTCCTCGCTCTGGGAACCACAGACGTCCTGTTCGCACTCGATTCGATCCCCGCCATCTTCGGGATCACCACGAGCCCGTTCATCGTGTTCGCGGCGAACATCTTCGCCTTGATGGGCCTGCGGCAGCTGTATTTCCTCCTCGGGCACCTTCTGGAGCGTCTCGTCTACCTCAAGTTCGGCATCGCGGTCATCCTCGCCTTCATCGGGATCAAGCTCGTCTTCCATGCCCTTCACACCAACGAAGTGCCGTTCATAAACGGTGGCCATCCGGTCACCTGGATACCCGATTTCGGCACGGCCGTGTCTCTCGGCGTCATCATCGTGTCGATGCTGATCGCGACGGTTGCGAGCCTCATCAAATCCGGACGCGACGACCGCGCGGCACAGCGCGAGGGCGGCCCGGTGATAAAGTAGCGTCCGTGCGGTTTGGTCTGCTCCTCCTTAGTTGCCGCGACGAGTCCTAGTTCATCAGGCCTCCCTCGTCGCGGAGTTTGCCGTGGGCCGAGCAGCGGATAGCAAGGAGTAGGCACCACATGAACACCCACGTCACCCCGTTAACTCTCGCGGAGAAGATCTGGAACGACCACGTCGTGGTCAAAGGCGAGAATGGCTCGCCCGATCTCATCTACATCGACCTGCATTTGGTGCACGAAGTCACCAGCCCGCAGGCGTTCGACGGCCTTCGAATGGCCGGACTACCCGTCCGACGGCCCGACCTGACGATCGCGACCGAAGACCACAACACGCCGACCCTGGCCATTGATCGGCCGATTGCGGATCCGACCAGTCGGACGCAGATTGAGACGCTTCGCAAGAACGCCGAAGAGTTCGGAGTGCGTCTGCATTCGCTCGGCGACGTCGAACAAGGGATCGTGCACGTCGTCGGCCCCCAGCTCGGCTTGACGATGCCGGGAATCACGGTCGTCTGCGGCGATTCGCACACCTCGACCCACGGCGCCTTCGGGGCGATGGCGTTCGGGATCGGCACGAGCGAGGTCGAGCACGTCCTTGCGACGCAGACGCTGCCCTTGAAGCCGTTCAAGACGATGGCGATCACGGTCGAGGGTGAGTTGCGCCCTGGCGTTTCCGCCAAAGACATCATTCTCGCGGTGATCGCGAAGATCGGCACCGGCGGGGGCCAGGGTTACGTCCTCGAGTACCGTGGGAGCGCCATCCGTGCGCTGTCGATGGAGGGCCGGATGACCATCTGCAACATGTCGATCGAAGCGGGCGCGCGAGCCGGGATGGTCGCCCCGGATGAGACGACCTTCGCATATCTGAAGGGTCGCCCTCACGCGCCTTCGGGCGAGGATTGGGACCATGCGGTCGAATACTGGAAGACGCTCGTCACGGACGATGACGCCGTCTTCGACGCTGAGGTCTATATCGACGCGAACGAGCTGGAGCCGTTCGTGACTTGGGGCACCAATCCCGGTCAGGGCGTCGCCTTGAGCGAGAGTGTCCCGGATCCGTCCGCTTACGATGACCCGAACGATCGCGCCACAGCGGAGCGTGCGCTCGAATACATGGCCTTGACACCGGGGACCAGGATGAAGGACATCCCTGTCGACGCGGTCTTCATGGGTTCTTGCACGAACAGCCGCATCGAGGATCTCCGGGCGTTCGCGTCATTGATCAAGGGGCGGAAGAAGGCGGACGGTGTCCGCGTGATGGTCGTGCCCGGCTCGGCCCGCGTGCGTCTCGAAGCCGAGGCCGAGGGGCTCGACAGGGTGATCGAAGACTTCGGAGCCGAGTGGCGATTCGCCGGATGCTCGATGTGCCTGGGCATGAATCCGGATCAGCTGGCACCCGGTGAGCGGTGCGCGTCGACCTCGAACCGCAACTTCGAAGGACGTCAGGGCAAAGGTGGCAGGACTCACCTGGTCTCGCCACTCGTCGCGGCCGCGACGGCGATCCGGGGAACACTTTCGAGCCCGTGGGACTTACAGAACGATGGGACGGCCGGTGGAATGACGAACACCATGGACGCCGACTCCGAACGAAAGAACAACTCTGACCGCAAGAACGACTTTGACCGAAAGAACGACTCTGACGAGAAGGTGGGCGCCTGATGGAGAAGATCACGACGCTGTCCGGCGTCGCTGTCCCGCTGAAGCGGTCGAATGTGGACACGGACCAGATCATCCCTGCCGTGTTTCTCAAACGCGTGGCGAAGACAGGTTTCGACGACGCGCTGTTCTACGCCTGGCGCCAAGATCCTGAGTTCGTGTTGAACCAGGAGCCGTACCGCGCGGGCAAAATACTCATCGCCGGCCCCGACTTCGGCACGGGTTCGTCCCGGGAACACGCCGTCTGGGCGTTGCGCGACTATGGATTCAGCGCTGTCATCAGCCCGCGTTTCGGGGACATCTTCCGCGGAAATTCAGGAAAACAGGGCCTATTGACAGGCATCGTTCCTGAGGAGGATGTTGAGCGTCTCTGGGCCGAGATCGAAGCGCGTCCGGGCGTCGAGGCGACTGTCGATCTGGTCGAACGGACCGTCAGCATCGGCGAGCTGACCGTCGGTTTCGAAATCGATGATTACACTAGGTGGCGGTTGCTCGAAGGATTGGACGACATCAGTCTGACCCTGCGCGACGAAGCGCGCATCACAGAATTCGAAGGTCGCCGCGAGAGCTGGAGGCCCAGAACATTGCCGGTGAAAGCTCAGTGAACTCACTTCTTCAAGATGCACAAGCCGCGGGGGCGCGGGTGGGACTCAAAGGTGATCGGATCACGATCAACGGTGGTATCCCTCTCAGTGGGCGCATCGAGCTGAAAGGCGCCAAGAACCTCGTAACGAAGGCCATGGTGGCGGCTCTCCTCGGCGAGGGCCCGAGCGTCCTTCGCGGAGTGCCAGACATCAGCGACGTCAGGGTGGTCCGCGGACTTCTCGAAGTCCACGGAGCGAAGGTGACCAGCGGGGCGGATGAGGGCGAGATCCTCATCGATCCGAGCAACGTCGAGAGCGCCCACATGGCGGACATCGATGCGCACGCCGGTTCAAGCCGCATTCCGATCCTCTTCTGCGGTCCTCTGCTGCACCGTCTGGGTGAAGCATTCATCCCCGACCTCGGCGGCTGCAGGATCGGCGATCGCCCGATCGACTATCACCTGGATGTGCTGCGCAGTTTCGGCGCGATCGTCGAGAAGCTGCCGAGCGGGATCCGCATGACGGCGCCGAACGGGCTGAAGGGGACGAAGGTCCACCTGCCTTACCCGAGCGTCGGAGCCACCGAGCAGGTCCTCCTTACCGCGGTGAGGGCAGAAGGGATCACCGAGCTCAAGGGCGCGGCGATCGAGCCCGAGATCATGGATCTCATCAACATCCTTCAGAAGATGGGCGCGATCATCACGGTCGACACCGATCGCGTGATTCGCATCGAGGGAGTCCGTACTTTGAGCGGATTCAATCACACTGCGATCTTCGACCGGAACGAGGCGGCCAGCTGGGCTGCTGCGGCCCTCGCCACCGAAGGAGACATCTTCGTGGGGGGCGCCAGGCAGCCGGAGATGCTGACCTTCCTCAACATCTTCCGTAAGGTCGGCGGCGCCTTCGACATCACGGACGACGGCATCCGCTTCTACCACCCGGGCGGCGAGCTCAAGCCGGTCGTGATCGAAACGGACGTTCACCCGGGCTTCATGACGGATTGGCAGCAGCCGCTGGTCATTGCGCTCACCAAGGCGAACGGCGTATCGATCGTCCACGAGACGGTCTACGAGCAGAGGTTCGGTTTCGTCGACGCGCTGATCGAGATGGGTGCGACGATCCAGATCCACAAGGAATGCCTTGGCGGTCTGCCTTGCCGGTTCGGCCAGCGCAACTTCAATCATTCCGCCGTGATCGCAGGGCCGACCAAGCTTCATGGCGCGGATATCTCGGTGCCGGATCTGCGCGGCGGATTCAGCCACCTGATCGCGGCTCTCACAGCCGAGGGAACCTCGACGGTGAGCAATGTGGGCATCATCAGCCGAGGCTACGAGAACTTCATCACGAAGCTGGAGCTCCTGGGCGCGGACTTCGTTCTCGAAGGTTGAGCGTGCGCGAGACGCTGAGACCGTCCGCTTTTTGGATCATGGCGGGGATCGCAGTTCCGATCATGGAGATGCTTGCGAAGTTCACCGTGTCCGGCAAAGAGAAACTGCCGGCCTCAGGTGCGTGCGTCGTGGCGCCGAATCATTACAGCGAGATCGATCCGGTCATGATGGGTGCCGTGATCTGGAATCTCGGGCGGATTCCCCGGTTCCTCACGAAGGCGAGCTTGTTCAAAGTACCGGTCGTCGGATGGTTCCTGAGACGGTCCGGTCAGATCCCGGTCGAGCGCGGCGGCATAGGTCGTGGCAACGGACCCGTCGGCGCGGCCACGCTCGTCGCCGAGCGAGGGAACCTGGTGATCGTGTATCCGGAGGGCACTTTGACCCGTGACCCAGGCTTGTGGCCCATGCGCGGAAAGACCGGCGCGGCCCGGCTGGCCATCGAAAAGAACATCCCGGTGATCCCCATGGCGCACTGGGGGGTCCAGCAGGTTTTGCCGAGGTACTCGAAGAAAGTCAGCTTCTTTCCCCGCAAGCGGGTTCAGGTCGCCTTCGGCGATCCGGTCGATCTCTCGGCCTACGCGGGGCGCGGGTCGGATCCGGCAGCCCTGGTGGAGGCGACAGATCTGATCATGGATGCCATCACCGGGCTCCTGGAGGGGTTGCGCAGCGAGAAGGCACCGGCGCAACGCTGGAATCCGGCAGAGCACGACCAGAGGGAAACGGGTCGCTTTGAGGGCTGAGGGCGGATCGCGGAATGCTGGCAGATCGAAGACCGACGCCAGATCGAAGACGGACGCGAGATCGAAGACGGAGGCCAGATCGAAGACCGACGCCAGGAGGACCCCTCCCAGACGGGTCGCGGTCGTCGGTGCGGGCAGCTGGGGGACTACGTTCGGGAAGATCCTCGCCGATGGCGGTGCCGATGTGGTGGTCTGGGCACGACGCCCGGAACTCGCTCGCGAGATCACGCAGGCGCGGCGCAACAGCGACTACCTGCCGGGGATCAACCTGCCTCGTGGGCTGAGAGCCACGTCTCGAATCGAAGAGGCTCTCGCGGGGGCCGACCAGGTTTATGTGTCGATACCGAGCCAGTCCCTCCGCGGGATCTTGCCGGTATTGGCGGCGAACCTCGATGAGACTGCCGTCGTCGTCAGCCTGATGAAAGGGATCGAGAAGGACACGGGACTGCGGATGAGCCAGGTGCTCGCCGAAGGATTGCCGATCGATCCCGAGCGCATCGCGGTCGCGTCCGGACCCAACCTCGCCCTCGAGATCGCGCGCGAACAGCCGACCGCCTCGGTGATCTCCAGCCAGAACCTGGAAGTGGCCCAGCAGGTGGCGATGACAGTCACCAACAACTACTTCCGCTGCTTCGTCAACACGGACGTGATCGGCACCGAGTTCGGCGGTGTGCTCAAGAACCTGATCGCCGTCGCGATCGGGATCGTCGATGGCGTCGGCTACGGCGAGAACACCAAGGCGTCGATAATCACTCGCGGATTGGCGGAGATGACCGACTTCGCGGTCGCCTACGGAGCTCAGGCGGAAACCCTTGTCGGGTTGGCGGGGCTGGGAGACTTGATAGCCACCTGCGAGTCCTCCCTGTCGCGCAACAACACGGCGGGACGGCTTCTGGGACAGGGCTACAGCTTCACGGAGGTCGTTTCGCAGATGAATCAGACCGCCGAGGGATTGGCGTCGGTCGCGCCGATTCTCGCCCTCGCGGATGCGCGCGGCGTGGAAATGCCGATCGTGCGCCAGGTCGGCCAGGTTCTGGCCGGTACGCTCGAGCCCAAAGACATCGCGCCCCACCTCACCACTGATTCGGACGAGCCTCAGGGCGAAAGGACCATCGATGACGGCAAAGACGGTAGTCGTTCTGCTCTTCGGCGGGCGTTCCAGCGAGCATACGATCAGCTGCGCAACGGCGGCGGGCGTGCTGGGAGCGATCGACCGTAGCCGGTTCGAGGTGATTCCGGTCGGGATCACCAGCGAAGGGGCCTTCACCCTTCAGCCGGACGACGCCGGTCTCTTCGCCTTGAATCCCTCCGAGATGCCACGGATCGTCGACAATGGCACCCGCGTCTACTGGCCGGACAGCGTCGCCACTCGTGAGCTGACCGTCCGGGACACGGACGGCACGATGCGCGCTCTCGGGCCCGTCGACGTCGTGTTCCCGATCCTTCACGGGCCGTGGGGTGAGGATGGGACGGTGCAGGGCCTGCTCGATCTGACGGGGTTGCCGTACGTCGGGAGTGGGGTGTTGGCAAGCGCTCTTGGAATGGACAAGCACTACACGAAGTCCGTCCTTCGCCAGGACGGAGTTCCGGTGGTGCCGTGGGTCACCGTCACCGAGATCGAGTGGAAACGGGATCCGCCCGCCGTGCGGCGCGCCATCGAAGAGTTGGGCATGCCGGTCTTCGTCAAGCCGGCACGTGCCGGGTCGAGCGTAGGCGTGAGCAAGGCGGGCACCGAAGCCGAAGTGGATACCGCGATCGCTACCGCTTTCGCCGAAGACGACAAGATCCTGGTCGAGTCCGCCGTCTCCGGCCGAGAGGTCGAGATCGGTGTTCTCGGCGGTCGTGCGGGTGAACCCAGCCGCGCATCGGTCGCGGGAGAGATCGTCCTCAACGATCGGGAGTTCTACGACTTCGCGGCCAAGTATCTGGATGCTCCTGGCATCGAATTGGTCTGCCCGGCCGAACTGAGCGCAGACCAACTCGAGACGATGAGGTCACTCGCCGTGCGTGCGTTCGACGCGATAGGTGGCGAAGGGCTCGCTCGCGTCGATTTCTTCCTGACCGACGAGGACGGCTTTCTCGTGAACGAGATCAATACCATGCCGGGTTTCACGCCGATCTCGATGTTCCCGAAGTGCTGGGAGGCGAGTGGGCTGGACTATCCGTCTCTGATCACCGAGCTCATCGACATCGCCCTGTCCCGCACTAAACGCACGACGTGAGTCCTGGCCGGTTGGCCGAGGGGCCGGTGGCCCGGGGGCACGGGCTTGCCGCTCGGGGGCCGGTGGCCGGTGGGGCTAGCCGGGAAGCAGGCCAAGGGTCCTGCGGCGCCCGTTCAGCCGTGCGGTGTCGGTGACGGCGTTATGCCGTCGTTCGGGCCGAGGCACTTGGAGGTCTGTGTGACGCTCCCGACCGCGTTGGAGAACGCGGGCAGGACGCTCGCATCCGACACATATCCGGTGTGCTCGATGATCACTTCGGTCGCAGGATCACGCCCGAAGGTGATGTATCGGGTCACCTTGGCGTCCTGCGCGCTCTCCAGGACCCAGTCGATGCCGCTGACGGTAATGCAGGGCTGAGTGGTCGGGCCGACGAGCGCGACGCCACAGCGAAGAAGGATGGTCGTCGGGTCTCCCCATGCGCTCGTTCCTTGCGCGTCCGTATTGCGCTCAGCCTGTCCGGCGATCGACTTCGGCAGTCGCACCGAAATGGCTGCGCATCCGGGGTTGTTTGCATGCGGGGCGGCATCGAGCGCGACGGTCTGCGCGCATCCGGCCAAGGACAGCGATACGACGGCGGTGATCACCGCGGCGAACGCGATCTTGCGGACTGCGGGCCTGCGGGTGCGGGTGGCCGGCCGCACGTCCCGCTGACCGCGCGTCTGCACGACGGATCGGACGGCTGTTGACGAGGCAGGGGGACGGCGTGACATCCGTTTCAGGCTACCGTTTGATACATGACAGTCGCTGACAGCCAGGACCTTGGAAACGGCAGTTCCGATGATCCAGGATCGCCGACGATCGGCTCCGTGGCCGAAGCGGCGTCGTTGCGGCGGATCTTCCCCCGGCTGCCCATCGCGGAGAGCGCACTGATCGGACCAGGGGACGACGCCGCAGTAATTCAGGCGCCAGACGGACGCTATGTGGTCACGACCGACATGATGGTCCACGGCCCCGATTTTCGACTTGCGTGGTCTACTGCGCACGATCTCGGATGGAAGGCGGCAGCGACGAATCTCTCCGACGTCGCCGCGATGGGAGCGCGTCCGACGGCGATGGTGGTCGCGATCGCTGCGCCGAAGGACCTTCCGATCACACTTTTCGATGGCATCGCAGACGGGCTGAGGGACGCCTGCGCGGCCCTCGCCCCGGGTTGCGGGGTCGTCGGAGGTGACTTGTCCGTATCAGATGTTCTGACGATTGCGATAACTGCATTCGGCGATCTCGAGGGACGGGAACCGGTCCTTCGGTCGGGAGCGCGCGTCGGTGATGTCGTCGCGTTGGCGGGAGAGTTGGGGCTCGCCGGGCTCGGCCTGCAGTTGCTGTTCGCGGAAGGCGTCGACGCGGACGGCGTGCCCGACGCGGAGCGCGCCGCACTGCTCAGGCGGGAACATCCGGTGCCTGTCGAGGCTCAACTAGCCCCGAATCCGCCGGTGAGCGCGGGCGTCGAGGCGGCGAGCGCGGGTGCGACTGCGATGATGGATCTGAGCGACGGGCTCGCGATGGATGGGACCCGTCTTGCCGTGGCGAGCGACGTCTGCCTCGACTTCGAATCCGCCTCGCTCGGAGCCGACCTCCAACTGGCGTTGGGGGCAGGCGAAGACCACGGGCTTCTGGCCTGTTTTCCACCGGACCGGCCGCTTCCGTCCAGTTTTCGCGCCCTCGGGCGGGTCGTCGTCGGTGAGGGCATCCGGATCGACGGGCAACGCTATGAGGGCGCGCAGCGCGCTCCGGCGCGCCTCGTCGGATCGACGGACGTTGCAGAATCGACAGACGGTTCATCGGGCGTCGGCGGTTTCTTCAGCGGTTGGGACCCGTACAGCGGCTGGGATGGACGAGCCGGCTGATTCTCAGTCTGTGAGCAGCCACCATACCGAGGTGTCGCCGTAGGTCTTGTGACGGGCGACGGTCAGCTCATCCGGCAGAGTCGGTTCCGGGGACCGGCTGCTGCGCTCGACGACCACCGTGGCGTCCTTCGCAAGGAGCGGCACGAGTGCGAGGAGTGCTCGTGCGAGGTCGGCGTCTGACAGGTCGTAGGGCGGATCGGCGAAAACGAGGTCATACGACTGGGCGAGGTTCTCGCCACCGACGCCTGCATCGAACCCTGAGTAAGTGGCACGCGCCCGCCCGAGGAACGCCTGTACCGAAGACGTGACGACGTCAAAAGATGGCGACCGCCCTGGCGGCGCTGCCTGCAGAACTGCGCGCGCGTTGGTACGACAGATCTCGGTGGCGTTCTTACCGGAGTCTACGAGAGTGACAGAGGCTGCACCGCGGCTTGCCGCCTCCAGCCCCAGCGCACCGGAGCCCGCGTACAGATCGAGGACGTGCGCGCCGTCGAGAACGCCACGGGCCTCGAGGGCCGAGAAGATCGCTTCGCGAACCCGGTCGCTCGTTGGACGGGTTCCGGCCCGAGGCACGGACAGAGCCAGCGATCCCGCAAATCCCGCCACGATCCTGGTCACCGGTACACGTTATCGCGCGGCAGGCGTCGGCGGCCCGGAATAGACTCGCCGTATGACCCCCACGCCGCCGGAATCCGGGGTTGACGCGAGCGAGCACTACGGCCTCGATTCGCGTCTGGCCAACGTGCTCGGGGGGCGGACTGCATCCGCGTTCCATAAAGCCTTCGGCGCAGAGACGGTCGGGGACTTACTCGGGCACTACCCCCGTCGGTACGCCTTGCGTGGGGAGCTGACCGCGTTGAGCCAAGTGCCCGAAGGCGAAAGCGTGACGATCGTCGCCGAGGTGAGTCGGACTGTGGAGCGCAAGATGCGTTCGCGCCACGGGTCGATCCTCGAAGTGACGATCCGTGACGCGTCCGGGCTCCTGACCTTGACCTTCTTCAATCAGGCGTGGCGGGCGGCCGAGCTGACACCGGGCGTCCGCGGCTTCTTCACCGGGAAGGTCACCAGTTATCGCGGCAAGGCGCAGCTGAACCATCCCGACTACGAACTCTTCGAAGAGCAGGAGTTCGCGACCGATGCGCTGGCCCGCGAATGGGCCGAGAAGCCGGTTCCCATCTACCCCGCCACCGGCACGGTTCCCAGCTGGAAGGTCGAGAAGGCCGTCGGCTTGATCCTCGACAGTTTGGGCGAGGTTCGCGATCCTGTTCCGTCGGACATACGACGGTCACGCCATCTGCTGGACTATCGCGCGGCACTCGAGAAGATCCACCGTCCGGCGTCGGAGTCCGACTATCGCCGAGCGCGGGATTCGCTCAAGTTCCAGGAGGCATTCATTCTCCAGCTGGCGCTCCTGGAGCAGCGGGCACGGATCCGACAGGAGACCACAGCGCGCCGTCCGCATAGCGAGGGTGGCCTCCTCGATCGGTTCGACGCGTCTCTCCCTTTCGCGCTCACGGGCGATCAACGGCAGGTCGGCGGCGAGATCGCGGAAGACCTTTCGGGCGATTCTCCGATGAATAGGCTGGTGCAGGGCGAGGTGGGGAGCGGCAAGACGCTCGTCGCCTTGCGAGCCATGCTCCAGGTCGCGGATTCGGGCGGCCAATCGGCACTTCTCGCACCGACCGAGGTGTTGGCGGCCCAGCATCTGCGATCGATCGTCCGGTCACTCGGACCTGAGCTCTCGGCCGAATTGATGCCCGTGCTGCTCACCGGCCAGTTGTCGACAGCTGAGCGCAGGAAGGCGATGCTTCGTATCGTGTCCGGTCAGTCGCGGATCGTGATCGGTACTCACGCACTCCTCGGCGAGAACGTCTCGTTCTACGATCTGGGCTTCGTGGTGATCGACGAGCAACACCGTTTCGGAGTCGATCAGCGGGATGCTCTTCGACGGAAAGGAACAGCGCCACACGTGCTCGTGATGACGGCGACGCCGATTCCGCGCACGGTCGCCATGACGGTGTTCGGCGACCTGGACGTCTCCACGATCCGTGAGCTTCCCGCTGGGCGTCAGCCGATCGAGAGTTTCGTCGTTCCTCTCGCTGAGCGTCCGGGATGGAGCAAGCGTATTTGGGAGCGCACCGCAGAGGAGGTCGCTGCCGGCCACCAGGTGTTCGTGGTGTGCCCCGCGATTACCGGCGCTGAGCTCGAAGCCGGCGAGACGGACGCTCGCGAGACGGACGCCCTCGATACCGACGCCCTCGATACGGACGCCCTCGATACGGATGGCGTCGGCACGGTTCGCGTCGGAATGGATGTTCGCGATACGGATGCCTCGGGAACAGACACTCGCGACACGGTCGCCGGAGCGTCCGCCGGTTCGGCCGGATTGTCGAGCGTCGAAGCCGTTCTGGTGGAGCTGCGCGAGAATCCGGATGTGGCGACAGCACGGATCGGGGCTCTGCACGGTCGGTTGGCCGCAGATGTGAAGGACGAGGTCATGCGCGCGTTCGCCGCGGGTGACCTCGACGTGCTGGTCGCCACGACCGTGATCGAGGTCGGTGTGGACGTTCCGAACGCCTCGGCGATGATCGTCCTGGATGCAGACCGCTTCGGCGTTTCGCAGCTGCATCAGCTTCGTGGGCGCGTCGGTCGAGGGTCGGTCCCGGGGCTGTGCCTGTTCGTGACCAGAGCGCCTGCCGACACGACGGCGAGATCACGCGTCGAGGCTGTGGCGGCGACAGTCGACGGCTTCGAGCTAGCGCGCGTCGATCTGGACCTGCGCCGGGAGGGCGACGTACTCGGACGCGCCCAGTCCGGCGGACGCTCGTCGCTTCGACTGCTGCGGGTCGCGCGCGACGGGTCGATCATCGAGGACGCGAGGGAGTCCGCGCGCGAATTGCTGGCTCGAGATCCCGGGTTGGCTTCGCATCCTGCGGTTCCCAGTGAACTGGATCGCAGGCTGGGGGAGAGCGAACGCGCGTTCCTCTCGAAGAACTGACACCCGCGTCGGGGAACTGACACCCGGGTCGAGGAACTGACACCCGGGTCGAGGAACTGACAGCCGCGCAGACCCCCGCAGACAACCCGCGCCGGTTACTCTGTAAACATATGAACAGGATCGCCGTTGTCCCTGGCTCTTTCGACCCCGTCACGCTCGGTCACCTCGATGTGATCGAGCGGGCGACCGCGCTTTTCGACGAGGTGCATGTGCTGGTCGTCCACAACCCGGACAAGAGTGCGCTGCTGCCGATCGCGCAACGTGTCTCGCTGATCGAGCGCTCCATCGCGGACGCGGGAATCGGGACGGGCTTTACCGACACCGGCGCGCCTGTCGGCCGTGTCATCGTCGCGTCCTGGAGTATGGGGCTCCTCGTCGACTACTGCACGGATGTGGGAGCGGGGGCACTTGTCAAAGGGATCCGTTCGCAGGTAGATGTCGCCTATGAGACGCCGATGGCGATCGTGAACCGACATCTCACCGGTGTCGAGACGGTGTTCCTTCTGACAGACCCGGCGCATGCCCATGTCTCCAGCTCGCTGGTGCGACAGGTGTCCGCTTTGGGCGGCGATGTCAGCCCGTACGTTCCGCCCGCCGTCTCGGAGTTCCTGCGAGAGCCGTGAAAGTGAAGAGCACGCCAGCCCAGAGGGTTGCGGCATCCGGGCAGGAGCCGCGGGGCAAGGCCGTGCCGGAGGCGACGGTTCAACCGTTGGCCGTCACATACGCCGATGTGAAACGGTCGGGAGACGCGATCCTCGCGGGCATCAGCACAGTGATCGCCGGTAAGTCTGACGTGCTTCGGACCGCACTCACCGTGCTGCTGGCTGAGGGTCACCTGCTGATCGAAGACGTGCCGGGCGTGGGAAAGACGGCGCTAGCCAAAGCGCTTGCGGCATCGGTCGACTGCAGCGTCAGCCGCATTCAGTTCACCCCGGACCTGTTGCCGAGCGATGTCACCGGTGTGTCCGTATACAACCAGGCGACCCGTGAATTCGACTTCAAACCCGGTGGTGTCTTCGCCAACATCGTCATCGGCGACGAGATCAATCGCGCAAGCCCGAAGACTCAGTCGGCGCTCCTGGAATGCATGGAGGAACGGCAGGTGACCGTCGACGGCACCACGTACCTCCTTGCTTCGCCATTCATCGTGATCGCCACGCAGAACCCGATCGAGATGGAGGGGACGTACGCGCTACCGGAAGCCCAGCGCGACCGGTTCATGGTGCGCCTCACGATGGGTTATCCGGGCATGGGCGCCGAGCGTGCCATGCTCTCGTCCCGGGACGCTGCGAACCCGCTGGCCGAGTTGCGTCCGGCGGTGGATCGCGACGTCCTGAATTCGATGATCTCGGTCGCCGCTTCGACGTACACCTCCTCGCCGGTGAAGCAGTACGCGTTGGACGTGGTCAGGGCGACCAGGGAGGATGACGACCTGCGGCTCGGTGCGAGTCCGCGGGCGACACTCCAGCTGGTGCGCGCCGCGAAGGCACGTGCGGCGTTGGATGGCCGGGATTTCGTTCTCCCAGACGACATCGATGCGCTCGCGGTGCCGGTCCTCGCGCACAGGCTCCTGCCCGCGAATCGTGTGCTGGGTCGCCAGCGCGACACATCCCGTGCAATGGCCGATGTGGTGAGACGGATTCTCGCCGCCACACCGATACCGGGCGGATCACGAGACTAGAGCGAACTCGTGATGGCATCGCTGAACCGGAACAAGGATTCCATCGTGCGACTGCGACTGCGACTGACGCGACGAGGTTGGGCGCTCTGCGTGGTGGGCGCGTCGGGCACGATCCTCTCGGCAGTTCTCGGACGAAGCGAAGTGCTCGTCGGCGGCGTCGTGCTTCTTGTCGCGCCTTTGATCGCCTTGCTGACGCTCGCAGTCAGCAGGCCTAACCTCGCAATTCACCGGCTGCTCATCACCGATATGCCTGCCGCCGGCGATTCGATCGTCTCGACGATTCGGATCCACAACCTCGCCGATCATCCTTCGGCCGCGGCCAACTGGCGGGAGACCGTGACCACCGGCTTTCGGCCGACACCGATCGCCGAGCTGCCATCGCTCGACCGGCGCAGGCTGGGAGAGTCGTTCGGGCCCGATTGCGCCGAGTTCAGAATGGAGCTGCATGCGAAACGGAGGGGGCCAGGTGCGATCGGCCCGCTCGTCCTCACACGCCCGGACCCGTTCGGTTTCGCAACGGCGGAGTACTCGGTGGGCGCGATCCAGCCGATGCTGGTCACGCCGCGGGTGACGCCGCTGCCCGGAAGTCGATTCGATGTCGGCTCGGGCGAATGGAGCGAACCCGAGCTTCAGCGTGCGACGGCTCCGAGCGCGGACGAGTTGATCGCCCGCCCATATCAGCCAGGCGATTCCCTTCGACGCGTCCATTGGCGGGCCACGGCGAAACAGGATGCTTTGATGGTCCGGCAGGAGGAGCAGCGGAGCACTCCCCGTGCGGTGATCTATTTCGATGCCCGCAGTGCGATCGACTCTGCAGTCGAACCTACGGCCGGCACTGCGGTCGGCCCTCCCGTCAGCGCTGCAGGCGACGGCTTCGAGACGGCTGTCGAACTCGTGGCGTCGATAACGGTGCTTCTGCTCGACGAGAACTTCGACCTGGCATTGGTCCACAACGGTGTCGTTCGGAACGGCTCGCGAACAGGTCCGCCGGTCGAGCGTGCGGAATCCGCTATACCGAGGTCACCCGAAGTCGTGACGCCTCATCACAGGTACCTCTCCGAACTCGCGCGGATCGCCCCCGACGCGAGAACTGCGGACGACCGGCTGGATGAACTGGATACCGCACTGCACTACGGCGTGGCGTCCGTTCCCCTCTTCGCGGTTTTCAGCACAGCGGATAGCCGAACCGCCGAGCGACTTGCAGCGCTCGGGGGAGTGAGCGACCCGGCCGTCGCGTTCGTGTTCGAAGGCCGCGGTGCGCCGCGTGCTGCCGCGATCCTTCGAGCCTCCGGGTGGAGGTGCGTCATCGTCGGTGTAGCCGAATCTCCGGATTCAGCGTGGACGCGGGCGATGTACACGTCGACGAGCGATCCGGTGCGAGGGGCCGACCGTGGCTGACAGCGCGACGCTCGGTCGGCGAATCCGGTTCCGGTCCCAGAGGAATCAGCCGTGGGCGCTGATACTCGGGGAGTTCGTGGCCGTTCTCGCAATCAGCGTCGGACTGACGGGCCTGATCCGAGGCGGAGGCTGGTGGATCGCCGTCGTTCTCATCGGCGCACTGATGCTGCTCACCGGCGCCGTCGCGAGGGGAATCCGGTCGCCGCTCCCGCTGGTCCCGATTGTCCAGCTCGCCGTCCTCCTGCTCACGATCACGGCCGTTTTCGCCGGCAGGAGTTCGCTTCTCGGGTTCATCCCGGACGGTTCCACGTTCGGCGCGCTCGGATCGCTCGTCGATCGGGCGATGGAAGACATCCGGCTGGACAGCGTGCCGGCGCAGGCGGACACCGCGCTGCTGCTGCTCGTCGTCGGCGGCACCGGCATCGTGACGATTGTGCTCGACACGCTCGCGACCACCTTCCGGCGGCCGGCATTGGCCGGCTTGGCGATCGTCGCCACCCTCCTTGTACCGGCTTTCATCACCGGGACAAGTGTCTGGGCGATCGTGATCTGCGCACTCGCGTACTTCTACCTGATCCGGTGCGCGGAACGGGTGCGGCGAGCGGAAGCCGCACGTCCGGGCGCGTCGTTCGTGATCGCCGCGGGCGCGGTCGTCATAGCTCTCATCGCGTACGCGGTCGTGCCCGGTCTGACCAATAGCGTCGGCCGTACCGTCAGTCCGCATGCGCTCGGCCACGCGACAGTGTCCCCGTTGGTCGAGCTCGGCCAGGATCTGCGCGAACCCAAACCGTTCGATGTCCTCAAGTACACGACGAACAGTGCCCAGCCCCCGTATCTGAAGTTGACCTCCCTCAACGACTTCACGGGCAACGCCTGGAGCAGGAGCTCCCAGGTGACGCGGCCCGTTCCGCAGGATGACGCGATCGGACCCGCGCTCGGCCTGTCGCATCGAGTGCGGGTCGGCCATGTCACGACGGTGGTCACGGTGCAGTCGCTGGCGAGCAGTTTTCTTCCTGCTCCATCGATCGTCACCGGTGTCCACGGTCTGTCCGGGTCATGGACCTGGTCCCCAGCCGATCTGTCGCTCGAGTCGTCCGGCTCGAGCGCAAAAGGACAGAAGTACACCGTGGACAGCACCGAGATCGATCCGACTGTCCGACAGCTCGATCAGGCTGGCGGCTCCGTTCCGGCGAGCGTGCGGCCCGAGTTGCAGCTTCCTGCTGATATGCCTTCCGTGATCGTGCAGACCGCCAAGAAGGCCACAGCTGGTGACACCAGCGAATACCAAGAAGCGCTCGACCTGCAGGACTTCTTTCGGGAGAATGACTTCGTTTACTCGACAAAGACTCCCCTCAGGCAGGGCTACGACGGAGCGGGCCTGAACGTCATCGCGAAATTCCTGACCGTCAAGAGCGGCTACTGCGTTCATTTCGCGTCCGCGATGGCCATCATGGCACGCGTGCTGGGGATTCCGGCGGAAGTAGACGTCGGATATGTGCCCGGGAACATCGTTCGACAGTTGCCTCATGGGCGTTCGGAATATTCGGTCACATCAGCTGATCTTCACGCGTGGCCGGTCCTCTATCTCGGCGGACTCGGCTGGGTGTCGTTCGAGCCGACCGTCGGCACACCCACTGTGCCGTCGTATTCCGCCCCGAGCGCCAGTCAGGTCACCCAGTCGTCATCGTCGTCCGCGACAGCACATGGAGCGAAGATCGCGCCGCAGAAGCGCCGGCTGTCTGCACAGAACTCGGGGTCCGCGGCAGTGCAGCGGACGTCGCCTGTCATCTCGGCGACGGCCGTGATAACCATCGGCTCCTTATTTGCTGTGTTCATCGTGCTCGTCCTGGTGATTCCCGCGGCGGCCCGCACGGGCTTGAGGAGGCGTCGGTTACGGTCCAAACGCCCGCATCGAGGGCGACCGGGTCAGGCTCCGTCTGCGAGCGACTGCTGGGAGGAAGTGCGAGAAACCGCCCTCGATCTTCGATGGCCGGCTCCCGAGACCGAGACACCGCGTAATTTCGGGGACCGCCTCCGGGCGGAGTTCGCGGCCGACGAGAGGATCGCGCGGCTCGCCGGCGCACGCAATGCCTCGAGCGACGAGTCCGCGGCGGTCGCGAGACTTCTGGATGCGGCCGAACGGGAACGGTTCGGGTCGCGGACCGCAGCGACTGTGGTCGACCGCGGCGGCGATGGC
>FSWU01000020.1_pt1 | contig 20034 bp, 18 predicted proteins | sample 1638061 | NCBI WGS metagenome assembly FSWU01 (sample SAMEA3914788, study PRJEB12502) | metagenome | biome: forest; material: soil | place: Canada | collected 2011-07-03 | depth 0.1 m
CGACTTGAGCTCAACGGTGAGCCGATCCGAGTCATCGAGGTGGCGCCGGGAATGGTGGCGACGGACGAGTTCTCTTTGGTGCGGTTCGGGGGAGACGCCAACAGGGCGAATGCGGTCTACGAGGGTGTCGAGCATCCACTCAGCGCAGAGGATGTCGCCGAGACGATCGTCTCAGCTCTCGAGCGTCCGGGTCATGTCGATCTCGACCTGATCGTGATCAAGCCGGTGGCCCAGGCGGCGCCGTACCGGCTGCATAAGGGACCGCTGGCTGTGCGGGAATGAGCTCTTCCGCGTCGGCGAACGCGAGTCGAGGAACGAAGAAGAGCAGGACCGCGGCGACCAGCGCGCCGGCACCGCAGATCGTCCACACGAGCATGTAGCCGAAGAGGCTCGCGGCGGTCGCGGTCACAGTCGCCCCGCCGGCCAGCAGGACCACACCGAACACTGCGGACGCGAATGATCCGCCCACGGTCTTCGTCGTGTTGGTCAGTCCGGTCGCGATGCCGGTCTGGCCGCGAGGCGCGGCGGCTGCGGCAGCGGCGGGGAGCGCTCCGACCAGCGCGCCGGAACCGAGCCCGGCGATCGCCATGTTCGTGAACACCTGCCAGGTCTCGAGGTGGAACGGCAGAAACAGGAAGTAACCGATCGCGACCAGGAAAGACGCCACGATGAGCGCGACCCGCGGACTCGTCCAACGGGAGACGGGCGCGAACAGCACAGCTCCCACGATCATCGAAATCAGATAAGCGCCGATGAGGATGGAGCGCAGGCCGGCATCGAGGCCGAGCCCGTATCCATTGGCAGGATCGGTTCCCGCGTAGGTGCTGAGCGGAGCCTGGGCACCCAGGAGGCTGATCCCGATCAGGCCGGCCGTCACCTGCACGGGCCACATATTGGCCTTCTTGAGCACGCGGAGGTCGATGGCGGGGTCCTTCTGCCTGAGCTCGTATCGTCCGAACGGCAGGAAGGTCAGGATGCCGACGGCGATCAGCACCCACACGAACCAGCTGCCCGGCCCGGCGGTGCGCAGGACGGTGAGACCGGACGTGATGAACAGCAACCCGAGCGTGAGCAGCACGAAGCCGGTGCCGTCGAGCTTGCGACCCGGAATCGGCTCGGATTCGGGGACTCCGAAAAGAATCGCGAAGAAGACCAGCGTGACCGCGATCGCGGGGATCATCAGGGTGTACGTGACGTTCTCCGCGAAGACGGAGAACAGCAGGCCGGCGAGCAGCGCGCCGATGATCGCTCCCGTCTCGAGCGCCACCACGAGGAGGCCTGCCGCGCGTCGAGTCTGGGAGGCCGCGCGACCGGTCCGCCTGCCTCGGTCGAAGATGAGGGCGACTTCGAGCGGGAGCCAGACGACGTAGAAGCCTTGGAGGGCGAACGCGATCAGGTAGACCGTGAAATTGTCCGCGAACGCCAGACTCCAGGTTGCGGCCGCGGTCAGCAGGGTGGAGATGAGCAGAATACGCTTGTGACCGTACATGTCGCCGAGCTTGGCGAGGATGGGAACGACCAGTGCGGACAGGAGCAGCTGGGCCGCGTCGAACCAGTTGTAATCGGCGTCATGGATCCCCAGATGCTCGACGATGTTCGAGATGAGGGGCACGTAATAGCCCTGCAGAATCCCGCTGGTGAGTTCCACCAGGAAAAGCCATCCGATCAGCGAAGCGCTGACGCCGATGATGCCGGCTCTGCGCCTGGAGATCGTCCTCGTTGGCGTCATTCCAGGATGCTAACAGCAGATACGGTAGGTGCATGGAATCCGCCCAAGCGACTGAGCGTGAAATCCTCGGCTGGGAGGATTTCGGCGCAGCTTCCCGTTCGCTCGCGAGGAATGTGGTCGAAAGCGGTTTCGAGCCGGATCTGGTGATCGCGATCGCACGCGGAGGGCTCCTTCTGGCCGGTGCGATCGCCTACGCACTCGACACGAAAGCGTGCGGCGCCCTCAACGTCGAGTTCTACACCGGTACGGACGCGCGCCTCCCCGAACCGGTGCTTCTGCCTCCGATGCTTGACGAGCCGGCGGTCGCCGGCAAGCGCGTGCTCCTGGTCGACGACGTCTCCGATTCAGGTCGGACGCTCGCTCTCGTGGTTCAGCTGCTCGAGGCGACAGGAGCCGAGATCAGGACCGCGTGCCTCTATGTGAAACCGCGGACTGTGTTCATGCCCGATTATGTGTGGCGCAGCACGTCGAGCTGGATCGCTTTTCCGTGGTCCGCCCTTCCTCCGGTGACCGGTCGTGCCGAAGTCGCTGACTGAGCTCGCCGCTGACGGCTCGATGGATCCCGGCTGGGCGGAGGCGCTCCAACCGGTTGCCGGCGACATCGCGCGCATGGGGGATTTCCTCCGCGGCGAGGTCGCCGACGGCCGTGGGTATCTTCCTGCCGGGCCGAACGTGCTCGCCGCTTTCCGGTATCCGCTTCGTGACGTCCGGGTCCTGATCGTCGGGCAGGACCCGTACCCGACGCCGGGCCATCCGATCGGGCTCTCCTTCGCGGTCGAGCGCCACGTCCGGCCGATCCCGCGCAGTCTGCAGAACATCTATCGCGAGCTCGCCGCCGATTGCGGGATCCCGCCCGCACCGCACGGGGACCTCACGTCGTGGGCGGAACACGGGATCATGTTGCTGAACCGGGTCCTGAGCGTGCGTCCGGGTGACGCGGGGTCGCACAGGGGCAAAGGGTGGGAGGCCGTGACGGAGCGTGCGATCCGCGTGCTGGCCGATCGCGGAACCCCTCTGGTCGCCATTCTCTGGGGCCGGGATGCGCAGTCGTTGAAGCCGATGCTGGGCGGAACCCCGTCGATCGCCTCGGCCCATCCTTCGCCCTTGTCCGCGGACCGAGGATTCTTCGGATCGCGGCCGTTCTCCCGGGCCAACGCGCTGCTGACCGAGCTCGGTGGCGAGCCGGTCGACTGGCGCGTGCAGCCGTAACCCGTCGGTAACGCGTCGCGGCGTACCCTTGAGTCATGCTTGAGGAGGAATACGAGGCGAAACGGGTACTGCCGCATCATTTGCGGAAACCTGCTCCCTCGGAGGCACCGTTCGAATACACGATCCGGACGGCGACGCCCGGCGATCTCCCCGAGGTCCGCGCGATCTACAACCATTACGTGGCCAACAGCACGGTGACTTTCGACGAAGACGCGATGACGCTTCGCGAATGGAAATCGAAATTCGCGTATCTCGCGAAGCAGAACATGCCCTTCATCGTGGCCGTGTCCCCGGCGGGCCAGGTCCTCGGCTACGCACTGGTCTCGCCCTGGACGCAGAAGCGCGCATACCGCTTCACGGTCGAGAATTCGATCTACCTCGGCGCAGCCTCCACCGGGAAGGGACTCGGTCGTGCGTTGCTTGCCGCGTTGATCGCCGAGTCGAAGAAGGCCGGTTTGAAGGAGATCATCGCGATCATCGCCGACAAAGGCGCGGAGCCGTCGATCGCCCTGCATGAGAGCTTCGGTTTCAAGGAGGTCGGTCGGATGGGTCGGGTCGGCTTCAAATTCGACCGCTGGCTCGGCACGGTCATGTACCAGAAGTCGCTCAAATAGAGTCGTTTATCACCTTCTTATGGATTCGATGGGAAACCCGCTCGGCCGGATCGCGAACACGTAGATTCAGCATCAACGTCATCGGTGGCCGGCTCGGAACCTTTCGGGTGAGACGGTCGTCTAAGACAGATGCGAAAAACCGAGGCCGGCACGCGAATGCGAATGCCGGCCTCGTCCATGAGATCGACGGATGCGGCGCCATAGCGGCACGTAGGCTCGATTCATGAGCGAACTGCATGAACTCACGGCGCTCGAGCAGTGGAGTGAGCTGCAGACGGGAGGGATCTCGCCCGGTGACCTCGTCCAGCACTACCTGGATCGCATCGACCGGCTCAACGCCGGCCTCGGCGCGTTCGTTACGGTCACCAGAGAGAGCGCCGAGCGGCGGGCCGAGAGCCTTGCCGGTCATGCGGACCGGACTGCCCCGCTCTGGGGCCTGCCGAGCGGAGACAAGGACCTGTGGCTGCGCGCAGGCGTTCACACGGGCATGGGGTCACGCCTGTTCGCGGATTTCGTGCCCGATTCGTCCGATGAGATCGTCGAGGCGCTCGACGCTGCGGGAGCGATCAGCCTCGGAAAGACCAATGCTCCCGAGTTCGGGCTTCCTGCATACACGGAATCGCTCGCCTCTCCGCCGGCGCTCAATCCGTGGGATGTTCGTCTCGGAGCAGGCGGTTCCAGCGGGGGAGCGGCAGTCGCGGTGGCAGCTGGTCTGCTGCCGTTCGCACCGGGGTCTGACGGCGGCGGGTCCATCCGGATCCCAGCGGCAGCCTGCGGGCTGGTCGGGCTCAAGCCTTCCCGTGGACGTGTGCCGGCGGGCAGCGGCATCGACTCACTGGCAGGACTGGTGGTGGACGGGCCGCTCGCGCGCACGGTCGCCGATGCCGGGCTTCTGCTCGACGGGATGATTGCACGTGATGCGGGAGGGCGCCCACGGCACCACTATGCACTTCGGGCTCCTTTCGATGAGGAGAGCCCGTTCCTTTCGTCCGCCGTGCGCGGCGAGGGCCGATTCCAGCTGGGTGTCATGACGACCTCCGCCTGGGATGACGACTACGACATCGAGATCGACGCCGAGGCCAGAGCGGCACTCGACCGCGCGGTCTCGGCGTTCGCGGAGCTCGGCCACGGGATCGAGGAGACGGCCCTTCGGTCCGACCCCACCTACGGCCCCGCGTTCCGGACGATCTGGCAGGCGGGCGCAGCCCGCATTCCCGCCGAGGGCGAGTCGCTCGAGTTGCTGGAGCCCCTGACGCGATGGCTCGTCGGGCGGGGCCGGGCGCTCACGGCCCGCCAGCTCAGCGAAGCTCTGACCGCGCTCACCGCATACGAAAGATCCTTCATCGACCAGCTCTCCGGGTTCGACGCGGTGCTGACACCCGCGCTCGCGATGACGCCTCGGCCGATCGGCTGGTTCGATCACGGCGACGGGGAGCTCAATTTCGCACAGCAGGTGCAGTACACGCCGTTCACATCGATGGTCAACGTGAGCGGCCTTCCCGCGATCGTTCTGCCTGTCGACCAGACCGCGGACGGCATTCCGATGGGCGTGCAACTGATCGGCCGGCCGGGCGGCGAGCGGATCCTCTTGGCTCTGGGTGCTCAACTCGAGCGGCGGATTCATTGGGCGGACCGTCATCCCGTCTGCTGGTGACGGGAACGAGTCTGAGTGTCTCGTGGGCGTGGCAGCACTTAGGTTAGGCATGCCTTATGATCGAAGTGATATGTACCAGCCCGACCACGCAGCGCACACGAGCGAGACCGCGCATCACGACGACCGTGTGCAATATCTCGTGGTCGCGGATGCTTCGTCGCTCGACCAGCTCGAGCTCGAGATCGCGGCGCTTCCGCTCTGCGCACGAGGACGTGTCTTCATCGAGGTCGATCGTCCCGAGGACATCTCAAACGTCACGGTTCCGCTGCGGATGACGGTTGCCTGGCTGACGCGGTCCACTCGCGCGGCGCGGGCGGCGGGAACCGTTCTGCGGCCGCGCGGACAGGCGATCGAGCGGGCTGTCCGGGCGTGGACGGCCGAGATGCTCTGCGACAGCGCGGGGGCCACGCGGGCGATCCTGTCGGGCGATTACAACACGGTCTCGGATCTCTACGATCACCTGGTCACGGAGATCGGCATGCCCGTGGCGCACATCGCGACGCCGGCTTCGTACCGGCTCAACGCTCGCTGACGCCGGTTACCGCGCGCGAAGATCACGCGTTGCGAGGGTGCGCCCTCAGCCGACGCGCGGTTCGACGCCGACGAGTTCGGCGCTGAGCGACCACAGGTCGCGACCGAGCTGAGCATCCTTCGCCTGGCGGGCGACACGGCCGTTCGCTTTCAGGCGATCGAAGTACGTGCCGCTCGGGGCCCCAACTGTTGCGTTGCCGGCCAGTGCGACGAGCGGCACGGCACCCTCGGTCGCCGGGATGCCGTAGTGGCCGCGCGTCACGGTGCTGCCGAACCGTATGAAGGCGTTGGAATGCCCGAAATTCGTCACAACGGCGCCCGGATGGAACGAGTAGGCGCGCACGCCGGTCCCCGTCAGTCGCTCGGCGAGCTCGTGAATGAACATGACGGTCGCGAGCTTCGACGTCCCGTATGCTTTGAAGCCACTCCCGTACCGGCGCCCGTCCCAGTTGAGGTCGTCGAGCCGCAGGTCGCCGAACAGGTTCGCCATGCTCGCGGTCGAGACGACCCTCGCGTCCGCGCCCGCTCGTGCGGATTCGATCAGCCGGGGAAGCAGAAGGGCAGTCAGGAGGAACGGCGCGAGGTGGTTGCTCTGGATCGTGCGTTCGTTGCCGTCAGGGGTCAGTGAGCGTTTCGAGACGAGTCCGCCGGCGTTGTTGGCCAGCACGTCGATGCGCTCGTAGCGCTTGAGGAGCGCGTTCGCCAGCGCGTGCACATCGTCGAGGTGATCGAAATCGGCGACGAACGCCTCTCCGCCGACTCGATCGGCGACCGCACGGGTCCGCTCAGGATTCCGCCCGACGATCGCGAGCCGCGCGCCCTGTGCAGCCAGTAATGCGGCCGCCTCTGCGCCGAGCCCCGAGCTCGCCCCGGTCAGGACGATCGTAGGCGCCTCCGTCGCGCCGGTGTTTTCGCTCACAGGTATCCACCCTTCTCGAGGCCCGCCTCGATCTCAAAACGATTCTTCACCGGATCACGGCCGGCGATGAAATAGAGCAGTGGGAAGAGCATGCCGTAGCGTCTCCATTGCTGCTTGTGGACTGCTTCGTGCTCGAGCACGCTGTCCGGGGCGTTGTGCGCGGTCAGATAGCACCCGCCGACGCAGGAGCCTCCGCGGCCGAAAGCCCACGACGGCAGGCCCTGGAAAACGATCAGGCCCGATCGGCGTTCGATGCGACCTGTACTCCAGATGAAGCCCCAGATGAATCCGACCGTTGTCGCATACCGGTAGCCGACCCGGGCGAGCAGGCCCGGGTCGACCGGTCTCGTGGTCATTCGGTCGGCCGTCCGTAGGCCTCGAGCAGGCGCAGCCAGACCTCGCTGAGAGTCGGATACGAGGGCACCGCGTGCCAGAGGCGATCGATCGGAACGCGCCCGACGACGGCGATGGTGGCCGAATGGAGGAGTTCACCCACCCCGGATCCAGCGAGCGTGACGCCCAGGATGACCTGTCGTTCCTCGTCCACGACCATTCGTGCGCGGCCGATGTAATCGTCGGCATCGATGGCTGCCCCCGCGAGATCCGCGAGATCGTAGTCGACGACGCTGATCCGATAGCCGGCGTCGATCGCGGCGGCCGATGTGAGACCCACCGAGGCGATCTCCGGATCCGTGAAGATCACCTGGGGGACCGCCTCGTGGTCGGCCGTCGCCACGTAGGTGCCCCACGGGTCGGTGGGGATCGTGCGCCCGTGAGCACGCGCGGCGATCGCATCCCCGGCCGCTCGCGCCTGGTACTTGCCCTGGTGGGTCAGGAGCGCACGGTGGTTCACGTCGCCGACCGCGTAGAGCCAGTCCCCGTCGATGGGTTCTCCGTCTCCTCCGAGGACGAGCATCGTGTCGTCGACGTGCAGCCACTCGCCCGGTGTCAGGCCGACGTTCTCGAGCCCGAGGTCGCCGGTGCGGGGTGCGCGGCCCGTCGCGACCAGAAGCTGAGCGCTCACGACGCTCGTTCCATCGCTCAGCACGATTGTCACAGCGCCATCGCCCTCCCGCGTCACCGAGGTCGGAGAGACCCCGGAATGCAGCACAACGCCCAGAGCTTGCAGCGATTCGCCGACCAGATCGCCGGCGAAGGGCTCGAGATCCGACAACAGCCGGCCTCGGATGACCATGTCGACTGTGCAGCCGAAACTCGCGTATGCGGTGGCCATCTCGACTGCGACGACACCGCCGCCGATGATCGTGAGGCTTTCGGGGACCGCGCGGACGCTGGTCGCCTCCCGGCTCGTCCACGGAGCGCTCTCGGCCAGACCCGGGATATCGGGGAGCACGGGAACCGAACCGGTGCACACCGCGACCGCATGGGATGCCGTGAGCTGGGTGACATCCCCGTTCGCCGCTGTCACCCGAACCTCACCCGGAGCCGTGATCACCGCGTGTCCGCGGATCAGATCGATCCCGGCGCCGTTCAACCAGGCGACTTGCCCGTCGTCATTCCAGTCGTGGGTCATCCGGTCGCGACGCCGCAGTACGGACGCGACATCCAGGTCGCCGGTAAGCGCCTCGCGGACTCCACCGACCCGTCGCGCCTCACGAAGCAGGCCTCCGCTTCGAAGCAGCGCCTTCGAAGGCATGCAAGCCCAGTACGAACATTCGCCGCCGACCAGTTCGGCCTCGACGATCGCGGCGCGCATTCCACCCTGGACGGCACGGTCGGCGACGTTCTCGCCGATGGCACCGGCACCGATCACGATGACGTCGTAGCGATCGTCTCGTGGAGTCCTCATATCGTGTCTCCTCGTTGCTCGGTGTGGCTCTGTGCGGTCAGTCGTTGTGCGGGTCGACGGCCGTCGCGGACGCCCGGGGCCGGCGGGTGCCCGCAGACAGGCGTCAGCGTCCGACGAAGACGGCTTCCGTCCGATCCAGGAACGACTGCATCCCGATTCGTGCGTCCTCGGTCTTCATCAGCCTTACCAAGGCGGGCTGAAGTTCGGATTCGGCCACTGCATCGCCGTCGCGCACGGCGTGCTTCGCATTCTTGAGCGTCGCCTGGACGGCGAGCGGTGCCTGCGCGGCGATCCGCTCCGCGATCTGGAGGGCCCGATCGAATTGCAGGCCGTCGGGGACGACCTCCTGGACGAGCCCGATCCGGTGCGCTTCCGCTGCGTCGAACAGGTCTCCGGTGAGGATCCATCGCATCGCGTTTCCCCAGCCGACCGCTCGCGGGAAGCGGATCGTCGCTCCGCCGAACGGGAGGATGCCACGTGCCACCTCGATCTGTCCGAAACGGGTCGATTCCGCGGCGACGGTGATGTCGGCGGCAAGGATCAACTCGATACCGAGGGTCAGGCACGTTCCCTGGACGGCGACGACGACCGGCTTGGTCAGTTGTTCGCCCGAGACCTGCCAAGGATCGATGCCGCCGGCCGTGACGAAGTCGATTCCGTCTTCGCCGACCCGCGGTCCGACGTCTGCCAGATCGAGTCCTCCGGTGAAATGGTCCCCGACGGCGTACAGGAGCCCGACACGAAGTTCCGGGTCTCGCTCGAGCTCGCCGTACGCGGCGGAGAGCTGGCCGAGCAGTTCAGCGTCCGCAGCGTTGCGTTTTTCGGGACGGTTGAACCCGATCAGCAGAATGTGGCCGCGGCGCTCGGTGAGGATCTTCATGCTCGCAAGGCTACCGGCGCACCCGTCACCGGGGTAGGAGTTCAGGGTACTGGCAGGCGCCGATCGAGCCGACAGCCGCGCCGCGAGGGCAAGAGCTCAGGGTATCGGCGCGGTGAGGGCGCCCAGGATCCTCAGGATGACGGGGAGGTCGCGATCCGCGGATTCCGGCGATTCCGGCGCGAAGCCCGCGACCGTGGCGCCGGCCAGTTCGAACTCGGTGCGCAGCGCGCGAAGGGCGCCCGTCAGCTCTCCCGGAGTCAATCCGAAAGGCTCGGCGTCGCTGACCCCGTGGATCTCGCCTGGGTCGAGCACGTCGAGGTCCACATGCAGGTAGACGCGGGTGGCACCGCTTTCGCGGACGGCGCGCACCACGGCTTCCTGCAGCGAGCCGTCGTCGGCCGCGCTGAGCGGGTCCGGATTGACCTGGTGGATTCCAGAACGTTCGAGGTAGTCGACCTCTTCGTCGTCGAGCGCGCGTGCGCCGGCCAGGATGACGTGATCGGGCTGCACGACTTCGCTGCCGGCAGAGGCCAGCTGTTCCGGTGCATCGCCGAGGAGGGCGCGTAGAACCATGCCGGAGAAGGCTCCGGAGGGGGATGAGGCCGTATCGTTCAGGTCGCCGTGCGCGTCGAACCAGACGAGCGCGGTCGTTCCCGACGGCGCAGCTGACACGGCGCGTTGCACACTTGCGAGGCTGACCCCGCAGTCCCCGCCGATCGTGATGACGCGGTCGTCGCATTCGCCGAGTTCGCGGCTCACGGCCTCCCGGGTGGCGACCAGGGACGAGAACCGGTGAATGCCCGTCTCCAGCGATTCGCCTGCTTCGAGTGGGACTTGCACGACCCGGGTCGCTGCCGCAGGGAGGTCACCGAGGATCGCCTGTGCTCCGTCGATGAGCCGCATCGCACGCGAGGATCCCGATCCCTGCCACTGCGGGACGACGAGGAACCGGGCGCCCATGGCTCAACGCGTCCGGGCGCCGGCCGCAAGCCGGTCGAAGGAGGCGTCGAGTTCAGGATCGACCACGCGGCGCGCGGCGTCTGCCTGGAACCATTCGACGATCTCGGCTGCGCCGCTCGCGAACGGGACGCGAGCGCTGTAGTGGGGGACGAGGGACTTGACCTTGCTGTTGTCGAAGACCATCGAGTGCATCTTGTCGCCGAGGAGTCCAGGCCCGAGTCGCGGGATCTCTGCGGCGATCGTGGCCGACGCGACATGCACGAGGTCCGGCTCGGCTCCGGCGGCGGTCCCCAGCCACGTGTAGATCTGATTCCAGGTCGGCGACTCGTCCGAGGTGATGTGGAACGCCTCGCCGATGGATTCCGGCCTCGCCAGCAAACCGTCGAACGCGACCGCGAAATCCGTGTTGTGCGTGATCGTCCAGAGGCTCGTGCCATCTCCGTGAACGATCACCGGTTTGCCGCGCAGCATGCGATCGATGTCGGTCCAACGACCGAGTGTCGGCAGCGAGGACCGGTCATAGGTGTGCGAAGGCCGCACGACGGTCGCCGGGAATCCGCGCTCCCGGTAGGCGGCGATCAGAAGGTCCTCACAGGCGATCTTGTCTCGTGAGTACTGCCAGAACGGGTTCCTGAGTGGCGTCGATTCGGTTACCGGCAGCCGCGACGGCGGCTTCTGGTAGGCGGATGCCGAGCTGATGAAGACGTATTGCCCAGTGCGTCCCTCGAAGAAGTCGACGTCCGCTTGCACATGTTCGGGTGTGAACGCGGTGAACTCCGCGACGACATCGAACTCGCGGTTGCCGATCGCCTGACGAATTTCCTCGGGCGAGCGCGCGTCCGCGACCAGGAGCTCGGCCCCCTCGTGAGCCGGACGAAGTGCGGATCGACCTCGGTTGAGGATGGTAACGGATCTTCCGTTCTTCAGGGCCTCCGCGACGCACGCCGAGGAGATGGTCCCTGTTCCGCCGATGAAGAGAACCGATCCTGCGCCCACTGTTTCTCCCTCGCTCACGCAACGCCTCTGCGCTGCCGCGGATTCCAGGCTAATCCATCGCCCTCTGCACATGCAGGCAGCAGATCGAGGCGTTGCGGCGACCCGAGTCGGTCGGCGGGATCATGGACGGAGAGGGTGCCCCCAGAAGGATTCGAACCTTCGGCCTTCTGCTCCGGAGGCAGACGCTCTATCCCCTGAGCTATGGGGGCCAGGGACCTGTCTAGGCTAGCATCCGTCAATGGTGGAGGGATGCAGACGGCGAACGGATCGCCATGCGCCTATTGGGCCGACAGATTCTGCTGAACGTACTGAAGAAGCTGCGCGGGATCGCCAGGCTCGCCGAATGTGTTGGTGGGTGCCACCGCCGCGATCCAGAACGGGCCCGTGAACACCTGCGCCTCGCCTCGGGCGGTCGAGAAGTAACCCTGCGGCACGCCATAGGTCGGCACAGCTGTGCTCGATGTCACCGCCGCATCCTCGAGCGCGGTCATGTTGGCCGCGTCCGGCTTTGCCACGGAAATCTGGATCACCACTCCGCTCGTCTGGTTGAGCCAGGCGCACGCGATGCCTTTATCGGCGACCGCCGTCGCCGCGAGCGATCCGGCCGCGGGCTTGTAGCCGGGGTCGTCCCCGAAGTTGGGGTTGAAGTCGTACATCTGCTGGGGAGTGACGAGCTCATCGCAGGTCACCGTCACGGGCGTCCCTCCCGGTTTCACGGTCGGCACGGATGTCGATCCCGATCCTGAGCCCGACCCGGAGGCACCGGGCGCCGACGATGCGTTGCCGCTGCCGGGCGCGCTCGCCGAGGGCGTCGCCGAGGCCTTCGCGTCGGGCGAGCCGCTGCACGCGCTCAGCGAGACTGCGGCGGCAGCGACAAGCGCGATCGCAAAACCGATGCGAGCAGTGACAGCGGAACGGCTGGTGACGATCATGGCGAGACCCTATCAATTGGCTCTGCGTAACTTCCGCAGACCCACACCGGTTGTCCGAATCGTGACTCTGCGGGCTGTCGGCGGAGGACGAGGCGGCTTCCGCCGACCGGTAGAATTTGTCCTCGTGACCCCAGACGAACTCGCCGGCCAGCTCTTCGACATCGTCCGTTCGGTTGTCGAACGACGCGGTGGCGACGTGTCCGTCGACAGTGCTGACGTCACCCTCGAGCGCCCCAAGAATCGCGTGCACGGGGACTGGGCGTCGAACATCGCGATGAGACTCGCCAAGAGGCTCGGCATGAGCCCGCGTGACCTCGCCGCCGAGATCGCGGAGGCTGCTTCTTCGCTCCCGGGCGTCGCATCCGCCGAAGTCGAGGGACCGGGCTTCATCAACTTCCGGATCGAGGCCGCATCGGCCGGTCTTCTCGCGCGGACGATCGTGGAGGCCGGAGACGAATACGGCCACGGCAGCCTGTACGAGGGGATCACGATCAACCTCGAGTTCGTCTCGGCGAACCCGACCGGGCCGATCCATCTCGGCGGCGTGCGTTGGGCGGCGGTCGGAGACAGCTTGGCGCGAATCCTGGCCGCCGAGGGCGCCGAGGTCACTCGCGAGTACTACTTCAACGACCACGGCTCGCAGATCGATCGTTTCGCGCGGAGTCTTCTTGCCGCCTACCTCGGCGAACCGACACCGGAGGACGGGTACGGGGGAGCGTATATAGCCGATATCGCGCACGAGGTGGTCGAAGGATACGAGGGGGATCTTGCTGCGCTCGACCGTGACGAGCAGCAGGAGGTGTTCCGCTCCATCGGAACCGAGCTGATGTTCACCGAGATCAAATCGAAGCTGCACGGCTTCGGCGTGGACTTCGACGTGTACTTCCATGAGGACTCGCTGCACGAGTCCGGAGCGGTCCAGCGCGCGATCGAACGGCTTCGCGGCGCCGGTCATGTCTACGAGGCCGACGGCGCGGTGTGGCTGCGGACCACCGATTTCGGCGACGATCGCGATCGCGTCATAATCCGGAGCAACGGCGAGCCGGCATACATCTCCGGCGACCTCGGCTACTACCTCGACAAGCGTGAGCGTGGGTTCGAGCAGAACATCATCATGCTGGGCGCCGACCACCACGGGTATATCGGCCGGATGATGGCCATGACCGAAGCATTCGGCGACGTCCCGGGTGTCAACCTGCAGATCCTCATCGGCCAGATGGTGAACCTGGTCAAGGACGGCGAGCCCGTCCGGATGAGCAAGCGAGCCGGGACCATCGTCACCATGGACGATCTGGTGGACGTCGTCGGCGTCGACGCCGGGCGCTATGCGATCGTCCGGGTCTCCAGCGACTCTCCGCTCGACATCGACCTGGACCTGCTCAGCAAGCGCACGAACGACAATCCTGTCTTCTACGTCCAGTACGCGCACGCGCGCACTCGCTCCGTCGCCCGCAACGCAGCCGCCGCGGGCGTGGACCGGAGTGCCTTCGCGCCCGAACTCCTCACCCACGACACGGAGTCCGCGCTGCTCGGCGCTCTGCAGGAGTTCCCTCGCGTGGTCGCTCAGGCCGCCGAGCTCCGCGAACCCCACCGCGTCGCGCGTTACACCGAGCAGATCGCCGGCCTGTACCACCGCTGGTACGACAATTGCCGGGTCATCCCGCTCGGCGACGAGCCGATCACGGACCTGCATCGGACGCGCCTCTGGCTGAACGATGCGACAGGGCAAGTGATCCGCAACGCGCTCGGGCTCCTGGGGATCTCGGCGCCGGAGCGCATGTAGAGCGCGGTTCGCTACAATTTATTAGCCGATCACGTGGTGATCGGCGTTCTTCTCCTTTGGCTTCAGGGACCAAGCCGGGTCCGCTCGCCGCGAGAAATACCCACTCGACACATCTCGTGAGGTTTTCCCCGTGGCCGATGCCCTTGTCCCCGACTGGTTGAGCGTCCCCGCCGACGCCAACGAACTCGTGCCCTCGCTCTGGGCGCAGAATGTCGAAAGGCGCGACGGAGAGATCCATGTCGGCGACATCGGGGTGCGGGAGCTCGCCCGGCGTTTCGGGACTCCCCTTTACGTGGTGGACGAGTCGGACGCACGCACTCGGGCTGCACGAATCCGTTCCACTCTCGAAACGGCGTTCGATCGCGTCGGCACCACGTGCCACGTCTATTACGCAGGCAAAGCTTTTCTCAGCATCGATGTCGTGAGGTGGATGACGGAAGCCGGTCTCCGCATAGATGTCTGCAGCGGCGGCGAGCTGGCGGTCGCGCTCGCGTCTGGCGCGGACCCGGCCAAGATCGGCTTCCACGGGAACAACAAGTCCGTGGCCGAGATCGAACGAGCGGTCGAGGTCGGGGTCGGTGCGATCGTGCTCGACAGCTTCACGGAGATCGATCGGGTCGCTGAGGCAGCCCGCGCAGGGGGCCGCTTTCAGCCGGTGCGGTTGCGCGTGAACTCCGGAGTCCACGCTCACACCCACGAGTTCTTGGCGACCGCGCACGAGGATCAGAAGTTCGGTCTCCCGCTCGCCCAGGTCGCGGACGCCGTCGCCCGCATCCGTTCCGCGGGCTCGCTCGAATTCCTCGGGCTACACTGCCACATCGGCTCGCAGATCTTCGACTCCGGCGGTTTCGCCGAGTCTGCCGCCAGGCTGCTCGAAGCCCACGCGGGTCTGCTGGCGGGCGGCCCCGTTCCCGAACTGAATCTCGGCGGCGGCTTCGGGATCGCGTACACGGATGCAGACGACCCCGTGCCACTCACGGAGACGGCGCAACGCATCGCCGAGGCCGTTGCGGCGGAATGTGAACGGCTCGGCATCCCGTTGCCGTCGATGGCGTTCGAACCGGGCCGATCGATCATCGGGCCGACCACGTTCACGCTCTACACGGCAGGCACGGTCAAGCCGGTCGTCGTGGGCGCAGGCGACGGCACGGCGGTCCGCACCTACGTGAGCGTCGACGGGGGCATGAGCGACAACATCCGCCCGGCCCTCTACGGCGCCGACTACACGGTCCGCATCGCAGATCGCTCATCGGACGCGGACCCCGCGCTCGTCCGAATCGCGGGCAAGCACTGCGAAAGCGGGGACATCGTGGTCGATGCCGACTACCTGCCGTCCGATGTGGCGGCCGGAGACCTGCTGGCCGTGCCGGTGACCGGGGCATACTGCTGGTCTCTGTCCAGCAACTACAACTATCTGGGGCGCCCGGCGGTCGTGGCCGTCCGAGGCCACGAAGCCCGATTGATGATCCGACGCGAGACCGAAGCCGATCTTCTGGCTCGAGACGCCGGGGCACGCGAGGGAGAAAAGGCATGATCGAATACCGGAACCTGAGAGTAGCCCTGCTTGGAGCCGGCGTCGTCGGATCCCAGGTCGCACGACTGCTGATTGAGCAGCGCGACGAACTCGCGTCCCGCGCCGGAGCGGGTCTCGAACTCATCGGAATCGCCGTGCGGAACCCGACGGCGCCGCGGGACGTTCCCCTGCCGGCGGAACTGTTCACCACGGACGCTCCCTCACTCATCCACGCAGCGGACATCGTGATCGAGCTGATCGGGGGCATCGAACCGGCCAGGACGCTGGTCCTCGAAGCCATCAACTCCGGCGCGGACGTGGTCACCGCCAACAAGGCATTGCTGGCCAGTCACGGCCCCGAGTTGTTCGAAGCCGCCGAACAGGTCGGCGCACAGCTCTATTACGAGGCGGCGGTGGCGGGCGCCATCCCGATCATCCGGCCGCTACGCGACAGCCTGGCGGGCGATCGGATCAGCCGGATCATGGGAATCGTGAACGGGACGACGAACTTCATCCTGGACCGCATGGACCAGTACGGAGACAGCATGGAGGACGCACTCGCCGTCGCCAAAGAGCTGGGTTATGCCGAAGCGCAGCCGGACGCCGACGTCGAGGGTTACGACGCCGCGCAGAAGTCGGCGATCCTCGCGAGTCTCGCGTTCCACACGACGGTTCCATTGGAGGCCGTGTACCGGGAAGGCATCGCCTCGATCACCCAGCAGCAGGTCGAGGCCGCGCGCGAATCCGGATACGTGATCAAACTGCTGTCGATCTGCGAGCGCCTCACGGATCCGCTGACCGGTCAAGAGGGCGTCTCGGCCCGGGTCTATCCCGCTCTCGTCGACCGGCGGCATCCGCTCGCCGCGGTGCACGGGCCGAACAACGCCGTTTTCGTGCAGGCCGCCGCCGCCGGCGATCTCATGTTCTACGGTGCCGGAGCCGGGGGCAAAGAGACGGCATCCGCGGTCCTCGGCGACCTCGTCTCCGCAGCTCGGCGTCACGTCGCCGGCGGCCCGGGCGTCGCCGAGTCCACTCAGGCCCAGCTGCCGGTGCTGCCGATCGGACGGGTGCGGACGCGCTACCGGATCACCCTCGAGGTGACCGACCAGCCTGGCGTCCTCGCGACGATCGCCCGCGTGCTGAGCGATGGCGGTGTCTCGGTCGAGGCCGTCCAGCAGTCGGCCGGTGTCACGGACGCCGTTCCCACCGCTAACCTGGTAATCGGAACCCACGAAGCAGCCGAGGATGCCCTCGCGGCGACCGTGCGTGTGCTCAGCGCCAGCGAGGTGGTCAGTTCCGTCACGTCCGTTCTGAGAGTCGAAGGATCCTGATGCCCGAGAAAGCGACAAGCCGCCAGTGGCGTGGTGTCCTGCGCGAGTACGCGGACCGTTTGAACATCACCGAGGCGACTCCCATCATCACGCTCGGCGAGGGCGGCACGCCTCTGATTCCCGCTGCTGCGCTTTCTGCGCGGACCGGAGCGGATGTCTACGTCAAGTTCGAGGGGATGAACCCGACCGGCTCCTTCAAGGACCGTGGCATGACGATGGCGATCTCCAAGGCCGTCGAGAGCGGTGCGCAGGCGGTGATCTGCGCGTCGACCGGCAACACGTCTGCATCCGCTGCGGCCTACGCGACGCACGCTGGGATCTCCGCGGTCGTCCTCGTGCCGGAGGGCAAGATCGCGATGGGCAAACTGAGCCAGGCGATCGCGCACAACGCACGACTCCTTCAGGTCCAAGGGAACTTCGACGACTGCCTGGACATCGCGCGCGATCTGGCCGCCAACTACCCGGTTCACCTGGTCAACTCAGTGAACCCCGACCGGATCGAGGGTCAGAAGACCGCCGCGTTCGAGATCGTCGAGGTCCTCGGCGATGCGCCCGACTTCCATTTCATCCCGGTCGGCAACGCCGGCAACTACACGGCATACCATCGGGGTTACCGTGAAGAAGTGGACCGAGGTGCGACGACGAGGCTTCCCCGGATGTTCGGGTTTCAGGCCGCAGGTAGCGCGCCGATCGTCCTCGGCCACCCGGTGCGCGAGCCTGAGACGATCGCAAGCGCGATCCGCATCGGCAACCCCGCTTCGTGGGAGCTGGCACTGGCGGCCCGCGACGACAGCTCGGGTTATTTCGGAGCGATCGACGACGAGCACATTCTGGCTGCGCATCGCATCCTTTCCGCCGAGGTGGGGATCTTCGTCGAGCCCGCCTCCGCGATCAGTGTGGCGGGCCTCTTGGAACGGTCGGAGGCGGGCGCGATTCCATCCGGCTCGACCGTGGTGCTGACGGTCACCGGCCACGGGCTGAAGGATCCGCAGTGGGCACTCCGCACCGCTGACGGCTCAGACGTGCAGCCGACGGTCGTGCCGGTCGATACGAGAGCGATCGCGGCGGAGCTCGCGCTCGTGCCGTCGGTTAGCGAGCAGGTGTGATCATGACGGCCGCCGCGCTCGGAGGCCGTTCGGTCAGCGTCAAGGTCCCCGCCACGACGGCGAACCTCGGCCCCGGTTTCGACACCCTCGGCCTGGCACTCGCTCTCTACGACGAACTCGAGGTCCGGGTCCGCGACGAGCCGGGTGCAACCGTCGACGTGATCGGCGTCGGCGCTGGCGAGGTCCCCACGGACGAGCAGAATCTCGTCGTCCGGTCGATCGCTCACACATTCGACGCGGTCGGCGTTCCGATGCCGGGTCTGGATCTGATCGCTCACAACGTCATTCCGCACGGCCGCGGAATGGGCTCCTCCGGCGCAGCGATCGTGGCGGGCGTGATGGCGGCCAAAGGCCTGCTGGAGGGGATCGTCGAGATCGATTCCCAGGGTTTGCTCGCGCTGGCCAACGATATGGAAGGGCATCCCGACAATGTCGCTCCGGCACTGTTCGGAGGCCTGACGATCGCCTGGGTGGAGCCCGAAGGGCCGCGGTTCAAGAAATTGATCGTCCACCGTGGGGTCTCGCCGATCGTCTTCGTGCCGCAGCATGTGATGTCGACTGCGCTCGCGCGGAGTCTTCAGCCTGTGTCAGTGCCGCATGAGGACGCCGTTTTCAACGTCTCGCGATCGGCACTGCTGATCGCGGCTCTCATCCAAAGTCCGGAGCTGCTGCTCGCCGCGACCGAGGACAAGCTGCACCAGAGCTACCGTGCGTCCGCGATGCCAGAGACAGACCGCCTGATCACCCGCCTCAGAGACGAGGGATTCGCTGCGGTCGTTTCAGGGGCCGGGCCGTCGATCCTGGTGCTCTGCGACGACCCGAGCCGTAGACGCGAAGCCGCGGAACTGGTCGAGAGCGAATCGGACACCCCGTGGAAGCCGTTGCTGCTGGCCGTCGACTTCAAAGGCGCGACCGTCCAGCCGGTGGCTGCGCGACTCGCCGATGCGTTCACGAACTGAACGGCAAAAGACTCGTGCGCGATAGTGCTAGACTTTGACCGCACCCGGCAAGAGTACGCGACCGATGCGGATCTGATCTTCGGGTGATTACCTAGCAAATTGTCGCTGCCAAGCCTGGTGGTGTACCCACACGCAGTGTGTCGGTACCGGCGCCGTGCGCATCAGAGCGCACCGCGGCAGGCAGGCATGCGAGTCATGCGCTCCGGACGAATGCGAGAACGCTCGTCGGAGGAAAGGAACCTTCTCAGTGACAGATGTCGATCTCCACGCCACAAGTGTGGAATCCCGCGCCCAGCTCAATGCTCTTCGCGTTGCCCAGCTCCAAGCCCTTGCGGCCGAGCTCGGCATTGCGGGCGCCGGAAAATTACGTAAAGGCGAGCTGGTGGAGGCGATCTCCGCCTCTCGCGAGGCCGCCGCAGGCGGTGTGGCGGGTGTCGAGGCTGACCCCCTCGCGGTCGCAGAGCCGGCGGAACTCCCCGCTGCGTTCATCGAAGAGCCCGTAGCCGAGGCCGAAGAGTCTGCACAGCCGGGCGACGTGCGAGCGGACGTCCCCGACGCTCCGGCGGAGAGCGCGACTCTGGTCGCCGAACCGTCCGGTGCAGACACGTCCGTGCCGCTGGTCGACGCCGTGCCGCTGGTCGACGCTGTGCCGCCGATTGACGCCGCGCCGCTGGTCGACGCCGAACAGGTGCTGGCTGAGCCCCCCGTGCGAGCGGAGACTCAGGGGCGCCGACGTGGTTCGCGCCGGGCGACGAGTGCGGACGCATTGCTGCCGCAACGTACGGAGAGCGTCTCCGCCGGCGGCCACGCCAACGGTGGAGTGACCGGACTGGACCAGATCATCTTGCCCGAGCCCGTCGACCGCAGGCGCGGTCAGGATGCCGCCTCCCAGCAGGAGCGCCGGCAGTCCGCGGAGCAGAAGCCGGCCGGTGAAGACCAGGAGTCTGCAGAACGCGTCGATGGCGAGGCCTCCGAGGGGCAGGCCGCGGGCCAGTCCGGCGATCAGCGCCAGGGCCGCAACCGCAACCGCAACCGTAACAAGTCGGGCGCCAATCAGAACCAGCAGGGCGCTCAGAACCAGGGAGCGCAGAACCAGCAGGGCGCTCAG
>FSWU01000062.1_pt1 | contig 19886 bp, 15 predicted proteins | sample 1638061 | NCBI WGS metagenome assembly FSWU01 (sample SAMEA3914788, study PRJEB12502) | metagenome | biome: forest; material: soil | place: Canada | collected 2011-07-03 | depth 0.1 m
CATCAATGAGGGCGGCGAGCTCGGATACTCTCTCTCCCACGCCTACGGTGCCGCTTTCGACAACCCCGACCTGCTGGTGGCCACGGTGATCGGCGACGGGGAGGCCGAGACGGGTCCGCTGGCGACCGCCTGGCATTCGAACAAGTTCCTGAACCCGCTCCAGGACGGTGTCGTTCTTCCGATCCTGCATCTGAACGGCTATAAGATCGCCAATCCGACGGTGCTGGCGAGGATCCCCGAGCACGAACTGATGGATCTGATGCGCGGGTACGGTTACACCCCCCACCTGGTAAGTGGGGGTTTCGATGACGAGGACCCGATCGAGGTGCATCGTCGCTTCGCGGCCACTCTGGATCGGGTGCTGAACGAGATCTCCGAGATCAAGGCGGCGGCCGCCTCCGGCTCGTTGGAGACCCGTCCGGCGTGGCCGATGATCATCTTCAAGTCGCCGAAGGGCTGGACGTGCCCGAAGGAGATCGACGGCCATCCCGCCGAGAACAATTGGCGCTCCCACCAGGTTCCGCTCGTGGATGCACGCGACACCGAAGCGCACACGCGGCTGCTGGAGACGTGGATGCGTTCCTATCGTCCGGAGGAGCTGTTCGACGAGGCAGGTGCGCCGGTCCCTACCGCGACCGCGCTGGCGCCGGAGGGCGATCTCCGGATGAGCGCCAACCCCGTCGCCAACGGCGGCCTTCTGCGGCAGGCGCTGCATCTTCCGGATTTCCGGGACTACGCGGTCGAGGTCCCGTCGCCGGGCGCATCGGTGAACGAGGCGACGGAGGTGCTCGGGCGCTGGCTGCGGGACGTCATCGTGAACAACCCGAAGAACTTCCGCCTGTTCGGGCCGGACGAAACGGCGTCGAACCGTCTGCAGGACGTGTTCGAGGTCACGGACAAGCAGTGGAACGCCGAATACCTGATGATCGACTCCGACAACCATCTGGCGCGCGCGGGACGCGTGATGGAGATGCTCAGCGAGCACCAGTGCGAAGGCTGGCTCGAAGGTTATCTGCTCACGGGCAGGCACGGGGTCTTCAACTCGTACGAAGCATTCATCCACATCGTCGATTCGATGTTCAACCAGCACGCGAAATGGCTGGAGTCCGCGAAGAAGGTGTCGTGGCGTCGACCTGTCGCATCGTTGAACTATCTGCTCAGCTCCCACGTGTGGCGGCAGGACCACAACGGCTTCTCGCACCAGGACCCGGGGTTCATCGATCACGTGGTCAACAAGAAGGCGGACATCGTGCGGGTGTATCTGCCGTTCGATGCGAACACGCTGCTCTCGACGTACGACCACTGTCTCCGAACCGTGGACTATGTGAACGTCGTCGTCGCGGGCAAGCAGCCGGCGGCGAACTGGCTGACGATGGAGCAGGCGATCGAACACTGCACGCGGGGGATCGGGATCCTCGAATGGGCCGGGACGGAAGCCAACGGAGAACAGCCGGATGTGGTGCTCGCAGCGGCCGGGGACGTGCCCACACTGGAGGTCCTCGCGGCTGCATCGATCCTCCGTGAACGGGTGCCCTCGCTGAAGGTCCGCGTGGTGAACGTGGTGGACCTGATGCGGCTGCAGCCGGAGTCCGAACATCCGCACGGTCTCGCAGACCATGAATACGATGCGATCTTCACGGTCGATCGTCCGGTGATCTTCGCTTATCACGGTTATCCGACGCTGATCCACCGCCTCACCTACAAGAGGAACGGGCACGTGAATCTTCATGTGCGCGGCTTCATCGAAGAAGGCACGACGACGACGCCTTTCGACATGGTCATGATGAACAACCTCGACCGGTATCACCTGGTCATCGATGTGCTCGACCGGGTGCCCGAGCTCGCGTCGCGTCAGGCCGCGTTCCGCCAGGAGATGCAGGATGCCCGGATGCGCGCCCGGGCATACACGCGGGAATTCGGCGAGGACATTCCCGAGGTCGCCCAGTGGACCTGGGGTTCCGAAGGTGCGAAAGCCAGCCTTGAAGACACCGGCGGGGACAACGTCTGATACGTCGTCCCCGCCGGTGCGGGCGTCGGGTCGCCCGGTTCGATCCGGCTCACCAGGAGCCGAGTGTGCTGGCTGCTATCGGAGTTCGCCGTCCTTCTCCGCCTCGATGACCGGATCGGCGGCAGTGGCCGCTGCGAGTTCGTCAGGCAGTTCGAGCGGACGGCGACTGTAGTATGCGGCACCCTTGCGCCAGAAGATGATCATCGGGATGATGCCGACTGCGAGTGCTCCGATGCCGATGGCGAGCACGACTCCATCCAGCGTCGGGATCGCCTGGATGAAGATCCAGATCATGAACAGTCCGCCGACCGCCGGCCACAGTCCGATGAAGATGAAGTTCCTCACCGACTTGAAGATGATCCTTCGGTACGCGACGACCACGGCGACCGCGGCGAGCGCATAGTAGAAGGCGATCTGGAGGCTGATCGAGTCGATCGCGTCGGTGAGGATCTGGCCGACCGACGGAAGGAAGTTCGATCCGATGAAGAGGATCACGGATACGCCCGTCACGATGATCGTGGCGAACGCGGGTGTGCGCCAGCGCTTGTGGGCGCGTCCGAAACGGAGCGGGATCGTGTGGTCGCGGCCCATTGCGAAGAGCGATCGCGTGACCTGGATCAGGGTGGTCTCGAGGGTCGCGATCGTGGAGAGCATGACGGCGATGATCAGGATCTTGCCACCGATGCCCGGCCAGAGCTCGTTGCCGAGGATGCCCAGCAGGTCGCCGTTGCTGTTCTGAATGGTCTTGGCGGGGAGCACGACCTGGATGGCGATGGTGAAGACCTCGAACAGCAGGAAGACGATGATCACACCGATGATGCCGGCCTTGCCCGCGTTCTTCTTGCCGTTCTTCGTCTCCTCGTTGAGGTTGGACGCGACGTCCCAGCCCCAGTAGTAGAAGGCGGCGATGAGCGCGGCGCCTACGAAGCCGCTGATGCCGTGGAAGTGGCTGAAGCCGAGCCAGCTCCACGAGAACGACGGACCGGCGTGGTGGCCGGAAGAGGCATGAACGATGGCGACGATCGCGAAGACGGCGAGGATCGCCACTTCGACGGACGACATGATCCACTGTGCTCTAGCAGTGACGGTGACACCGATGAGGACGCAGCCCGCCATGACGAGGAACCAGAGCGCTCCGACGAAGGTGACGAGTGCCACGTTGCTCGTGGCCTTCTCGCTGAAGAGTGAGACGGTGGCGGATCCGGCGGGAAGCGCGCCGGCGACCATGAAGATGGTGGCCGAGACGACCAAGGCCCAGCCGGAAAGGAAGCCGAGTGCCGGATGGAGTGCGCGCCCAACCCAGGAATAGGAGGCTCCGGCATTGACGTCGGCCCGCCCGAGGTACGAGAACGCCCAAGCGATTCCGAGCATCGGGACGCCGCACCAAAGCAGCGCGGCGGGAGATGCGAGGCCGGCTGCCGCGATCAGGACGGCGGTCGTCGCAGCGATCGAATAGGCGGGCGCGCTTCCGGCGACGGCCATGACGATCGAACCGGCCTCCGAGACTCCGTCCGCTCGCAGCGAATTGTCGTGGGGCTTGGTGCTGGTGACTTCGGTGTCGGTCATGTTCTCCTCACACGTTGCGGGTAGACGTGTCCCGAGTCGTCGGGCGATCAGACGTCCGGCGATCAGGCGATGAACGAACGCTAGCAGTCAGCCGTCCACCAGACAATGATTATTTTGCGCTTTTCGTTGTCGATCGGTTCGGTGACTGTGCAAAAGGGCGTCCAAGTCCAGGAAAACAACGGAAAACGTACCCTTCGGAATCCGTAGCGGATGCATCCGACGTGTCCGTCGCGCGGCTCACGCCTGTGGGTCGCGCGGCTCACGCCTGTGGGTCGTGCGAGTCGTACTCGTAGAAGCTGCGGACCATTCTCACCATCACGGCGACGGCCGCCATGATGACGATTCCGCCGATGAGAGGCGGGAACCAGAGCACGCCGGCGAGTGCGAGCAGGCCGACATACAGGTCGCCCATGCGGGGACCACCCGTGACGACGACCGTGAAGATGCCCTGCAGGCGTCCGCGCATGAGGTCCGGAACGGATGACTGGAGGATCGTCATCCGGAAGATCGAACTCACGTTGTCGGCGGCACCCGAGACGGCGAGCAGAATCGACCCGGCGATGAGAGCGGGAAGGTTTGCGTCCTGGATGGACTGACTGTGCGAGCCGAATCCGCCGATGGCGACGATCGCAAGCACCAGCCCGAAACCGAAGACGCTCGCGCCATACGTGACCACCGCTCGTCCCACCGCGCGTCCCTGGCGGCGGACGTGTCCGATGCGCCCGGAGAAGAGGCTGCAGACGAGTGTCCCCACTGCACCCGCAGCCGTGAGAATGCCGACCGTCACTGCGCCGCCGCCGATGAGGAGTGCGCCGATCGCCGGAAAAAGGACGCGGGGCTGGCCGAAGGTCATGGCGATGATGTCCACGATGAACGACAGCCGGATATTCGGAGCGGACTTCAGGAAGCGGAGACCGAACATCACGGAACCGAGGCCTGGTCGTTGCAGGTCGCCTTCCGGAATGATGCGCGGGAGGGTGAAGATTCCGAGGAAAGCCGTCGTGAACATGACCACATCGATCGTGTAGGTCCACGGGATGCCCACGTATGCGACGAGCAGACCCGCCATGGCCGGTCCGACGGTGAGCGCGAGACCACCGCTCATCCCCCCGAGTGCGCTGGCCGCGGGCATGAGGCGCAGGGGAAGAAGACGGGGTGTGATCGCTTGTCTGGTCGAACCGATCACGGTGGTCGCGACAGCGTTGACCGTGGTGAGGACGTACAGCGGCCAGACGGTCTTGACGTCGGTCCAGGCGAGGGTGGCGATGCCGGCCGTCGATCCCCAGGCGACGATGGCGGACAGGAGGGCGATCGTGCGCCGGTCGAACGAATCGGCGAGCATCCCGCCGTAGAGTCCGAAGACGACCATGGGCACCAACGCGAACACGCCGACCAACGAGACATCGAGGGTCGAGTGGGTCAGATCGTAGATATGGAGACCGACGGCGACGATCGTCATCTGACCGCCGATCCCGGAAACCGCGCCTCCGATCCAGAGGCGGGCGAAGGCGGGGCTCTCACGCAGGGGGCTCAGGTCGATGAAGTGGTTGCGTCGCGTCGTCTCCCGCTGACCACTCACGAACATCCCCCGTTTCGCAACCGCTTCCGTTCTCCGGCCGCCGCTCGCGGACTTCCGCAATGGGCCGCAGTGGCAGTGTTGTGCATCCGTTGGGGGAGAGCCTGGTGGAGCGGGGACGAGAATGCCCCGGCTTGCGACCGGGGCATCCATCGGAGAGTGTCCGGAGGGGGACTTGAACCCCCACGCCCTATACGGGCACTAGCACCTCAAGCTAGCGCGTCTGCCATTCCGCCACCCGGACAGGTGCATGCGGCATATCGTTCAGCCGCCGTAAGACACTAGCACGAAAAGAGGGTCGTCATCTGCGTGGTTCTACCTTCTGCGCCCAGGAGTCCCCGGTACCGTTGACCTATGACTTCGAACGCAGACGGCTCTCTGAGCGAGACAGCACGGATCGCGCGCGATCTCATCCGATTCGACACGACGAACTGGGGTGAAGGGAAGTCCAAGGGCGAGTCGGAGGCCGCAGAATACGTGGCCGGTCAGCTCCGGGACATCGGGCTCGAGCCGCAATCCTTCGATTCGGAGCCGAGGCGTACGAGCGTCGTCGCGAGGGTGCCGGGGGCCGATCCGGAGAAGGACGCGCTCGTCGTGCACGGTCATTTGGACGTGGTCCCCGCCGACGTGGCCAACTGGACCGTCGACCCGTTCGAGGGCGTGGTCAAAGACGGCATGCTCTGGGGTCGCGGTGCCGTGGACATGAAGAACATGGACGCGATGATCCTGACGTCCCTGAAAGACATCCTCGGTTCCGGACGCCAGCCGGCGAGGGACCTCGTCGTCGCGTTTTTCGCCGACGAGGAGGATGGCGGGCGCCTCGGATCGCACTTCCTGGCGTCCGAGCATCCCGAGCTGTTCCGCGGTGCCACCGAGGCGATCAGCGAGGTGGGCGGCTGGTCGGTGGACCTGAACGGGAAGCGCGCCTACCTCCTCCAGACGGGCGAGAAATCGCTGGTCTGGATCAAGCTGATCGCCCGCGGCCCGGCGGCGCACGGCTCCCGGCTGGTCCGCAACAACGCGGTCACGAAGCTCGCGGAAGCGGTGGCGCGACTGGGTCGGCGCGACTGGCCGATCGCACTCACGGACACCACCGCCGCGCTCCTGTCGGAGCTCAGCCGGATCATGGGAATCGAGCCGGAGCGGGTCAGCCCGGACGAGCTGGTCCTGAAGACCGGCACGGCGGCCGGATTCATCCTGGCGACCCTTCGCACGACGAGCAATCCGACCGGATTGACCGCAGGGTACAAGCACAATGTGATTCCGGATCGCGCGGAGGCTCTGATCGACATCCGGACGCTGCCGGGCGAGGAGGACGCCGTGCTCGCCGAAGTCCGCGAGCTGATCGGCGAAGACATCGAAATCGAGACGATGCACCGTGACATCGGCCTGGAGGTCGAATTCTCAGGTTCGCTCGTCGACACGATCAAGGCGACGCTCGAGCGTCACGATCCGGGCGCCGAAGTGCTTCCATATCTGCTGTCCGGCGGTACAGACAACAAAGCCCTCAGCACGCTCGGGATCGCGGGCTACGGGTTCGCACCGTTGCAGTTGCCTCCCGAGCTGGACTTCCCGGGGATGTTCCACGGTGTCGACGAGCGCGTCCCGCTCGACTCGCTCGAGTTCGGGCGCGCTGTGCTGACCGACTTCCTGCTCGACTACTGACCACAGACCGGAGCGACCACGTGAACGTGATCGATGCGATCATTCTCGGCCTCGTCCAGGGCCTCACCGAATTCCTGCCCGTTTCCTCGAGCGCCCATATCCGGATCGTAAGCGAGTTCCTGGGGACCGGCGCCGATCCGGGCGCGCGGTTCACCGCGATCATCCAGCTCGGGACCGAGGCGGCCGTTCTCATCTACTTCTGGCGGGACATCACCCGGATAATCTCGCACTGGTTCCGTTCCCTGTTCGGGCGCGTGCGTTCGAATGATCCCGACGCGCGGATGGGCTGGCTGATCATCGTCGGAAGCGTTCCGATCGTCGTTCTGGGCCTGCTGTTCCAGAACGAGATCGAGACGGTGTTCCGTTCCCTGTGGATCGTCGCCGTCACGTTGATCGTGTTCGGCATCCTGCTCGGCATCGCGGACCGCTTCGGTTCCCGGCAGAGGAACCTGGCCGATCTGACCTGGCGGCACGGCATTCTGTTCGGGCTCGCTCAATCTCTTGCGCTGATTCCGGGTGTCTCGCGTTCCGGGGGTACGATCACCGCCGGACGGGCGCTGGGCTACGATCGGCCCGCGGCCGCGCGCTACTCGTTCCTGCTGGCCCTCCCTGCCGTCTTCGGCAGCGGACTCTACGAGCTCTACCACTCGATCTCGTCGCCGTGCGCAGCCGCGTCGGACGCAGCCTGCGCACCCGAGGTGTTCGGGCCCGGGGCGACCGCTCTCGCGACCGTTGTCGCCTTCGTGGTCGGCCTCGTGGTGATCGCCTTCTTCATGAAGTTCATCTCGCACCGCAGCTTCTTGCCGTTCGTGATCTACCGGGTCGCGCTCGGCGCCGGGCTGATCGTGATGCTGTCGACGGGGGTGCTCGAGCCTTGACCGGCCGGCCGGAGTCCGCGAGCGCCCCACTGGCGCTGACGGCACCCGGACACGCCCTAAGCTGAATTCCGTGCGATCCTGGTCCAGCCCCGACATTCCCGAACTCCCCGGCTCGTCGAATCCACCCCAGATCTTCGATACCGCGAGCGGCGGCCTTGTCTCGGCTGACACGGCGGGCGACGCTGAGAACACGGCACGTCTGTACGTGTGCGGGATCACGCCATACGATTCGACCCACCTGGGGCACGCGGCGACCTATCTCGCTTTCGACACTCTGCAGCGCGTGTGGCGGGACGCGGGCTATTCGGTGCATTACACGCAGAATGTGACCGACGTCGACGACCCGCTGCTGGAACGGGCGATCGCCACCGGCGTCGATTGGCGGGCCCTCGCACAAGAGCAGACTGATCTCTTCCGAGCGGACATGGTCTCGCTGGCGATCATCCCTCCGGACGACTATGTCGCGGTGACGGAAGTGGTCGACAAGATCGCCGCGGCAGTGGGCGACCTGCTCGATCGCGGACTCGCGTACCGAGCAGTCTCGCCCGACGCGGTGACTTCTGGCGAGCCTGCTTCGGACGACTCGGCCTCAGGCGACATCTATTTCGATCTGGCCGCGGCCCAGCGCGACACGCAGTGGCGCCTCGGCGCCGAGAGCAATTACGACCGGCCGACCATGCTGCGCTTCTTCGCGGAGCGGGGAGGCGACCCGGACCGTCCCGGGAAGCACGATGCGCTCGACCCGCTTCTCTGGCGGGCAGCTCGCGCCGGGGAACCGTCGTGGCCGTCGAGTGTGGGAGAGGGGCGCCCCGGCTGGCACATCGAGTGTGCCGTGATAGCTCTCGCCAACATCGGAATGGATTTCACGGTCCAGGGCGGGGGAGCGGACCTCATCTTCCCCCACCACGAGATGAGCGGGGGCCATGCGACCGCGCTGAGCGGTGAACCGTTCGCACGGATCTACAGCCACACGGGCATGGTCGCCTACCAGGGGGAGAAGATCAGCAAGTCTCTCGGGAACCTGGTCCTCATCTCACGGCTGCGTGAGGAGGGAGCGGACCCGCGGGCGATCCGACTGGCGCTCCTCGACCACCATTACCGCAGTGATTGGGAATGGACCCACGGCGAACTCGCCGATGCGGAGGCACGTCTCGCGCTCTGGACCGCTGCTGCAGCCAATGTCGGCGATCGCGAACCTTCGCAGGCGGACTTGGATGTCCTCGCCGGCCTTCGCGAATGCCTTCACCGCGACCTGGATGCTCCCGCGGCGCTCCGTGAGATCGATGCCTGGGCCACCGCCGCATTGTCGGGCGCGCCGGTCACCTCGGATCTCGTGCCGCGTGCGGTTCACGGCCTTCTCGGCATCCCGCTCGCGTGAACCGCTGATCGCTCAGGACCGCCAGGGCTCGTCCCCGCGGCCGCCGGCTTGTCCGTCCCGGCCGTCCCGTCCGTCGCCACGGCGCAGATAGCGTTCGAATTCCTGCGCGATCGCCTCACCGCTTGCCTCAGGCGAATCGACCGTGTCGCGAGCCTGTTCGAGTTGCTCGATGTACTGCGCCATCTCCTCGTCCTCTGCCGCGAGCGCATCGATCCCCGCCTCCCAGGCTGCGGCCTCTTCGATCAGGTTTCCGCGGGGGATCGTCACGTCGATCAGCTCTTCGAGCTTGTCGATGAGTGCGAGCATCGCTTTCGGACTGGGTGCGTTGTGCACATAGTGCGGAACGGATGCCCACACGGCCACCGTAGGGATTCCGACGTCTTCTGCGGCTTCGGCGATCGCACTGAGAATCCCTACCGGGCCTTCGTAAGTGCTGCGCTCGATCTGCAATTCGCTGCGAACCTCGGCATTCTCGCTCGAGGCGAAGACGGAGATGGGCCGCGTGTGAGGCACATCGGCGAGCATCGCTCCGAGGAACACGACTCCCTGCACATCGACGGCCAGGGCGACATCGAGGATTTCGGCCGTGAAGTTCTTCCAGCTGCGCGAAGGCTCAGCGCCGAGCAGCAGGTAGATGTTGTCGGCGTTCGCCCCGCTGACCCGAAGTTCCGCGTCGTCTGCGAGACCTTCCGGTTCCGAGCCGGGAGCCACCGGTCCGAAGATCGTCGCGGACGGCCAGGTCAAGCGTCGTCGTCCGTCGTCGTCCGTCCCCAGGACGGGTCGGTTGAACTGGTAGTCGAAATAGACTTCGGGATCCACCTGCGCGATCGGCATCACATCGAGGACGTCGTGCAGGGTCCGCACGGCGCCACTCGCCGCCTCACCGGCGTCGTTCCAGCCTTCGAACGCAACGACGAGCAGTCGTCCGCCCAGGAATCCCGTTCCCTCTGCCAAGTCTTGACACCTCTATCCCTGGCGCACCTGTCGCAGGGCGCCTGTGTTCAAGAATAGGCCGGGCGGCGCCGGGCGCCGGTGATTACGCGCACTGCGAAAGGAGCACGGGTCCGACTGGGCGGAAGCGCGGGACGGCCTCCGGCTAGACTGGTGAGTCGTGACGAGTTCCGATCTATCCCTGCTTCCTGCCGCCGTTTTCTGGGACATGGACGGGACCCTCGTTGACACCGAGCCCTATTGGATGGCGTCCGAGGTCGAGCTCGTCGACGAGTTCGGCGGGCATTGGACCCACGAGGACGGCTTGATGCTGGTCGGCAGCGGTCTGTGGAATTCGGCCGCGATTCTGCAAGCGCACGGGGTGCCGCTCGATGCCGATGAGATCGTCGACCGGCTCACGAACCGTGTCCAGGAACTCATCGACAGGAACGGGGTCCCTTGGCGTCCCGGCGCGAAAGAACTCCTGGGTCAGCTCCGCGAGGCGGGTGTCCCGACAGCACTCGTGACGATGTCCGTGCGGCGGATGGCGGAGCAGATCGTCTCGCACATCCCGTTCGAAGCGTTCGACGCGATCATCGCGGGCGACGAAGTGGAACGGGCGAAGCCCGACCCGGAACCGTATCTGGTGGCGGCGCGCAGGCTGGCCGTCGACCCGATCATTTCGGTGGCGATCGAGGACTCGGTGGCGGGCCTGGAATCGGCCATCGCTTCGGGCGCGCTGACGATCGGCGTTCCCCACATCGTCCCGCTTCCGTCCGGCGACGACCATGTGCTGTGGGACACCCTTCAAGGGCGGACCGTCGAGGACGTGCGTGAAGTGATCGCCGGGCGCATCGCGGCACGAGCGGCGCTGCGCGGTCAATCGGTCGTGGGGGACGTGTGACGGCCGAGGACGGTCTGCCCCGCAACAGCGGCCCATTTCACGTCGGCGACCGGGTTCAGCTGACCGGCCCGCGCGGCAAGCGGAACACGATCACGCTGAAGCCGGGCGAGATCTTCCACACTCACCGCGGCCTTCTCGAGCACGACGCGATCATCGGGCTGCCCGATGGATCGATCGTCGTCAACAACGCCGGGATCGAGCATCTCGCACTCCGCCCGCTTCTGAACGACGTGGTGATGTCGATGCCGCGCGGCGCGGCGATCGTCTATCCCAAGGACGCCGCACAGATTCTCGCGGTCGGCGACATCTTTCCGGGTGCCACGGTGGTCGAGGCCGGCGTCGGATCCGGCGCACTGAGCCTGTGGCTTCTCCGGGCGATCGGTCGTGAGGGCAAGCTCTATTCGTTCGAGCGACGCGAAGAGTTCGGCGAGATCGCACGAAACAATGTGACGTCGTTCGTCGGCGGCGACCCCGGAAACTGGCAGCTCACCGTCGGGGACCTGGTAGAAGAGCTGCCAGGGGTCGTGGGGGATGGCGAGGCGGACCGCGTCGTCCTGGACATGCTCGCCCCCTGGGAGTGCATCGGCGCGGTTTCCCGGGCGCTCACACCGGGGGGTGTGCTCATCTGCTACGTCGCGACGGTGACGCAGCTGTCGCGGGTCGCAGAGACGATTCGCGCGAGCGGTAAGTTCACCCATCCGGAGTCCAGCGAGACGATGGTGCGCGGGTGGCACGTCGAGGGGCTCGCGGTGCGTCCTGATCATCGGATGATCGGCCACACGGGATTCCTGATCAGCGCGCGCAGACTGGCTCCGGACGCGATCCTCCCCGAGTTGAAGCGGCGCGCTTCCAAAAGCGATTACGACGACGAGGATGTCGAATTGTGGACGCCGGGTTCCCTGGGCGAACGCGAACTCAGTCCGAAAAGCCTCCGGCGGCGGATCAAGAATTCGGCCGAGACGGCGGGTCTCGCACGCCCGGGCGACGACACCGCGGAAATTCCACCTTCATCCATCAACTAACATGGACTCCCGGAGGCATGCCTCCTGTCATGTCTACCGCATCGAAAGAGGACTCGTGCGCAGAGCTCCCGCACTGATCGTAGCCGCCGCATTGCTGCTGGTCACACTCAGCGGCTGCAGTTCCAGCCCGGCTACGGGAACGAATTGCGACAACGCGGCACAGCCCGGCGACGCGTCGAAACTCGTGACCGTCAGCGGCGAATTCGGCAGCAAGCCGAAGGTGTCGTTGCCAACCCCGATCTACACGAAGACCACGCAAGCGAGCGTCAACATCCAAGGGACCGGCGCTGAACTGGTCAAGGGCCAGGAAGCCGTCATCGACTTCGAGATCTACAGCGGCAGCACGGGCAAGCTCGTCGGGTCGAGCAGCTGGGGAAGCTCCGGCGGAACGAGCATCGTCGTCGGCAAGAGCGGCGTCACCGGCCTGGATCACGCCCTCCTGTGCCACACGGTAGGTTCTCGGCTCGCGATCGCGATTGCGCCGAAGCAGGGCTTCGGCTCCAGCGGCGCAAGCGTGGGGCTCGGCGCGACTGACACGGCGATCATGGTGGTCGATATCAAGAAGGCCTATCTCGACCGCGCGAACGGAACGCCCCAGCCCCGTCAGCAGGGATTCCCGATCGTCGTCCTGGCGCCCAACGGGCAGCCCGGCGTCAACGTGCCGACCACGGCGCCGCCCAGCGATCTCCGGATCGCCGTCCTCAAAGCGGGACACGGAGCCAAGGTGAAGGAAGGCGACGAAGTCGTCACGAACTACACCGGCATCCTCTGGAAGGAGCGGACGGTCTTCGACTCGACCTGGACGAGCGGGGAGCCCGCGACGCTGAAGGCGAGTTACGGCAAGAACGGTGTCGTTCCGGGATTCGCCTCGGCGATCATCGGCCAGAAGGTGGGCTCCCAGATCCTGGTGATCGTGCCTCCCGACAAAGGCTATGGAGCGGCGGGCAGCAGTGACGGGACCATCCCAGCGCATGCGACATTGATCTTCGTGATCGACATCCTCGGCGTCGCCTGACCCGGTCCCCGCGGCCACTCGAAGGGTGGCATATCGCCAGCGGCGAACCGGCAGGCTCTCGAGCCGAATTTCGGCGGTGCAGACTCTAGGATTGATTCGTGCCCACCGCGTCGTCGTCTTCTGCCCGGGTGCCCGTGGAGGAGCGCCTGTTCAGCCTTGTGCTTGCGCTTCTCGCGACCGAGGCAGGACTGACGAAGAACGACATCCTCTCGACTGTCCAGGGGTATCGGCAGCGCTTCGTGGTCGGTGGGGACAACTCGAGTCTGGAGCGGCAGTTCGAGCGCGACAAGGATGACATCCGCGAATTGGGCGTCCCCCTGGAAACGGTTGAGCCGCCAGGAGAACAGGGCAATAATCAGGCGTTGCGGTACCGGATTCCCCGAGGCTCGTACGATCTGCCGAACGACATCGTCTTCACGTCGGAGGAGCTCCGCCTCCTCGGTCTCGCAGCGACCGTCTGGCGGGAAGGGTCGTTGTCCGCTGAGTCGCGGCGCGCTCTGATGAAGCTGCGGTCGCTCGGCGTCGAGACAGATGAGCCGATCGTCGGTTACGCGCCGCGTCTCCGAGTCCGCGAGGGTTCGTTCGAGCCGTTGAGCCTGGCCCTGGAACGGAACGTCGTCGTCACGTTTCCGTACCTGAAGCCGGGGGAGGTCTCCGCGCGGACCAGGACGGTCGAACCTCGGGCATTGGTGCAGCATCAGGGGAGATGGCACGTTCAAGCATTCGACGTCGAGGCGAAAGGTCCGCGCACCTTCCTTCTCTCGCGAATCGTTGGACCCGTGAGGCTCACTCCGCGGACGTTCAAGCCATCTGAGCACGACTATGCATCCGATTCGATCGCAGAGCTGGAGCGGATCTGGGAACGGAACGTCGCGGAGATAGAGGTGGAGCCGGGAACCGACGCATCCGTGCGGATGAACAACCGGTACGGCAGCACCGGCAAGTCGAACCAGAAGCGTCTGAGTGTCCACTACACGGACATCAACATCCTCGCGGACGAACTGGCCGGTTATGGGCCGGAGGTATTCGTGCTCTCACCGCGCGAGCTCCGCGACGCGGTGTACGGGCGTCTGGTGCGCACCGCACACGACCACTCCGACGATGTGAGCGCCGTCGATGAGTGAGCCCAATTCGCTCGCGCGAGCCCAGGACAAGCTCACGTTCCTGCTTGCTCTGGTGCCCTATCTGATGGACCACGACCGGGTCAGTGTCAACGAGGTCGCTGCTCATTTCGGTCTGCAGCCGGAACAGATCCGCGAAGCGGTGCGGCTGATCGCCATCTCGGGTGTTCCCGGCGAAACGAGCCAGTACCAGCACGGCGACCTCTTCGACATCGCGTGGGACGAGTTCGAGGACGACGATCAGATCGTGCTCACGCAGCTCGTAGCGATCGACGATTCGCCGCGATTCTCCGCGCGCGAGGCGGCCGCGTTGATAGCAGGCCTTCAATACTTGTCCTCGGTCCCTGAGAATGCGGACCGCGAGGTCATCGGGTCTCTCATGGGGCGTCTCGCCCGCGGAGCTTCTGCCCAGCCCAGCCAGGTGGCCGTCGCAACAGGCGCGGCCGACGAATCGCTCGCGGCGATCCGCCACGCGTTGGATGCGGGTGTCCAGGTCGAATTCGACTACGTCGATTCACGCGGAAGCCACCAACGGAGACAGGTCGACCCTCTGCGCATCGAATCGGTCGATCAGGACTGGTACCTGCGGGGTTGGTGTCACCTGCGGGAGGCTGTTCGCACGTTCCGGCTCGACCGGATGGCCGAGCTCGTCGTCACGGACAAGCCGATCACCTACCGCACTGACGATGTCGTCCTGCCCGAGACCCTGTTCGAAGGCTCGCCAGACGATCTGAGCGTGTCGATCGAGATCGCGGCGTCGGCCCTGCCTCTCGTGATCGACTACATTCCGGACCGTTCGGACATGCGGGAATCCGGCGGTGTGGTCGAGACCAGTGTGCGCGTCGCCCATTACCACGGCTTGAAGCGCCTCGCGGCGGGATTGTCCGGGGTGCTCACCGTCACGGGACCGGAGGATGCCCGGCGGGCCGTCGCCGACTGGGCGGCTGCGGGTGCGCGACGTTACGAGAGCGGCGACTGACCAGAGTCAGCACTCACGTAGACTGCAGTCCATGCCGTGGTGGTCCTGGATTCTGATCTGGTCCGGTCTCGCGCTGGCTCTCCTGGGCATGCTCACCTGTTTCGGCGTCCTCCTGTTCCGCAAACTGGTCGGTGTCATGAACGCTCTGGGAGAGTTGAGTGAACAGCTCGCGGTGCTCGATCAGCTGGCCGACCGCCAGGAGGACGAGACGATTCCGGTCGCGGTCTTGGCGGACCCGGGTCCGCTCTCGGAAGCGGTTCGAGTGTCCCGCGAAAAGCGCGCCGAGCGTCGCCAAGCTCGGAGGGATTCGCGAGTATGGCGAGGTAAGCTCTTGGTGGAAGCTGACGCGCAACAGTTTTCCCATCTGACGAAAAGGATCTGAACACATGCTTGGCAATCTGACCGGAGTGCATCTGCTCATCATCTTGGGCGTCCTGGTGCTGTTGTTCGGAGCGGCGAAGCTGCCGGCCCTGGCGAAGGCCATCGGCCAGTCGAGTCGCATCCTCAAGAACGAGTTGAAGGGCGACGCGGACGCCCGGGCCGAGCACACCTCGAACGAGCCGGTCGTTCCCGGCGACTCGCAGCCCAAGTCCTGAGCCATGGCCCGTTCGGCGAAACGGGGAAACAACCGCGAAGGGCGCATGACCCTCGGCGAGCACTTCCTCGAACTGCGTAAGCGGCTGTTCCGCTCGGCTGCCGGTGTCCTTCTGGGCACGGTCGCCGGATGGTTCCTGTCCGGCTACGTGCTGAACGCCATGCGGGCGCCGATCGAGGAGATCGCACGCAGCCAGCATCGGCTGGCACAGCTGAATTACGACAACATCACGGGCGCGTTCGATCTGAAGATCGAAGTCGCATTCACGATCGGCATCGTGATCTCGAGTCCCATCTGGCTTTACCAGATCTGGGCGTTCTTCGTCCCGGCCCTGAGTCGCCGCGAGCTGAAGTACGGGTTCGGGTTCTTCTTCAGCGCCGTGCCGTTGTTCATCGCCGGCTGCGCGGCCGGCTGGATGGTGGTGCCCCACATCGTCCAGCTCTTGACGAGTTTCGCGCAGTCCGGGGATGCGTCGCTGATTCAAGCGAACGGCTACTTCGCTTTCATACTCAAGCTGGTCATCGCTGTGGGGATCGCATTCGTGCTGCCCGTCTTCCTCGTCCTTTTGAACTTCGTAGGGGTCCTCAGCGCGAAGTCGATCCTTCGCTCGTGGCGCATCGCGATGATCGTGATCGTGGTCTTCACGGCGATCGTCACGCCGTCCGCCGATGTCGTGTCGATGTTCGTGCTCGCGATTCCAATGGTCGGCTTGTTCTTCGCTGCAACCGGCGTCGCATGGCTGCACGACCGTCACGCTGCCAAGGTCGCCACTCGACTTTCGGCGGAGTACGCAGCCTAAGTGAGCACAGAGCTGTCACCCGCTGAGCGCTACGCGGCATCGCGAAACCGCAGTGCTCAGCCACGGCTGGAAGCCTTCCGTGAGCAGCTGAGCTTCGATCTCGATCCCTTCCAGTCCGCGTCGTGCGCAAGTCTGGAGGCCGGACGCAGCGTCCTGGTCGCCGCGCCCACCGGCGCCGGGAAGACTGTCGTCGCCGAATTCGCGGTCTTCCTGGCCATGCAGAATTCCGAATCGAAGGTTTTCTACACGGCTCCGATGAAGGCGCTGAGCAACCAGAAGTACCAAGAACTGTCAGAGCAGTACGGCCATGACGAGGTCGGGCTGCTCACGGGCGACACCAACGTCAATTCACGTGCCCGCATCGTGGTCATGACCACTGAGGTGCTGCGCAACATGCTGTACGCCGAGTCGGATCTGCTCGAGGGTCTCGACTTCGTCATCATGGACGAAGTGCACTACCTTGCTGACCGATTCAGAGGAGCGGTGTGGGAGGAGGTGATCATCCACCTGCCCGCGCACGTGAAGATGGTCTCTCTGAGCGCGACCGTGTCCAACGCGGAGGAGTTCGGCGACTGGCTTCAGGCCGTCCGGGGTGAGACGGATGTGATCGTCTCGGAGGATCGTCCCGTTCCGCTTGAGCAACATGTTCTGATGCGCACGAAGCTGGTCGACCTGTTCGACTCGTCGGGTCTTGCCGCGACGAATCGGGTGAATCCTGAATTGGTGCAGCTCGCACGGTCGTTCGGCCGCACGCAGGAGACAAGGTCGGGACGATCCCGCGACCGCTATCGATCCCATCGTCCGCACGGCGAGGGCAGCCGGATGGATCGCCTGGACATCGTCCGTCTGCTCGACGAGCGCAACCTGCTTCCGGCGATCTTCTTCATATTCAGCCGCGCGGGCTGCGATCAGGCGGTCAGGGGCGCGCTTCGACGCGGCGTGAGACTGACAGATGCCGCGGAGCGGGCAGAGATCCGCGAGATCGTCGAAGAGCGCTGCCGCACACTCATGGACGAGGATTTGGCGGTCCTCGGCTACTGGGAGTGGCTTGAGGGACTCGAACGCGGTGTCGCCGCGCACCATGCAGGCCTGCTGCCCGCCTTCAAGGAGGTCGTGGAGGAGCTGTTCCGCCGCAAACTGGTCAAGGTCGTCTTCGCGACCGAGACGCTGGCGCTCGGAATCAACATGCCGGCGCGGACGGTCGTCTTGGAGAAGCTGGACAAGTTCAACGGCGAGGCCCGGGTGCCGATCACACCGGGGGAGTACACCCAGCTGACGGGCCGCGCCGGACGGCGAGGCATCGACGTCGAAGGTCATTCGGTCATCCAGTGGCAGGAAGGTCTCGACCCGCAGGCCGTGGCGTCCCTCGCTTCGAGGCGCACCTATCCGCTGAACTCGAGTTTCCGTCCGACCTACAACATGGCTGTGAATCTGATCGACCAATTCGGCCGGGACCGCACCAGGGAAATCCTCGAATCGTCGTTCGCCCAGTTCCAGGCAGACCGGGCGGTGGTCGACCTCGCCAGGAAGGTGCGTCAGCAGGAGGAGGCGCTGGCCGGATACACGAAATCCATGACGTGTCATCTCGGGGACTTCTCCGAATACGCCGACTTGCGGCGTCGGCTGACGGATCTCGAGCGCAGCGGCAAGAACGTCGATTCTCTGAGCAAGGCGGCTCGTGAGCGCCGTCAGCGCGAGCTGGCGGGCATCCGCCAGCAACTGAAGAGCCACCCGTGTCACAGCTGCCCGGATCGTGAGAATCACGCGCGGTGGGCGGAGCGCTGGTGGCGCCTTCGTAAGCAGACGGACGCATTGAAGCAGCAGATCCAGTCGCGCACCGGAGCGATAGCGAAGGTGTTCGATCGAGTGACCGATGTCCTCGCCGAGATCGGCTACCTCGTGATCGGCGCTGATGGTGCGACCTCGCTGACAGTCCATGGACGCACCCTGAAACGCATTTACGGAGAACGTGACCTGCTGATCGCCGAGTGCCTGCGGCGGAACGTGTGGACCGCGCTGGACGGCCCTTCGCTTGCCGCGATGGCGTGCGCACTCGTGTACGAGCCGCGGCGGGACGAGGGACAGCTGTCCGAGCGTTACCTTCCTCGTGGGCCGTTCCGCGCCGCGCTCGACAAGACGGGCGACCTCTGGAGCAGGCTGGACGACATCGAGCGCGAGAACCGGCTGCCGGGCAGCGACCCCCTCTCCGTCGGGTTGTGCCAGGCGATGTATTCGTGGGCCCGCGGATCGAATCTGACCCGGGTGCTCGAGGAAGCGGACATGGAAGCCGGCGACTTCGTGCGCTGGACCAAGCAGACGATCGATCTGCTCGACCAGCTGCAGGTTGTCGCGGACGGGTCCGTCGGACGCATGGCCCGCACGGCGCTGGATTCGATCAGGCGGGGAATCGTCGCGTATTCGACGGTCGCATAGCCTCCTGTCGGCGCTCCCACACATGGATCGAATATGCTCTGGGTTCGTGACTGTGCCGATGCGCCCGCTGATCCCGCTGTGGTTGGCGATCATCGTCTCGATCGGGTCGGGTCCCGTGATTTCGCTGGGGTTTCCCGGCACAGGTTGGTGGCCCCTCACCTTCGTCGGAATGGCGATGGTGCTCGTCTGTCTGATCGGCCGGCGGGCGGGCAGCGCGCTTCTCGTGGGATATCTCTCCGGGGTGTCGTTCTACCTGTTCCTTGTATCGTGGACGTCCCTCTACCTGGGTCCGCTGCCGTGGATCGCGCTGGCGGTGGCGGAGGCGGCGTTCTATGCGGTCGGGTGCCTCCTGATCACCCTCGCGTATCGATGGACGCCGCGCGCGTGGCCGGGCAGGTGGGGGAGGCTTCTCCTCCTGCCTGTCGTGGTCGCGGGGTGCTGGACCGCACGCGAGGCGTTTTCGAGCGTCTGGCCGTACGGTGGCTTCCCCTGGGGAAGATTGGCCGAGTCGCTTTCCGAGAGCCCGTTCGCCCCGCTCGTGGCCTGGGTCGGTATCTCGGGGCTCAGCTTTCTCGTCGTCCTGATCGTCGCCGTCTGCCTTCAATGCGTTCTCGAGTTCCGCGTGCGTCCGGAGGCGAGGATCACTCCGTCGTGGCGCGTCGCCATCGCGATCGGCGTGATCGCCTTGGTGCTGGTCATTCCGGCGTGGCCGACGCCGACGTCGGGGACCACGCGGATCGCAGCGGTGCAAGGCGACGGGCCGGCCGGATACTTCCAGGATGCTCCGCCCGGCGCGGTGGAGAACGCCCAGATCAGCGAAACCCTTTCACTGGTGGGCCGGGAAAAAGCCGATCTGATCGTCTGGCCGGAGAACGGGGCCGACGTCGACCCGACCCGCGACAAGCAGTCGGCGCAAGATCTCGATTATCTGAGCCGCGCGATGCATGCTCCGCTCGTAGTGGGCACCATCACCCACCGGCACGGCAAGTACTACAACACGTCCTTGCTGTGGGAGGC
>FSWU01000351.1_pt1 | contig 19881 bp, 15 predicted proteins | sample 1638061 | NCBI WGS metagenome assembly FSWU01 (sample SAMEA3914788, study PRJEB12502) | metagenome | biome: forest; material: soil | place: Canada | collected 2011-07-03 | depth 0.1 m
CGGTGCGCAAGCTGGCGCACGACCTCGGAGTGGATCTCGCACTCGTGACCGGCACTGGCGAGGACGGCCTGATCACCCGGACGGATGTCGAATCCTACGTGACCGAGGGTGCCGGCGCGCCTATCTCCGTAGCTGCGGACGGTTCCGCGCCCCCGGAACCTGCGCTCGCCGGGTCGGGGGGACGTCGCGAGACGCGGTTCCCGATCGCCGGGGTGCGAAAGCGGACGGCCGAGGCGATGGTGGCGAGCGCATTCACCGCTCCCCAGGCGACCGAGTTCCTGACGGTCGACGTCACAGCTGCCCTCGAGCTCATCGAGTCGCTGAAGAGCGCCCCTGGGTTCCGGGACAAGCGGCTGAGCATCCTCACGCTCGCCGCGAAGGCACTCTGCATCGCAGTTGCGCGGACCCCCGAGATCAATTCGCGCTGGGACGGCGGTGCCGGCGAGATCGTGCAATACGGCTACGTGAACCTGGGAATCGCCGCGGCGACCCAGCGTGGACTGCTGGTCCCGAATGTGAAGGATGCCGACCGGATGCCGCTCGCCGATCTGGCGGACGCGATCGCGCAACTTGTCGACGAGGCGCGTGCGGGCCGGACGGTTCCTTCCGGGTTGACCGGCGGCACCATCACCATCACGAATGTCGGCGTCTTCGGCATCGACACGGGAACACCGATCCTGAATCCAGGAGAAGCGGGGATTCTCGCCCTCGGCGCGGTCCGCCGGCTGCCCTGGGAATACCGTGGCGAAGTCGCGCTGCGCCAGGTGATGACGTTGAGCGTGACATTCGACCACCGGCTGGTCGATGGTGCGCAGGGTTCCCGGTTCCTCACCGACATCGGGGCGATCCTGGCCGAACCCGGCGTCGCACTTTCGATGGTGTAGCCGTTGGTGTTGACTGATCAGACGGTCGGTAGCAGGGCGGAAGACTGCGACCACGCGTCCGGCAGGATCGAGGAGACGTCCATGAAGACACAGGCATGAACCGGCTGGCAAGCACCATCGATTCCACATCGGCCTCGTTCCTGAAGAACGAGGCCGAACAGCGCGCGCTCGTGGCCGACCTTCGCGGACGTATCGCCGCGACGGCCGCGGGCGGTCCCGTCTCATCCCGGGAACGACATGTCGCGCGCGGAAAGCTGCTGCCGAGAGATCGAATCGATCACCTGCTCGACGACGGCAGCCCGTTCCTCGAGATCGCGCCGCTCGCGGCAAACGGGCTCTATGACGACGAATGTCCGGGCGCCGGGATCATTGCGGGAATCGGCATGGTTCAGCGACGGCCGGTCATGATCGTCTGCAACGACGCGACGGTCAAGGGCGGCACGTATTACCCGATGACTGTGAAGAAGCACCTTCGGGCCCAGGAGATCGCGCTCGACAATCGGCTTCCGTGCATCTACCTCGTCGATTCGGGAGGCGCATTCCTGCCGATGCAAGACGAGGTCTTTCCCGACCGTGATCATTTCGGCCGCATCTTCTTCAATCAGGCGCGGATGTCGGCCGCGAAGATTCCCCAGATCGCAGCGGTACTCGGTTCCTGCACCGCAGGAGGCGCCTATGTTCCCGCGATGAGCGACGAATCCGTCATCGTCCGCAATCAGGGCACCATCTTCCTGGGCGGCCCGCCCCTCGTGAAGGCCGCGATCGGTGAGATCGTGACCGCAGAGGAGCTGGGCGGGGGAGACCTCCACGCCCGCGTTTCCGGGGTCACCGATCATCTGGCGGAGAACGACGAGCACGCTCTCCAGATCGTCCGGGACATCGTCGACACGCTGCCTCGGCCGGAACCTGCGGCCTGGGACGTCATCGCGTCCCTGCCTCCCGCGCTCGCAGAGGACGAGTTGTACGGTGTCGTCCCGGCTGACGTCCAGGCGCCCTACGACGTGCGCGAAGTGATCGGACGGTTGGTCGACGGCAGTGAATTCACCGAATTCAAGCGGGAATACGGCTCGACCCTCGTCACCGGGTTCGCGCGGATCCACGGTCATCCCGTCGGGATCGTCGCGAACAACGGCGTGCTCTTCAGCGAATCGGCCATGAAGGGCGCCCACTTCATCGAATTGTGCGATCAACGCGGCATCCCGTTGCTGTTCCTCCAGAACATCTCCGGCTTCATGGTCGGCCGCGATTACGAAGCCGGCGGCATCGCCAAACACGGCGCGAAAATGGTCACCGCGGTCGCGACGACGCGGGTTCCGAAGCTGACCGTCGTGATCGGAGGCTCGTTCGGAGCCGGAAACTATTCGATGTGCGGACGCGCGTACTCGCCGCGCTTCCTCTGGATGTGGCCGAACGCCCGGATCTCGGTGATGGGAGGCGCGCAGGCGGCGTCGGTGCTCGCCACGATCCGGCGCGATCAAGCCGATGCCCGTGGTCAGAGCTGGCCGGCCGAGGAGGAAGCATCGTTCACGGCCTCCATCTCCAGTCAATACGAGCGCCAGGGCAGTCCGTACTATTCGACCGCGAGGCTCTGGGACGACGGGATCATCGACCCGGCCGATACGCGCACCGTCCTCGGGCTCGCGCTCGACCTCTGCTCCCATACCCAGATGCCCGACACGGCCTTCGGCCTCTTCCGGATGTGAGGGCCGCGCGACGATGACAGTTTCGACGAGAACCGAGGGCCGTTTGTTCGACAGCGTCCTGGTCGCCAACCGAGGCGAGATCGCATGCCGGATCATCCGGACATTACGTGCGCTGGGCGTCCGCTCCATCGCGGTGTACAGCGATGCCGACCGCGGCGCGAAGCATGTCGGGCTCGCGGACGATGCCGTGCGGATCGGTCCGGCTGAGCCTCGCAGGAGCTATCTGAACGTGGACGCGGTCGTCGCGGCCGCTGTGGCGAGCGGTGCGCAGGCCGTGCACCCCGGCTACGGCTTCCTGTCCGAGAACGCTGATTTCGCGCGCGCGTGCTCCGACGCCGGGCTGGTGTTCATCGGCCCGGGTGAAGAGGCGCTCAGCCTCATGGGCGACAAGATCCGGGCGAAGCAGCATGTGGTCGCCCACGGAGTCGCAACGACACCGGGGATCGCGGAACCGGGCCTGGACGACGATGCGCTGATCGCTGCCGCAGGACGAATCGGCTATCCCGTGCTGATCAAGCCGTCGGCAGGCGGTGGCGGCAAAGGGATGTACGCCGTCCAGTCGGCCGACGAACTGCCCGACTCCCTCATCGCCGCCCGGCGGATCGCGAATGCGGCGTTCGGCGACGGAACGCTCTTCATCGAGCGGCTCGTTCAGGCTCCGCGGCACATCGAAGTCCAAGTGCTGGCGGACCGCACGGGTCACACGATCCATCTGGGGGAGCGCGAGTGCTCCCTGCAGAGGCGCCATCAGAAGGTCGTCGAAGAGGCGCCGTCGCCCCTCCTGAGCGCGCAGACGCGCGCACGGATCGGCGAGGCCGCCTGCGCCGTCGCACGGAGCGTCGGCTACGTCGGGGCCGGGACGGTCGAGTTCCTCGTCTCCGATGCGTCGCCCGACGAGTTCTTCTTCATGGAGATGAACACCCGACTGCAGGTCGAGCATCCGGTGACCGAGATGGTCACCGGTGTCGATATCGTCGAATGGCAGGTGAGGATCGCCGCCGGACAGGCGCTGACATTACGCCAGGATGACATCGTTCTTTCGGGTCACGCGGTCGAAGCGCGTGTCTACGCCGAAGATCCGAGACAGGACTTTCTTCCTCAAGCGGGACGCGTCATCGCCCTCCATGAGGCGGCCGGTGAGGGCATCCGCGTCGACAGCTCACTCGTCCCGGGACTTGTCATTCCGTCGGACTACGATCCGATGCTCGCCAAAGTGATCGCGTGGGGTGAGGACCGCTCTCGGGCACTCGCGCGTCTGGAGCGAGCGCTCGCGGACACGGTCGTCCTCGGCGTCCATACCAACGTCGAATATCTTGCGGCGCTGCTCGCGGAGCCCGCCGTCCAGGCGGCCGAGCTCGACACGGGCCTGATCGAGCGGACGCTTCCCGGCGTGCGATTCCGCGATGCGGACGATGAGCTCGTGACCGCCTCCGCCGCGTGGCTGCACGCGATCGAATGGCGAAACGCGCCGGACGAGCTCTGGACTCGCCCGACCGGGTGGCGGTCCGGCGATCCGCGTCCCGTGCGGTACTCGCTCGCTGCGGACAACGAACTGGTCGCAGATGCCGACCTCACAGGCTCGCCTGATGCCGCGTCCGTCCGGATCGGCTGGTCGGATCCGGTCGGCCATCCGGGCGCCGGCCACTTCGTAAGCGTCGCCGAAGCCGTCGGCGCATCGACGCGGATCACGGTTGACGGGACGAGCCGGCGCTACTGGATCGCCCGGGACGAGCTGAACCTTTGGGTGGCGGACAGGGGCGCGGTCTTCGAGCTGGGCATCCGGGACCGTGCGGTGCGGCTCGCCGAACAACTGGCGGCGCTGGCCACCGAAGACGGTCCGGCCGACCCGCAAGTCAGGTCGCCGATGCCAGGGACCGTCGTATCCGTCGACCGTGCGACGGGCGACGAGGTGCGGGCGGGGGACACGATCCTGACTGTCGAAGCGATGAAGATGGAGCACAGGCTTCTCGCCCCGGTCACCGGCACGGTCACGGTCAGCGTTCGTGCGACCGACCTCGTCAAGGCCGGCCAGCTCGTGGCGTCAGTCGCCCCATCCGCGGGACCGTCAGCAGCGCGACCGCAGGCCCCGTCCTCGGCGCGGCCCGAAGCATCCGCGGGCAGCTGACGGCGTCGACACCACCACGCACGAGAGGAATCGAAGTATGCAAAGCCAGTTGGGCGACGACCCGCGACTCACCGACGAGCACATCACCCTGCGAGACAAGGTGCGGGACTTTGCCGACACCGTCGTCGCGCCGGTCGCCTACAAGTACGACACGGAGCGACGACTGCCGATGGAGATCATCGCGCAGATGGGCGAGCTCGGGTTATTCGGCCTGCCGTTCCCGGTCGAATACGGCGGCCAGGGCAAGGACTACCTCTCACTCTGCATCGCGGTCGAGCAACTCGGTCGAGTGGACCAGTCGATCGGCGTGACCCTCGAAGCCGGCGTCGGACTGGGCATCGTCCCGATCTACCGATTCGGGAACGACGTGCAACGGCAGGAATGGCTGCCCGACCTGGTGACCGGACGTGCGCTCGCCGGATTCGGCCTGACCGAGGCCGATGCGGGATCCGATGCCGCGGGCACCAAGACAACCGCCGTCCTCGAGAACGGCGAATGGGTCATCAACGGAAGCAAGCAGTTCATCACGAATTCGGGTACGCCGATCACGAAGCTCGTCACGGTGATCGCGGTCACCGGAGAGTCCCAGGTGGATGGCCGGACGAAGAAGGAACTGACCAGCATCATCGTCCCGAACGCGACGGACGGATTCACGGTCGAACCCGACTACGACAAGATCGGCTGGCACACCTCCGACACTCATCCGCTCACCTTCCGGGACGTCCGCGTCCCCGAGGACTACCTGCTCGGTGAACGGGGACGTGGTTTCGCCAACTTCATCCGCACCCTCGACGAGGGCCGCATCGCCTTCGCGGCGCTCGCGACGGGAATGGCGCAGGGCTGCCTCGAGGAGGCCGCGACGTACGCCAAGAAACGGAACGTGTTCGGGCATCCGATCGGGGACAACCAGTACATCGCATTCCGGGTCGCGCGGATGCAGGCGAGGGCGCATCAGGCGCGAATGGCCTACTACGATGCCGCATTCAAGATGATGGCCGGTCAGACGTTCAAGACCGAAGCGTCGATCGCGAAGCTGACCGCCTCGGAGGCCGCGATCGAGAACGTCCGCGATGCCACCCAGATCTTCGGCGGGTACGGCTTCCTGAATGAGAACGCGGTCGGCAGGCACTACCGCGACTCGAAGATACTGGAGATCGGCGAGGGCACGAGCGAGGTCCAGCTGATGGTCATCGCACGGGGTCTCGGTTTCGATTCATAGCCCGAGACTCGACACACAGCCGGGCAGTGCACCGGACATGCAGGTACAAGGAGGTTCCGATGACAGACGAAACGCCGCCGGATCGCTTGGTCGTGCAGAGAGGTCTCTACTATGACGAGCTCGAGGAGGGGGTCCGCTATCTCCACCGCCCGGGGCGGACGATCACGGAGGCGGACAACGTGCTGTTCACGACGCTGACGATGAACTCGCAGGCGCTGCACCTGGATGCGGCATGGTCGGCGACGCAGCCTTTCGGGCAACGCCTGGTCAACTCGATGCTCACGCTGTCGATCATGGTCGGCAGCTCCGTCGGGCAACTGACGCAGGGGACGCTGGTCGCGAACCTCGGATTCGGAGAGGTCGCGTTCCCGCACCCGCTGTTCCACGGGGACACGTTGTACTGCGAAACGCAGGTGACGGCGAAGAGGCTCTCCGGGTCGAGGCCTGGTCAAGGCATCGTCACGCTCGTCCACACCGGCCGGAACCAGGAGGGGGCGGTCGTGGCGACAGCGACCCGATCCGCATTGATGTGGACCGAAGCAGCGCATCGTGAGAAGGACGGCGACGCGTGATAGTTCCCGGGCCGTTCACCCTCGGGCCGTTCACTCTCGGGCCGGCACTTCTTTTCTGCCCTGCCGACCGGCCGGATCGCTATCGCAAGGCAGCCGATCGGGCCGACGCCGTCATCCTCGATCTCGAAGACGCGGTCGACCCTGGCGATCGAGCGGCCGCGCGCTCGGCTCTCGTGGCGGACAAGCTCGATCCCGCTCGCACGGTGGTCAGGGTGAACCCGGCCGGCTCGCCGGATTTCCTGCCGGATCTCACAGCGGTACGCGCTGCCGGCTATCGCATCGTCATGCTTCCGAAGGCGGCGTCACGGCGGGACGTGCACGCGGTGGCTGCTGTCGACCCGCGGCTCGAAGTCGTCGCGCTGTGCGAGACGGCGGCGGGGGTCGCGGAAGCGTCCTCGATCGCCGCCGCTCCCAACGTGACGGCGCTCATGTGGGGCGCGGAAGACCTGGTCGCCTCCCTCGGCGGAACGTCCAGCCGTTTCAGCGACGGCAGGTATCGGGGCGTCGCGCTGTATGCCCGCTCAGCAGTGCTGATCGCCGCCGGCGTCCACGGCAAGGCTGCGATCGACACCGTGCATCTGGACATCGAGGACACGACGGGCCTCGCCGAAGAAGCCGCGGACGCGGTCGCGAGCGGGTTCTCGGCGACGGCGTGCATCCACCCCGGTCAGGTCGAGACCATCCGGGCGGCATACCGGCCGAGCGACGACGACGTCGCTCGTGCGCGTGCCTTGCTCGCGGCAGCCGCGGAGCAGCCGGGTGTGTTCCGTTTCGCGGGTCAGATGGTCGATGCGCCCGTGCTCCGGCATGCGGAGGCCGTCGTCCGTCGCGCGCTCACCTGATCGTCGTCGCGGCCCACCGCGCTGCGTGCTCGCTCAGTGCGTGGCGGCCTGAACGGCGCCGGTCACGGAGGAGGTTGTCGCGGCGGAGGTTGTCACGGTGGCACTCGTGTCGCCGGTGAGCGCCACCGTGAGCCGCGCCTCGGTCGCGTCGATGACCTGCTGCACGCTGACGCCGGGCGCCAGCTCGACGAGAGTGAGGCCGTCCTCCCCGACATCGATCACGGCGAGGTCGGTGATGATGCGGTCGACGCACCGGATGCCCGTGAGCGGGAGCGTGCACTCGCTCACGATCTTGGCGGTGCCATCCTTGGCCACGTGTTCCATGAGCACGATCACCCGCTCAGCGCCGCTGACCAGGTCCATGGCGCCGCCCATGCCCTTGATGAGTTTGCCCGGGATCGCCCAGTTCGCGATGTCGCCAGACGCCGACACCTGCATCGCGCCGAGGATGGCCGTTGCGATCCTTCCTCCGCGGATCATCCCGAAACTAGCTGAAGAATCGAAATATGACGCGCCTGGCAGGACGGTGACCGTCTCCTTGCCCGCGTTGATCAGCTTGGGATCCTCCTCACCCTCCCACGGGTATGGTCCGACGCCGAGGATGCCGTTCTCCGAATGCAGGATGACCGTGATGTCGTCGGGCAGGTGGTTCGGAATCAGCGTCGGCAGCCCGATCCCGAGGTTGACGTAGGTGCCGTCGATCAGTTCGCGTGCCGCCCGTGCGGCCATCTCGTCGCGGGTCAGAGTCATGAGTGTGCCCCTTCGGTGGTCGCGTCGACGGTCTCGGTGCCGGGGCGCTTTCGAACAGTGGTCTTCTCGACGGGAAGGTCAACCACCTCCTCGGGCGAATGAGCGATGATGCGGTCGACGTAGATTCCGGGCAGATGGATCTCATCGGGATCGAAAGTGCCAGCTTCGACGATCTCGTCGACCTCGGCGATGCAGGTTCTCCCGGCCATGGCCGCGACCGGGTTGAAATTTCGTGCCGTCTCCGCGAAGACGAGGTTTCCGTGCCTGTCGCCTCGAGCGGCGCGCACGAGCGAGAAATCGGTCCGGATCGCGCGCTCGAGCACGAACTCGCGCGGTGTCCCGAGTTCGTCGAACGTCCGTTTCTCTTTCGGTGGCGACGCGACCGCGATCTCACCCTTGTCCGTGTAGCGCCAGGGGAGTCCGCCTTCCGAGACCATCGTTCCGACCCCGGCGGGCGTGAAGAACGCGGGAATGCCGGTTCCACCCGCGCGGAGCCGCTCCGCGAGGGTGCCCTGCGGTGTGAGCTCGACCTCGATCTCGCCGCTGAGGTACTGCCGCGCGAACTCGCGGTTCTCGCCGACATAAGAGGCGATGACTCGTCGGATTCGTCCTGCCGACAGCAGCATGCCGAGCCCCCAGCCGTCGACACCGCAGTTGTTCGAGACGACCTCCAAGTCTGTCGCCGTGCCGGCCAGGAGCGCCCGGATCAGCACGATCGGCACACCGACGAGACCGAACCCTCCGACCGCCAGGGTGGAACCGGAAGGGATGTCCGCCACGGCGATCGCGGCTGATTCGACTGTCTTATCCACGGATCTCCTCTGACCCTTCGGCAAACGGACGCAGTCCAGGGCTTTGCCACCTTGCAGCGCTTCGTCCGGGACCGGCTACCTTCGGAAGTCTATGGTGCGCGTCGCGCTCGCGCACGCCAGCACATATCCCAAAGGCCCGGGCGTGGCGGGGTCCGCGCGGCTAGGCTGAGCCAGATGGGCGCCGACGACGTGGGACAACGCGCAACGGTCGATGACATCGTCCGGGCGGTGCTCGAGTCGACTCCCGTGATCGACGGACACAATGACCTCCCGGGTGCGCTCCGCCGGAAGGCGGGCTACAGCGTGGAGGGGCTCGACCGGGTTCGCGAGGAGTTCCATACCGACCTTGTTCGTCTTCGGGCGGGCGGCGTGGGTGCGCAATTCTGGTCGGTCTACGTATCGTCGTCGTTGCCTGAGCCCGAGGCGACCGTCGCCACGCTCGAGCAGATCGATGCCGTCTACCGAATGGCCTCGCGTTACCCGGACAAGCTCCGGATGGCGTACACCGCAGACGACATCGAGGCGTCGTTCAGCACGAGGAGGATCGCGTCGCTGCTGGGTGTGGAGGGCGGCCACAGCATCGCCAACTCCCTCGGGGTGCTCCGATCCCTTGCGCGCCTAGGAATCAGGTACATGACCTTGACCCACAACGAGAACACCGAATGGGCGGATTCGGCGACCGACCGGGCCCGCTCGGGCGGACTGACCGACGAGGGGCTCGCGATCGTCGCCGAGATGAACCGGCTGGGCGTGCTGGTCGACATCTCGCACACCGCCTCGTCGACACAGCGCGACGCCTTGCGCACGTCGAAGGCTCCGGTCATCTTCAGCCATTCCTCGACTCGCGCGCTCTCCGATCATCCGCGCAACGTCGACGACGAAGTGCTCGGCCTGCTGTCCCAAGCGGACGGCGTCGTCCAGATCACCTTCGTTCCTCCGTTCGTTTCCGACGCCGTCGCGGCCTGGCGCAGAGAGGCGGACGAGGCACGCGAACGGGCCGGTCTCCCCGTACACGAGTGGTCGTGGTCCCGCGCGCCACGGCCGGGCGAAAGCCCCGAACGGCTGGTGGAGTCCCTCGGGATCCGGAGGACGCCCGGGCCCCCGGAGCCACGCGACAACGAAGAGTATCGCGCGTGGGTCGCAGCGCATCCCTGCCCGGAAGTCACGATCTCCGAGGTCGCAGACCATGTCGAGCACGCGCGCGAGGTCGCGGGCGTCGACCATGTCGGCATCGGCGGCGACTACGACGGAATCGACGCCCTGCCGAAGGGGCTGGAGGATGTCTCCACGTATCCGCGGCTGCTCGGCGAACTCGCCCGACGCGGCTGGAACCGGTCCGAGCTCGAGAAACTCACCGGCCGGAACGTGCTCCGTGTTCTTCGAGCGGCCGAGGATGTCGCCACCGAGCCACTCTGGCCGACCCTCCAGCCGGATCGCAGTTCGGGGCGGTTACGCTGAGAGGGTGAATCACTTCACCGAGCCATTGCGTGCCCGGTTGCAGGAGACGCTGTCGGGTCAGCCTCGCGGCATCCCGGACTGGATCCGCGAGTTCGAGGGCGGCTCCGATGCGGGCCACTTCGGGCCGGGCTCTGCGACGTGGGCGGTACACGGCGGCATGTCGACGCTCGTCGCGGGCAGCCGTGCGCTCCTGATGCAGGCGCTGCATCCGGGTGCACTCGCAGGCGTGCGCGAATGGTCGCGGTACCGGGAGGATCCGCTCGGCCGGCTGGCTGGGACGATCCGCTGGATCTTCACCGTCACCTACGGTGACACGACGCAGGCCGCAGACGGGTCGAACTGGGTGCTGCGCCTGCACGAGCGCGTGGTGGGCCGTTTCGTGGATGCGCACGGCGTGGAGCGGCCGTACCACGCGAACGATCCGGAATTGCTTTCGTGGGTTCATCTTGCCTTCGCGGACTCGTTCCTCTCGACGTACGAGCTGTGGGGACAGCCCGTGCCCGGCGGCTCTGATCGCTACGTCTCGGAGTGGGCGATTGCCGGGGATCTCATGGGCGTTCCGAATCCGCCACGTTCGCGGGGCGAACTCAAAGCGCAGTTGCACGCGTTCGCCGAAGCAGGTGATCTTCGGGGCGGCCCGGACGTCGAGGAGGTCGTGCGGTTCATCCGCCGTCCTCCGATCCGGCGCGCACTGGTGCCGTCCTATCGCGTCCTGTTCGCGGGCGCCGTTCTCTCCCTGGAACCGCGCTTCCGGAAGATGCTGGGACTCGAGGTGCCGCACATCGGGCCGCTGCCGTTGCCGGTGTCTGGCGCGACCGGATTCGTCCTGAACCGGGCCGGCGGCCTTCTCGGATCTCAGACGGCGGGTGAGAAGGCGGCGCGAGTCAGGCTCGAGCGGCTGGGCGCCGGCGATCGCTCGATCGGCTTCTGAGCGTCGCATTCCTGCACGCTGTAGAGTTCTTGAGTGATTTGATTAAGAATACATAGCAAAGGCATCGCCGCCGCCGCTATGTTTTCAGTATCCCGACGGGAAAAGAGGTCTACGGTGCGGGGAGACGATCAGGCAGACTGTCCTGACGGGCTTGCGCCGTACCGTTCGGACGTTCCTCGCGACTCCAGGACGATCGCTGTCGTCGGGGGAGGCGCCAGCGCCGTACTTCTGGCTGCGGCCCTCTCCGATGAGGCGCGCCCCGGTTCCCGACCGCACATCGTCGTGATCGAGCGCGAAGAGGCCGTCGGCCCGGGCCTCGCGTACGGTCGCGCCGATGGACACCATCTTCTGAACAGCCCGGCCGGGAGAATGGGTTCGACCGAGCGCAGGCCCGAGGGCTTCGTCGAGTGGAGCGCCGCGAACGGCCACGAGATCGGCAGCGATGATTTCGCGCCGCGCCGGCTGTACGGCGAATACCTGGTCGCGACTTTCGCGGAACTGGCCCGTTCGAGTGCAGGGCTGATCCGTCACGTGCGGGACGAGGCTGTATCGATCGACGGCGAGGACCGCCGATGGTCGGTCCGGCTCGCCGGCGGAGACACGGTCGAAGCGGACGCGGTCGTCCTTGCCGTCGGCAATCCCAGGCCCGGCGAGATCGCTGCCGCCGCGCGGGTGATTCAGGATCCCTGGAAGGTGGGGGCGCTGGACGGGCTCCGTGAGACGGATCGCGTCCTGCTGATGGGTACAGGATTGACGATGGTCGACATCGCGACCTCTCTGGCACGCAAGAACCCAGGATTGCGGATGACGGCGACGAGCCGGAGCATGCAGCTCCCGCATACGCACACCCTCGTGACCGCCGACTATGAAAGCGGTTTTCCCGCCGGCAGAGAGTGGGACTCGCTCGGCTCGCTCGTGTCCGCGTTCGGTCGGGAGCTCCGGTCGGCGTCAGAGTCGCAGGTCCCCTGGCAACACGTCGTAGACGCGATCCGTCCCCAGCTCGGATCCCTGTGGAGCGGGTTGACACTGGCGGATCGGCGGCGCTTTCTCGACCACGTCGCGCGTCGCTGGGATGTCCACCGTCACCGGATGGCGCCCGCGGTTTCACGGGAATTGGACGATCTGGTCCGGACGGGCCGTCTTCGATTCGACCCGGCACCGGACCGGGAGTCGTTCGATGTCGTCGTCAACTGCACGGGTCCGCGATCCGTGGCAGAGACCGGATGGAACCCAGCGGTCGACTCGCTTGTGGCTTCCGGTCTTCTTCGCCCGGAAGCGCTCGGGCTCGGGGTCGACGTCGACAGCGATCTCCGCCCCCGATCGGTCGATGGATGTCCCTCGAACGGTCTTTTCGCTCTGGGGCCCGCCTTGAAGGGCGCTTTCTGGGAAGCCACGGCGATCCCCGAGATCAGGACGAGCGCTGGAGCGATCGCCAGGTACCTCACTTCCGGGCTGGTAGCGAATCGTCAGCTGGCTCACGTCGGTTGACGGCTCGGGCGTCCGTTCCGCACGCGCGTCACCGGGTCCGGCGGCGCGAGCTGAGCGTCGGCGCCGCCGGACCGTGATTGACAGGCCGCCTTCGCGGCCGCAGACTCGCACTGTGAGCGCAGAAGACGGATACGCGCTCGGCTGGGCGTTCGTGAGCAAGGGCGACGACGCCAATTCTCCGAATCTCGAGATTCTCACCCCCGCCGAGCGTGCGCGATTCGCGCGGTCCACGCCGGATCTCGCACGGCGTTTCCTCGGAGGACGGGATCTGTTGCGCCGCCTCGTGGCGGAAAACACCGGCGTGCCGGTCCGCTCGGTCGTCATCTCAGCGCGCTGCCCGGATTGCGGTGCCGAACACGGCCGCCCGATGGTCGCCGCACCGATCGAGGCGAAATATCTGAGCGTGAGTCTCACCTACGCGGCCGGAACCGCCTTCGCTGTCGCATCGCACGATCGACGTATCGGAGTCGACGCCGAGCCGCTCGACACATCGGACTCGAGGATCGACGCGATAACGACTCTCACGGGGGCCACGCGTTCAGAGGCCCTCCTGCACTGGACCCGCGTCGAAGCCGTCCTGAAGGCAGACGGGCGAGGACTTCGCCTGGACCCGAGCGCCGTGAGCATCCACCTGACCGACGGCACGGCTTGGGCGAGCGTCGAAGGCAGCAGCCGTCGCTACCTGCTCAGCGAACCCCGTCACGATCATGCCATTCAGGTGAGCGTCGCAGTCGAGGCCTGACACCTGCGAGGCTGACCGGCTTCGGTCAGTCCCCGGGAAACGGCGGAAGAGGATGCTGCACCAGCCACGCGTCGAAGAGCGAGTTCAGTGGTTGGGGCGAGCGTCTCCCGGCCAGCTCGCGGAAATCGTCGGTCGTCGCGACCGAGAAACGATGTGCCGAGGTCCATTCCTCCAGCAGCGCGAAGAACTCGTCGTCGCCGAGAGTGCAGCGGAGCGCATGGAGTGTCAGCGCTCCGCGCTTGTACAGGCGGTCGTCGAACATCGAGTCCGGACCCGGATCGGCGACAGAGAGGTCTTGCGGCGCCCTGCGCAGCTCGGCGTAGTGCGTGCGGGCCAACTGGTCGGCACTCCGCCCGCCGCGATACTCGGACCAGAGCCACTCCGCGTAGCAGGCGAACCCCTCGTTGAGCCAGATGTGCTGCCAGGCGGCGACTCCGACGCTGTTACCGAACCACTGGTGGGCGAGTTCGTGCGCGATCAGCCGCTCCGATCCGGCCCGGCCGTCGGCGTGGTTGCTCCCGAAGATCGCCAGTCCCTGCGCCTCCAGTGGGATCTCGAGCTCGTCCTCCGTCACGACGACCGCATAGCCGGCGAACGGATAGGGCCCGAACGACTGGGAGAAACAGTTCATCATCTCGCCGAGCGCGCCGAAATCGGACCGGACGCGCGAGGCCGCGGCGGAAGCGAAAGCGAGGTTGCCTGGCACTCTGTCCAGATCGATCGTCTGATTTTCGTAACGACCGATCTGGACGGTCGCCAGATAGGTCGCGGTCGGTTCGGGCTGGTCGAAACGCCAGGTGCCGCGTCCGGACGCGACCGTGTGGTCCAGGAGATTTCCGTTGGCGACGACCGTGTAAGGCTCTTCGACCCTTACGGTGATGCGGTAGCTCGCCTTGTCGGATGGATGGTCATTGCATGGGAACCAGGAGGGAGCACCGGAAGGCTGAGATGCGACGATCACCCCGTCGGTCAGTTCCTCCCAGCCGATCAGTCCCCAGCGGGTTCGCCGTGGCGCGGGACGGCCCCCGTACTCGATCTCGACGGTGAACGGCGTGCCTGCTGGAATCGTCCGCGGCGGAGTGACCTGCAGTTTGCCTTCGGTCTGCCGGTGACGGGTCTGCTTCGCACCGTCGACCCGGACCCGGCTTGTGCGCAGGCGGACGAGGTCCAGACTGAATCTCGACAGGTCCTGAGTGCTACGGGCGAGGATCGTCGCACGGGCATCCAGACGGTTCGTCGCCACACGGTAATCGAGCGTGAGCTCATACGATTCGACGTGGTATCCGCCGTTGCCCGAGCGCGGAAGGTAGGGATCTCCCGCAGTCGTCGACCCGATATCGGATGACGGCATCAGTTGGCCGTCGCGTGGTAATCGCCAACCGTCACGTCCCGCCAGGGACCGATCGGGTTCCCGCTCCAACGGCTTCGGTCAGGGACGAATTCGCCGCGCATCACGAGCGATGCGGGTCCGACGGTCGCGTGCGCGCCGATGCGCGCGGCAGGGAGGATCACGCTGTGCGGGCCGATGGTCGCTCCGGGTTCCAGGGTGACGGTATCCATGCTCATGATTCGATCATGGAACAGGTGCGTTTGCACAACGCAGCCCCGATTCACGGTCGATGCGTCGCCGAGGCGGACGAGGTCGGCCTCCGGGAGCCAGTAGCTGTCGCACCAGACGCCGCGGCCGATCGACGACCCCAGGCTTCTCAGCCACCACACCAGTGCGGGCGTGCCGGCCGCGGCCTGAGCGAACCAGGGTGCGGCCGCCATCTCGACAAAGGTGTCGGAGACCTCGCTGCGCCACACGAATGAGGACCAAAGCGGATGCTCTCCGACCCGGATGCGGCCCACAAACGCCCATTTCGCCAGGGTGCTGACGGCGGCGGCGACCGCCCCGGCGATCAGCATGACGGCGCCGCTGAGCAGGATCGCGGGAACAACCCCCCACGCATCGGTGAGCGCCGCGAGCGACAGCAGAACACCGAGACCGATCGCACAGGTGAAGAACACCGGGACGATTCGGCAGGCCTCCCAGAGGGCTCGCGCAACGCGGAGCGATGTCGGCGGATGGTAGGTCCGGCTGTCATCGCCCGTTGCCGGTGTCCGACGAAGCCGCACGGGAGGTGAGCCGAGCCACGACGAGCCGGGTTTGGACTTCCGGGGAGCCGCCGAGAGAACCGCGACGAGTCCTTCGCGGGGCAGTCGGTTTCCGGCCCCGGTCATCCCCGAATTGCCGAGGAATGCGCGCGGGCCGATCTCGGAGCGGGCGACGCGCATCCGGCCGCCGCCCAGTTCGTAGGACGCCACCAATGTGTCGTCCGCGAGGAACGCTCCGTCTCCGATCGTCGTCATACCGGGAAGCAGCAGGACGGTCGACGCTTCGACGTCGTGACCCACCCGGGCTCCGAGGATCCGAAGCCAGACCGGCGTCGCGAGGCTCGAATAGACGGGGAAGAGGATCGTTCGCGCCAGGTCGAGGAGGCGCTCTGTCGTCCACATCTGCCACCCTTGCCGGCTTCGCACGGCGAAGATGCCTTCGTGGACTCCGAGCCCGAGAAGGCGGACGAACAGGGCGACCGATCCCGCGAGGACGATGCCGGCGACCAGTGTCCCGGGGACCGCCGCGGCGACAGCTCTGACCGCCGCTTCGGCGAGAGAGGACGAGCCGCGGATCATCGCAGCCACCACCAGACCGCCCGTCGCGAACGCCACGATCGGAAGCAGGGATACGACCAGTGCCGAGACCGCGTAGGCGATCAACCAGCGCGTGCGGCGTCCCGGTCGTTCCGGGTCCCACCACTGGCGGGAGCGTCCGATCCGGACGGCGGGCGAACCTGCCCACGCCTGCCCGGCAGGCACGCGGCCGAAGACGGATGAGCCCGGGGCGATCTCGGCGTTCTTTCCGATCCTGGCGCCGGGGAGCAGTGTGCTGCGCGCTCCGATCGTCGTGTTGGCGCCGATACGGATGGCTCCGATCCGGACCGTGTCTCCGTCGATCCAGTACCCGGAGAGGTCGACCTCGGGCTCGATCGCCGCTCCGGCACCGATGCGCAGCATGCCGGTGACCGGGGGAAGCGCATGGAGATCGGCGTTCGGCCCGATCCTCGCTCCGAGGGCCCGCGCGTAGTAAGAGATCCACGGGGCGCCGGCGAGGCTCACGGCTCCGACCTGGTGCGCGACCTGTTCGGCCAGCCACAGCCTCAGATGCACGCCGCCGCCGCGAGGATGGTCGCCGGCCTTCACGCCGGCCAAGAGAGAGCGCGCGCAAACGACGGAGATCGCCATTCTCCCGAACGGGGTCGAGAACAGGACGAGTCCCACGATGAGGAGGGCGAGCGGGACGCGGGGGAGGAACGCGAACCCGGAGAACTCTCGCAGGATCTCCGCGGCGGTGAGCACGTAGATGAGCCACCGGATGCCGCTGAGGACGAAGAGCGGAATCCCGAGCAGGGTCTGCAACCACTGCATCCTCACCGGTGTGGCCGGGACCGTGTGCGTCGAGCCGCCCCCTCGCCGGCCTTCCGAGATCCTGGAGGCGATCTCCGTCGCCATGGCACCGAGCCGCGGGTGGGAGTAGATGTCGGCGACCGTGAAGTCAGGGTCCGTCTCGCGGATCCGGGCCACCAGCTGAGCGGCAGCGAGGGATCCGCCGCCGAGGTCGAAGAAATTGTCGCGGGGATCGTTGACGGGGACACCGAGCACGGACTGCCAATAGCCGGCGAGCAGGCGTGTCTCCGGATCCAGGTCCGAATCGGCGGGGGCCAGATCGGGCAACGGCCACGGGAGCGCGGCACGATCGATCTTGCCGGAGGTGCGAGTGGGCAGGTCCGCCACGACCGCCAGAATGGGAACGAGCGCGGCCGGCAGCTCTTCGCGAAGCCGGGAGACGGCCGCCGTGCGATCGAAGGTGTCCGGGGCGGACGCCGCGACATAGCCGACGAGGACCTGGTTCCCGGCGGGCGTGGTGCGGACGGCCGCGGCCGCACCCGAGACGCCGGAAAGCGACTGGAGCGCCGCCTCGATCTCGCCGAGTTCGATCCGGCGCCCTCCCACTTTGACCTGGTCGTCGGCACGCCCCTGGAACAGCAGACCTGCACGGTCGAACCGGACCAGGTCGCCACTTCGATAGGCGCGAGCCCAGCCGAGCGAAGGCAGGGGAGCGTACTTCTCGGTGTCCTTGGTGGGGTCCAGATAGTGCGCGAGACCCACGCCGCCGATGATCAGCTCGCCGACCTCACCGTCGTCGACGGGCTGGCCTTCTGCGTCGACCACTGCAAGATCCCACCCGTCGAGTGGAAGGCCGATGCGCACCGGTTCCCCGGGATGGAGCAGCGACGCGCAGGCGACCACCGTCGCCTCCGTGGGCCCGTACGTGTTCCAGACCTCGCGGTCCGTGGTGGCGAGACGATCGACCAGCTCCGGAGGACAGGCTTCGCCGCCGAAGATCAGGAGCCGCACGTTCTCGAGCGACTCGGCCGGCCAGAGCGAAGCAAGCGTCGGCACGGTCGAGACGATCGTGATGCCGCGGGTCGTCAGCCACGGTCCGAGGTCCGCGCCGCTTCGGACGAGGGAACGGGGCGCGGGGACGAGACAGGCGCCGTGACGCCAAGCCAGCCACATCTCTTCGCATGACGCGTCGAACGCCACGGAGAGCCCCGCCAGAACGCGGTCGCCCGGACCGATCGGCTCTCCCTGAACGAAGAGGCGCGCTTCCGCGTCGACGAACGCGGCTGCGGAGCGATGACTCACGGCCACGCCTTTCGGCGTGCCGGTCGAGCCGGACGTGAAGATGATCCACGCGTCGTCGTCAGGATGCGGCTGCGTGACGATCGGCACGGAGCTCGTGCTCGGATGCGGCGGCAGGCCCTCGAACAGCGCGCTCGTCCGGGCGGGCTCGTCGGGGAGCAACGGCTCGTAGTCACCGTTGCCGACGATGATCCCGCGGACCATCGCCTCGCCGAACACCAGATCGGCGCGCTCCTGGGGGTCGTCGGCATCCACCGGCACGTAAGCGGCGCCCGCGGCGAGCACGGCGATGATCGAGACATACAGTTCCCGGGATCCGGACGGCATCCGGACGCCTACTCGATCGCCTGGCCGCACTCCGGCCAGGCTCAGACGCGCGGCGACCCGGACCACCCGTGCCATGAGCTCGCGATAGCTGATCGCGCCCCGGCTGTCTTCGATCGCCGACGCCTCGGGAAACCGGGTGACGGTGTCACGGAGGATGTCGAGAAGCGTCCTGGGAGGCGCCGCGAGTGCGCTCCTCCGGAGAACTCCTGGAAGGGTATCGCTCAACTGTCGCTCCGGGTGATGATCGACGTTCCGGCCGGTGCACAGTCGTGTCCGGGTGGCTGAGACGCTAGAAGGAGCAGGTTGCCGCGAGGTTAACGACGCGACTCAGACGAGAGATCCGATCCAGAGTCCGAGCAAGGCCGCCAGGACTGCCGAGACGAGCATCCCGAGCCCGTTCGTCAATGCTTGCACGTATTCCCGGTCCTGGAGTAGACGGACCGTCTCGAAGCTCGCAGTGCTGAACGTCGTGTATCCGCCCATCAGGCCGGTCCCCAGGATGAGGACCCAGACGCTCGTGATCGCACCGTGCAGTGCCAGCCCGGTGAGAAGGCCGAGAACCAGGGAACCGCTCACGTTGATGAGCGTGGTGCCGAAGGGGTAGCGGGATCTCACGCGACTTCGAGTGACTCCGTCGACCACGAATCGGAGTACCGCGCCGACACCGCCGGCGACGGACAGAGCGACGAATGCGAGCGCACTCATTCGGCGGCCCTTCTGCTTGCGAGGCCGTGATGGAGGCGCGCTGAGAGCGTGATCCCGACGTAAGTGGCGGCTGCTCCCAGGACGACGGTTCCGAGCGCATATCCGACGCCGACGAGCGCGTGCCCGGTCGTGAGGAGGGTGGCCGTTCCCGTCGCCAGCGTGCTGTAGGTGGTGAAACCACCCATGAAACCGGTGCCGACGAGAAGGCGGATGAGTCGCCGCCGGCCGCTGTCGGGACCTCGGCGTACGAGTGAATCAAGCACGATGCCCAGCGCGAGCGCGCCCGCGAGGTTGATCACGAGGATGGCGAGGGGCAGCGAGCCGAGCGGTGGGATGAGGAGGCTGAGGAGTTCGCGGGCGGCTGTACCGGCGCACCCGCCGACCGCGACGACGGCGAGGTAACGCTTACGCATGTGCAGAGGTCGCGGGTGAGCATCGCGCTGCAAGTCGTTCACGTTGCTCACGGGCGGCGCGGGCTCGTCGCGGGTCGGGTCGATCACAGTCCTCCTTCGTATGGGTACGGGATGCGGCACATGCCCGCGGACGGCACATGCCGCGAGTCGGCATAGACCAATCC
>FSWU01000125.1_pt1 | contig 19855 bp, 13 predicted proteins | sample 1638061 | NCBI WGS metagenome assembly FSWU01 (sample SAMEA3914788, study PRJEB12502) | metagenome | biome: forest; material: soil | place: Canada | collected 2011-07-03 | depth 0.1 m
GCGTAGTGCCTCGCGCTCGAGGTGGCACGGTCGAAACTTTCCGCGTCTGGCTCGAGAGATCAGTCCACTGCGTTCGAGTACTTTGAGGTGTTTGGAGATGCCCGGGAGGGTGATGGCGAAAGGTTCGGCCAGCTCGTTCACGGTTGCATCCCCTTGCGAAAGGTGCGTCAGAATACGACGCCGGGTCGGGTCCGCGAGAGCAGCGAATGCAATGTCGAGCCGCTCGTCCTCGACGGTCGATACGGAAATACTCATGCGAATAGTTCACCATATGGTTAATTAACCGTCAAGCAAATTGTCCGATCTCGCCTCGACCGATATCGCTTCAAGAGCGGATTCGACACCGTCACGTCGTATCGCAGCGCACCTGTGCAGTAGACTTGCCGGTGGTCTTTCGCCCCTGATGCGTGTGAGCGAGCATGAGTGTGCTCGTGTCGTGTATCGCGGAATGGACCGAGCGGGTTGAGGTCAATCCGGGGCGTAGCTCAGCTTGGCTAGAGCGCCCGCTTTGGGAGCGGGAGGTCGCAGGTTCAAATCCTGTCGCCCCGACCAAAGCCCAGCCTTTGCAGAAACCGCCAGGCGGCAACCTCCCAGAGGTCATCGTTCAATAACAGGAGATCCCAACAACGTGAAGACCACGGTCGAAAAGCTCAGCCCCACGCGCGCCAAGCTCACCATCACGGTGGCGCCCGATGAATTGAAGCCGAGCATCACCCACGCCTATGGGCACATCGCCGAGCAGGTGAGCATTCCCGGCTTCCGCAAGGGCAAGGTTCCGCCGCCCATCATCGATCAGCGTGTCGGTCGCGGAGCAGTGCTCGAACACGCCGTCAACGAAGGTCTGGACACCTTCTATCGTCAGGCCGTCGAAGAGACCGATCTGCGCCCGCTCGGCCAGCCCTCTGCGGACATCGCCGAATGGCCCGAGGCCAGCGATTTCTCGGGCGACCTCGTGCTGAGCATCGAGGTCGACATTCGTCCGGAGATCGAGCTGCCCAAGTACGAGGGCATCGAACTGACCGTTGAGCCGGCGCTTGTGACCGGTGCGGAGGTGGACGAGGAGCTGGACCGTCTGCGAGCCCGTTTCGGCACCCTGGTCACCGTCGACCGCCCAGCCAAAACCGGTGACTTCGCTCAGATCGACCTCAGCGCAACGATCGGTGACGAAGAGGTCGATACTGCGAGCGGAATCTCATATGAGATCGGCTCGGGCGAACTGATCGACGGTCTCGATGAGGCGATCGACTCGCTGACCGCGGGGGAGCAGACGACGTTCCGGTCGAAGCTGGTCGGCGGAGACCACGAAGGCGAGGAGGCCGAGGTGGCGGTCACCCTCACCTCGGTCAAGGAGCGCGAGCTTCCGGAGGCCGACGACGACTTCGCGCAGATCGCGAGCGAATTCGACACGATCGATGAGCTCAAGGCCGGCCTGCGCAGCCAGCTCGAGCGATCGAAGGTCTTCGGCCAGGGCACTCAGGCACGTGACCAGCTCGTAGAGAAGCTTCTCGACCTCGTTGAAATCCCGGTCCCAGACCAGCTCGTCGAGGACGAGGTCCACCGTCACCTCGAGAGCGAGAACCGGCTTGAGGACGACGAGCACCGCGCCGAGGTCGCCATTTCGAGCGAGCGTGCTTTCCGCACCCAGATCCTGCTGGACGACATCGTCGCAGCGGAGGAGGTGGGCGTGAGCCAGGACGAGTTGATGCAGTACCTGATCCAGGGTGCCGGCCAGTACGGCATGGAGCCCAACGAATTCGTCAAGGTCCTGAGCGAGAACAACCAGATCCCTGCGATGGTCGGCGAGGTCGCCCGCAACAAGGCGCTCGCGATCGTCCTGGGCAAGGCGATCGTGAAGGACAGCGACGGGCGCAGCGTCGATCTGAGCGAGTTCACGGCGGTTCCCGGAAGTGACGACACTCAGGGTGACGCTGAAGAAGCGGTCGAGGTCGACGAGTCCGCCGAAGCCGAAGCTCCCGCGAAGAAGCCTGCCAAGGCACGGAAGAAGAGCGCGAAGAAGGTCGCTGAAGAGACCGGCGAAGAAGAGTAGTACCAGCGTCGGCGCGTGGCGATTCGCACGGCCGACAGCTGACGAACGGGCCGGGCCGCCAGTGATGGTGCCCGGCCTGATCGCATATTGGAGCCCGCAGAGTCCGGGTGTGTTCGCCCTCAGCGGTTTCGGGGCGTGGACCGTGCGCCTAGGGCGAACAGTGACGTTCCGTCCACGCGGCTCCTATAGATTCAATTCGAACGACAACCGAAACGGAGCAAGACATGGCCGAACCGACACTGAGTCCCAGTGTTTTTGACCGCCTGCTGAAGGACCGCATCATCTGGCTGGGTTCTGATGTGCGCGACGACAACTCGAACGAGATCTGCGCGAAGATCCTGCTCCTGGCCGCTGAGGACCCGGAGAAGGACATCTACCTTTACATCAACTCGCCGGGTGGATCCATCACTGCAGGCATGGCGATCTACGACACGATGGCATTCGTGCCGAACGACATCGTCACAGTCGGCATCGGCCTCGCCGCGTCGATGGGGCAATTCCTCCTGTCGTCGGGCACCAAGGGCAAGCGCTACATCACGCCGAATGCCCGGGTGCTCCTTCACCAGCCGTCGGGCGGGTTCGGTGGAACGGCCGCGGACATCCAGACGCAGGCCAAGGTCATCCTCGATATGAAGCAGCGGATGGCTGAGCTTACGGCTGAGCAGACCGGGAAGACCATCGAGCAGATCCTGATCGACAACGACCGCGACAACTGGTTCACCGCTCAGGAGGCTCTGGAGTACGGGTTCGTCGACCACTTGCGTGAATTCGCCTCTGACGTCGTCGGCGGCGGCGGGACCGACGCGGGCGACGCGTCGGAGTCCTCAGAGGCGTAGCCATCCACCGGACAGAGACAGGAAACGAAATGGAAACCCCCAACTTCGGTGGCACTGCGTTCACCAACCTCCACGCGCCGAGCGCGCGCTACATCCTCCCGAGCTTCGAAGAGCGGACGGCCTACGGCTACAAGCGCCAGGACCCATACGCGAAGCTGTTCGAGGACCGGATCATCTTTCTCGGCGTCCAGGTCGACGATGCTTCTGCCGACGACATCATGGCCCAGCTGCTGGTCCTCGAAAGCCAAGACCCGGACCGCGACATCGTCATGTACATCAACTCACCCGGTGGCTCGTTCACTGCGATGACCGCGATCTACGACACGATGCAGTACATCCGGCCTCAGATCCAGACTGTCGTGTTGGGTCAGGCCGCCTCGGCTGCTGCCGTGCTGACCGCGGCCGGATCGCCCGGAAAACGTCTGGCTCTGCCGAACGCGCGCATCCTGATCCACCAGCCCGCCGTCGGCGAGGCCGGCCACGGGCAGGCATCGGACATCGAGATCCAGGCGAATGAGATCCAGCGGATGCGCATCTGGCTTGAAGAGACGCTGTCGCGGCACTCGAATCGCACCCAGGAGCAGGTCAACAAGGACATCGATCGCGACAAGATCCTATCGGCAGACGAAGCTCTTGAATACGGTCTGATCGACCAGGTGCTCACGAGCCGGAAGAATCTCCCGGCGCTCGTCAAATAGCATTTCTCGAATGCCCGCCCATGTTCCCACGGGCGGGCATTCGCACGCCCGGCGGCGCTCGATGGCCGTTCGTTTCCCGGCGGGTTTTCGCCGGCCGCCAGGCACACGAGGGCTACGGTCAAACACGGTGGTCGGATTATTGCGGGGGTGCGACGAGTTGTCGCCGGTTGCGACTAGGCTCGAAGTCGTAATCGAGGTGAAGGGGACAGGATGGCTCGCATTGGGGAAAGCGCCGACCTGCTGAAATGTTCTTTCTGTGGAAAGAGCCAGAAGCAGGTTCAGCAGCTCATCGCGGGTCCCGGTGTCTACATCTGCGATGAATGCGTCGAGTTGTGCAACGAGATCATCGAAGAGCGTTTGGCGGAGGCCGGCGAGCAGGCCGGCGACGAATTCGACCTGCCGAAGCCACGTGAGATCTACGATTTCCTGGGCGAGTACGTGATCGGCCAGGAGCAGGCCAAGCGCGCACTGGCCGTCGCGGTCTACAACCACTACAAGCGTGTCCGCGCTGGTGCGAGTGCGTCGACGTCCGAGACCATCGATGACGTCGAGATCGCCAAGAGCAATGTCCTTCTGATCGGACCGACGGGTTGCGGCAAGACATATCTTGCCCAGACGCTCGCGAAACGGCTCAACGTTCCATTCGCAGTCGCGGATGCGACGGCTCTCACTGAGGCGGGATACGTCGGTGAGGACGTCGAGAACATCCTCCTGAAGCTGATCCAGGCCGCCGATTACGACGTCAAGCGCGCCGAGACGGGCATCATCTACATCGACGAGGTCGACAAGATCGCCCGAAAGGCGGAGAACCCGTCGATCACCCGCGATGTGTCGGGCGAAGGCGTCCAGCAGGCCCTGCTGAAGATCCTCGAAGGAACGGTCGCGTCAGTGCCGCCGCAGGGCGGACGCAAGCATCCGCACCAGGAATTCATTCAGATCGACACGACGAACGTTCTGTTCATCGTGGCCGGTGCGTTCGCGGGCCTGGAGGACATCATCTCGTCGCGTGCGGGCAAGAAGGGCATCGGGTTCGGTGCGCCACTGCACAGCCAGGGAGACGACATCGACCTGTTCGGAGATGTCCTCCCCGAAGATCTGCACAAGTTCGGCCTCATCCCCGAGTTCGTCGGGCGCCTCCCCGTCGTCACGAATGTGACTCCGCTCGATCAGGATGCGCTGATGCAGATCCTGACCGTGCCGAAGAACGCGCTGGTGCGCCAATACCAGCGCATGTTCGAACTCGACAATGTGGAGCTCGATTTCGACACTGAGGCGCTGGAAGCGATCGCAGACCTGGCGGTCTTGCGGAAGACCGGCGCACGCGGTCTGCGAGCCATCATGGAAGAGGTCCTGGGACCGATCATGTTCGAGGTGCCGTCATCCAGTGAGGTGGGTCGCGTCGTCGTCACGCGCGAAGCAGTGCTCGAGAACGCAGCGCCCACCATCGTTCCCCGCGTGGCGCGCCGCGAAGAGAAATCGGCCTAGGACTCGAGTCCGCGGCGCTTCAGCAGCGGTTCGATGACCGCGTCGCGGCCACGGAAGTCGCGATAAGCCTTCAACGGGTCCTTCGACCCGCCGACGCCCAGCAGTCGCTGGCGGAACCGGTCGCCATTCGCCCGGGTCAGCCCGTCGTTCTCAGTGAACCACTCGACCGTGTCCGCATCCAGGACCTCACTCCAGATGTAGGAGTAGTACCCGGCGTCGTAGCCGCCTGCAAAGACGTGGGAGAAATAAGTGCTCGAATAGCGTGGCGGCACCGCCGGATCATCCAGTCCGGCCGCACGGAGAGCCTCAGCTTCGAACGTCTCGACATCGTCGACGTGCTCGTCTGCACTGATCCGATGCCACGCCTGATCGAGCATCGCGGCGGCTAGATACTCGCTGGTCTTGAACCCTTCGTTGAAAGTGGTGGAAGCGCGTAATCGATCCACCAACGTCTGCGGCATGGGTTCGCCGGAGTCGACATGCCGAGCGTAATTCTCAAGCACCTCCGGCCAAAGAGCCCACATCTCGTTCACCTGACTCGGAAATTCGACGAAATCGCGGAACACGTTTGTGCCGGCGAACTTCGGGTAGACGACATGTGCGAACAATCCATGCAACGCGTGCCCGAACTCATGAAACAAAGTGGTGGTCTCGTCATATGTGAGCAACGTGGGCAGATCGGAAGCGGGCTTCGGAACATTGAGGTTGTTGACGACGACGGTGGATGTCCCGAGGAGCGTGGACTGCGAGACGAGCGAATTCATCCATGCGCCGCCGCGCTTCGAGTCTCGGGTGTAAAGATCGAGAAGGTAGAGCCCGAGTGGAGAACCATCCTCGTTCGAGACCTCGAAGACGCGGACGTCCGGGTGATAGCCCACCAGATCGGGTCGCTCGTGAAAGCGGATCCCGTAAAGTCGGTTGGCCGCGAAGAACACGCCGTCGCGCAAGACCCGCTCTGCCTCGAAATAGGGTCGCATTGCCGCCGTGTCGACGTCGAAATCCATTCGGCGGACCTGCTCGGTGTAGAACGCCCAATCCCAGGAAGCCACTTCTGAGCCGGCTCCGGCGATGTCTTGGAGACGCGCGTGTTCGGCACGCGCATTGCGCGCCGCCGCGGGAGCCAGACGCCCGAGCATGTCGGCGACGGCCTCAGGGGTCCGCGCGGTCTCGTCGGCGGTCACATAGGAGGCGTGGTCCGCGAAGCCGAGGAGCCCAGCACGCTTGGCGCGCAACCGGGTGATCTCAAGCACGAGCTCCCGATTGTCGTTCGCGCCGCCGTGGCGCCCTCTGAGGGTCGACGCCCGCATGATCCGCTCGCGCACGTGACGTTCTCTGAGGTCTGCGAGAAACGGATGGCCTGTCGGGAGAACGAGAGTGATGGCGTACCCTCCGTCATGCCCGCGTTCGGAAGCAGACTCGGACGCCGCAGAGATCGCGCCCTCGTCGAGGCCGGCAAGTTCCGCACGATCCTCGACGATCACTGCAGAGTCGTTGGTGTCGGCGAGCAGATTCTTCTCGAAGCGAGTGGTGAGCTGCGACAGGCGCGAATTGAGGTCGCGCAAACGCTGCTTGTCCGCATCGTTCAACCCGGCGCCTGCCATCGTGAACTCTATGAAGTAACGCTCGATGAGGTACCGCGCCTCATCGTCGAGCTCGTTCGACGCCGGCAGGTCGTGGAGCGCGACGATGCGGCTGAAAAGCTCCGGGTTGAGGGTGATGGCGTCCTGATGCGCTGCAAGGCGCGGCGCCATCTCCTCGTCGAGCTCTTGCGTGAAGTTCGAGCTGTCGGCGGAAGCCAGATTGGACAGCACCTCAGCCACGCGCTGCAAGAGCTGGCCCGACTGCTCGAGCGGGATCATCGTGTTCTCGAAGGTCGGGGGTTCGGGATTCGAGACGATCTCAGCGATCTCGGCCAACTGCTCGCTGAAACCGCGTTCGAATGCCGACCGGTAGTGCTCCTCGCGGATCTCCGCGAACGGTGGGAGTCCGTAAGGAAGCGAGCTGGGATTGTAGAAAGGGTTCTCCGCGGCTGCGGACTCAGGCATCCTCATCCTCGTCGAACTCGTCCGGAATGTGTTCCGCAGGAAGCGTGATGGTGGCGGAATCGTCAGATCCCCTGTAACGGATGACAGTTCCGTCGTCGAGTTCGATCACGGGCGAGCCTTCGAGCCACGTGAGAGTCCACCGCCAAGCGGCGGTGTCCACCTCGTCGCGTGCGAGTTCGTCCTCCACCTCGCGGACAGCCGCCTGCACGACCTCTGGAAGGCGGTCGGGGAGCGAGCCGCCGACGGGCCAGCGCGTGCCGAGTTGCATCGCCGGGTCAGACCGTCAACTCGTAGGTCACCCACGGAGTCTTGGTAGCCACCGCGTCGTAAAGGTGCTGCGCCTGCTCGTTGTCGGCCGCTGTGATCCACTGGACGACACCGAGGCCACGGTCCTTAGCGACCTCCCGAACGAACTCGATGAGCTGCCGTCCGATGCCTTGTCCACGCAGGTCCTCTGCGACGAAAAGGTCGTCCAGGAACAGTGAGCGGTCGGTTTCAAGCGGACGCGCAAACTCGCGGACGTGTGCGAGGCCGACGAGCCGGTCGTCGTCGCCAACTGCGACATAGCCGTTCTCTTCGTGGCCAGGGTTGATCAGCCAGCTCCACAGCAGCAGAGCCTTCTCGTCGGTCAGCTCCGTCTCGTAGAACGCCGCGTAGCCCGCGTACAACTCAAGCCAGGCGAAGAAGTCCTCTTCACGCACCGGTCGGATCGTGATGGACATTGATGCCTCCCCTCGCCCGCCCCCGCGGCCAGGCGCTGCTCACTCTTACTGGTGTGACCCTATCGCGCGGATGCACTCCGGTCGACAAACAGGCCACGTGAGACCTTATCGTGTCGTCGCTCGTCATTTCTCCCGGGCGTCGGCCGAGGCATCGCCCAGGACGATGTCGTCGACGCGCAGTTCGGTCCCGACACGGTAGTCGAGACGGCCGATTCTGCCGACCGACTTCAGGTCGCCCTCCACCCGTCTCAGCGCTTCGAGTTGGTCCGCGGTACCGACGAGCGCTGCGGAGTCCACCGGCGTCTTCTGCGAGACCTTGGCGTCTGTCTTGGCGCGACGGATCCCGATCAGCGCACGGCTGGCGAGCCCGAGCAGGCCTTCGATCGCAATCGCATCCTCTCCGTTCGTCAGCTCGGCGAACTCGGTGGTCACGGGCCATGGGGCGCGGTGGATCGAGGCTTCGTTGAACCACGACCAGGCTTCCTCGGTCGCGAAAGGAACAACGGGTGCGAAGAGCCTGAGGAGTGCGGAAAGTGCCAGCCGAAGCGCCGTGACCGCAGACGTCGACCCGGGCGTGTCGGATGCGTACGCGCGCTCCTTGACGAGTTCCAGGTAATCGTCGCAGAAGGTCCAGAAGAAGCTCTCGGTGATCTCGAGAGCTCGTGCGTGGTCGTAACCATCGAGCGCCCTTGTCGCGTCGTCGATGACCATGGCGAGTTTGGCCAGCATTCCCCTGTCGATCGGATCCGTCACACCGGACGTCGTTGTGTATCGTTCGGAGTGTGTCGCGGAATCGTCGAATGAAAGAATGAATTTGGCGGCGTTGAGGATCTTGATCGCCAAGCGACGGCCGATCTTGATCTGCGTCGGATTCTGCGGATCGAATGCGGAATCGGAGCCTAGACGACTGGACGCGGCCCAGTACCGGACGGCATCCGAGCCGTGAGTCTCCAGGATGTCTGCCGGGGTCACGACATTGCCTTTGGACTTCGACATCTTCTTGCGGTCCGGGTCGACGATGAATCCTGACAGCGCCGCGTTCTTCCACGGCGCTACGCCGTCCTCGAGCTGGGCGCGAAGCATTGTCGAGAACAGCCACGTGCGGATGATGTCCTGTCCTTGCGGGCGCAGATCGAAGGGGAAGATCGATTCGAAGAGCTCCGGGTCCGTCTCCCAGCCGCCCACGAGCTGAGGCGTCAGCGACGATGTCATCCAGGTGTCCATCACATCCAGTTCGCCGGCGAATCCTCCGGGCTGGTTGCGTTGATGCTCGCCGTAGCCGACCGGGACCTCTGACGACGGATCCACCGGCAGGGCATCGTGCGACGGCAGGATCGGCTCGTCGAAAAGGGGATTGCCCTCGCTGTCGAGCGGATACCAGACGGGAATCGGCACCCCGAAGAAGCGCTGGCGTGAGATGAGCCAGTCTCCGCTGAGGCCGCCGACCCAGTTCTCGTAGCGAACCCGCATGAAGTCCGGATGCCAGTCCAGCTGACGGCCCAGCTCGATGAGGCGTTCGCGTAGCCGCTCGTCGCGGGCACCATTGGTGATATACCACTGCCTGGTCGAAACGATCTCCAGGGGGCGGTCGCCCTTCTCAAAGAATTTGACCGGGTGGGTGAGGGGTTTCGGCTCACCGATCAGATCGCCTGATGCCCTCAGCAGTTCGACGATCGATTGCTTCGCTGAGAATACCGTCTTGCCGCCGAGCTCGGCGTATGCTGCCTGTCCCTCGGGTGAGGTGATGGCGTCCGGAGCCTCGACCGAGAGCCGGCCATCGAAACCGATGATCGTACGGTTCGGCAGGTCCAGCTCGCGCCACCAGACGACGTCGGTGACGTCGCCGAACGTACAGATCATGGCGATACCCGTGCCCTTGTCGGGCTGCGCCAGATGATGGGCCAGTACTGGAACCTCGACGTCGAAGAGCGGCGTGCGCACAGTGCTTCCGAACAGAGGCTGATAGCGTTCGTCGTCCGGATGGGCAACCAGGGCCACGCATGCAGGAAGAAGCTCAGGACGCGTGGTCTCGATGTAGACAGGACCGTCGGCGCCGTGGAATGAGACGCGGTGATACGCTCCTGGCTGGTCGCGGTCCTCGAGCTCGGCCTGGGCGACCGCTGTCCGGAAGGTGACGTCCCAGAGTGTCGGTGCCATGGCCTGGTAGGCCTCGCCGCGCTCGATGTTCTTCAGGAATCCCAGCTGGGAGATGCGGAGCGCGTGCTCGCCGATCGTCCGATAGGTCTGGCTCCAGTCGACGGAGAGTCCGAGCGCGCGCCAGAGTGCCTCGAACGCCTTCTCATCTTCGATCGTCAGTCGTTCGCACAGCTCGATGAAGTTGCGGCGCGAAATAGGCCTCTGATCGGCTGCGCGCGAACTCTTGTTGTCGCCTCCCTCGAACGGAGGCACGAATTCGGGGTCGTACGGCAGCGTCGGATCGCACCGGACGCCGTAGAAGTTCTGCACGCGGCGCTCCGTCGGCAGGCCGTTGTCGTCCCAGCCGATCGGGTAGAAAACGTTCTTGCCGCGCATTCGCTTGTAGCGAGCGATCAGGTCGGTGTGCGTGTAACTGAAGACGTGGCCGATGTGTAGAGACCCGGATGCGGTCGGCGGGGGAGTGTCGATCGAGAAGACGGCGTCGCGGTCGTCAGTGTTCACGGCGGCGGCTCGATCGAAGAGGTAGGTACCGTTCTCGCTCCAGCGTGACCCCCATTTCTCTTCGAGGCCTTCGAGTGCGGGCTTGTCGGGAATGGAGTCTGACGGGGGCATGCTGTCCTGCTTCGCTCGATATGTGCGGCACCGAGTCCGGATGGTGCCTGAGTGTGGGATTGCCCTCTAATCTACCGGTAGAATGGGTGCATCTGCTGTGATCCGGCCATCACCGGGGAGCACTCGGAAGAACGATTCGTCCCTGCGAATCAACTAGAACCGAGCGGGTCTGGCCCGTCACAGCCAAGGAACGAGTGGTCGTGCTTTTTCACGCACGACAAGCGGGGTGGTACCGCGACACGGGTGGCCGAGCCTGTGGCGTCCTCGTCTAGACGCAGCGCTCGCCAGGAGAACAATGCCCTACCCCAAGTCGTCAGAGCCCGCATCCCGCCCGTCCGATGACGCGACTGCGTCAGCTCAATCGGTGCCCCCGTCGCCTCGCTTCCCGGAGGTCGAAGAGGGGGTGCTCGCCTTCTGGAAGGCTGACGACACGTTCGCGAAGTCGGTGGCGAATCGTGAGGGTTGCGAGGAATGGGTCTTCTACGACGGACCTCCTTTCGCGAACGGTCTTCCCCATTACGGCCACCTGCTGACCGGATACGCGAAGGACGTCTTTCCGAGATTCCAGACGATGCGCGGCAAGAAGGTCGACCGCCGATTCGGCTGGGACACGCACGGTCTCCCCGCTGAGCTGGAGGCGGAACGACAGCTCGGTATCACCGACAAGAGCCAGATCGAAGAGATGGGGATCGCCGAATTCAACCAGGCGGCGCGTGATTCGGTCCTGAGATACACCCGGGAGTGGCGGGAGTATGTGACCCGCCAGGCGCGCTGGGTGGACTTCGACAACGCGTACAAGACGCTGGATACCACCTACATGGAATCGGTGATCTGGGCGTTCAAAACGCTTCACGACAAAGGGCTCGCCTACGAGGGCTATCGGGTCCTCCCGTATTGCTGGCACGATCAGACCCCGCTCTCGAACCACGAGTTGCGGATGGACGACGACGTCTACAAGATGCGCCAGGATCAGACCGTCACCGTGACGTTTCCGCTCACCGGAGTGAAAGCGGAGTCGCTCGGGCTGACGGCGGTGCGCGCGCTGGCTTGGACGACGACGCCCTGGACCCTCCCGACGAACCTTGCGCTCGCGGTCGGACCCACGATTGACTACGCGATCGTGCCCGCCGGTCCGCTGGGCGCGGCGGACGGGCTCGGCAGCCCCGAGCACGAGGATTTCGGTGCGGAGTATTTGCTGGCGCATGGTCTGGTCGGCTCCTACGCCAAGGATCTCGGTTACGAGAGCGCCGAGGCCGCACTCGCTGCCGTCTCTCGCACTGTTCGGGGTTCCGAGCTGGAAGACGTGACTTACGACCGGCTCTGGGATTTCTTCGCCGACACGGAAACGTACGGAACAGATCGCGCGTGGCGGATCCTCGTCGACGACTACGTCACGGTCGAGGAAGGCACGGGGATCGTGCACCAGGCGCCCGCATACGGTGAGGATGACCAGCGGGTCTGCGATGCCGCCGGGATCCCGACCATCATCTCCGTCGATGACGGCGCGCGCTTCCTCCCCTCCGTCGATCCGGTGGCAGGTTTGCAGGTGTTCGAGGCGAACAGGCCGTTGACGCGCCTATTGCGCGATGCGGGCCGTCTCCTGAGGCAGGCGAGTTACGAGCACTCGTATCCGCATTGCTGGCGTTGCCGGAATCCTTTGATCTACAAGGCCGTGTCGAGCTGGTTCATCCGAGTCACGGACTTCCGCGACCGGATGGTCGAGTTGAATCAGGAGATCACCTGGGTGCCGGAGAACGTCAAGGACGGGCAGTTCGGAAAATGGCTTTCCGGTGCACGGGACTGGTCGATCTCTCGGAACCGGTACTGGGGTTCGCCGATTCCGGTCTGGAAGAGCGACGATCCCGCCTACCCGCGGATCGACGTCTACGGCTCGCTCGACGAGCTGGAGACGGACTTCGGCGTGCGGCCGGACGATCTCCACCGGCCGTACATCGATCAGCTCACCCGTCCGAATCCCGACGATCCGACGGGCCGGTCGACGATGCGCCGGATTCCCGATGTACTGGATGTCTGGTTCGATTCCGGATCGATGCCGTTCGCGCAGGTCCACTACCCATTCGATAATCGCGACTGGTTCGATACCCACAATCCTGCCGACTTCATCGTCGAGTACATCGGGCAGACGCGCGGATGGTTCTACCTGCTGCACGTGCTGGCGACTTCGCTGTTCGATCGGCCGGCCTTCAAGAACGTGATCAGCCACGGCATCGTGCTCGGCAGCGATGGTCAGAAGATGTCGAAGTCGCTGCGGAACTACCCGGACGTGAACGAGGTGTTCGAGCGCGACGGGTCCGACGCGATGCGCTGGTTCCTGATGTCCAGTTCGGTGCTTCGCGGCGGGAACCTGATCGTGACCGAGGAGGGGATCCGGGAAGGTGTCCGCCAGGTCCTGCTGCCGCTGTGGAGCACCTGGTATTTCTTCTCCCTCTATGCCAACGCGTCGCGATCCCAGCATGCGGATGCCGGATACGACGCCGTCTGGCGCACCGACTCCTCGGATGTCCTCGACCGGTATGTGCTCTCGAAGACCCGCGATCTGATCGAAGCGGTGACGGGAGACCTCGAGGAGCTGGACAGCACGCTCGCTGCCGCGAAGCTCCGGGATTTCGCCGACGTCCTCACGAATTGGTATGTCCGGCGTTCGCGTGAGCGGTTCTGGGCCGGCGTCGCCGAGGACGGCACCGGCGCTGAGGCGTTCGATACCCTGTACACCGTGCTCGAAACGGTCTCGCGGGTCGCCGCGCCGCTCCTTCCTCTCGTGACCGAGAGGATCTGGAAGGACTTGACCGGGGGAGAGAGCGTCCATCTGACCGATTGGCCCGACGCGGGGTTGTTCCCATCCGACCCCGGTCTGGTCGAAGCGATGGACGCGATCCGGTTGATAAGTTCGAGTGCTTTGTCGCTGCGCAAGCAGTCCGGCCTGCGCGTGAGATTGCCTCTCGCAGGACTGACGGTCGTCACCGAGCGGACCGACACGCTTGCGGAGTTCGAGGGGATCCTCCGCGACGAGCTGAACGTCAAGAACGTCCGCTTCGTCGAGCTGGAAGAATCCAGCGCGTCCGAGTTCGGCGTGACGCGAAAATTGACGGTGAACGCCCGGGTTGCCGGACCGCGGCTCGGTAAGGCGGTGCAACAGGTCATCCAGGGCGCTCGATCGGGGGATTGGACCGACGAAGACGGCACCGTGGTCGTCGCGGGCACTGCGATGCAGCCGGGTGAGTACGAACTGGTGCTGGAGGCGGCATCGACCGACGACGGAGAAGGACCCGCGCTGGCGCTGCTACCAGGTGGAGGATTCATCCTCCTGGACACCGCGATCTCGCCGGAGCTGCGGGACGAGGGTCTGGCCCGGGATGTCGTCCGCGCCGTTCAGGACACGCGCAAGGCGGGGGGGTTGCAGGTCAGCGACCGGATCAGGCTGGCGCTGGTGTTCCTCGAGGAGGATGACGCGAGGGCGGTCCGATCGGCGGTCGGTGTCGATATCGCGGGTGAGACATTGGCGACGCGATTCACTGTGCACGGCCCAGGTGACAACGCGGATCTGGACGACTTCTCACGACAGTCCCCGGTCGAATGGCTGACCGCGGTGACCGGATGGGACGCTGCGTTCTTCCAGGATGTGTCACGGGACACATTCGCGACGAAGGGGCGGTTTATTGTGGCCCTGGGACGGGCCGACGGGAGCATCGATGTCTGAGGATGAAATCGACGACGAGTTCGCGGAGGCGGGCGACGCCGTGTACTCGCGCCTGCTCGAGCGTCTTGGCGAAGCGAGCCCGCAGCCGCGGTTGTGGCCGACGCGGCGGGCGCTCGAACTTCTCGGCGACCCTCAGCGGTCCTACCCGATCATCCACATCACCGGCACCAACGGCAAGACGAGTACGAGCCGGATCGCGGAGAGCATCCTTCGCGCGTACGGGCTTCGGACGGGACTCTTCACGAGCCCGCATCTCGAAAGGTTCAATGAGCGGATCGTGATCGACGGGGTGTCGATCACGAACGAGGCGCTCGCACGGAACTGGAACGACATCGAGCCTTATCTCGAGATCGTGGATGCCGAATGCATCGAGCGCAATGAGCCGAGACTCACCTTCTTCGAAGCGATGACCGTGCTCGCGTATGCGTGCTTCGCCGATGCACCTGTCGACGTCGCGGTGATCGAGGTCGGAATGGGTGGTGAGTGGGACTCGACGAACGTGGGCGATGGACAGGTCGAGGTGATCACACCGATCTCGCTCGATCATATGAACCGTCTCGGATCGACCGTCACCGAGATCGCGAAGACGAAGTCGGGGATCATCAAACCCGCGACGGCTGTCGTCAGCGCCTCTCAAGTGCCAGAGGCGCTGGTCGAACTGCAGCACGCCGCCGAGCTGACCGAATCGACGCTCGCCGTCCAGGGCACGGATTTCGATGTTGCTTCGGTCGCAGTCGCAGTCGGCGGTCAGCTCATCACGGTCAAAGGGCTCGCCGGCACCTATTCCGAGCTTTTCCTTCCGCTGTACGGCGATCACCAAGCCCAGAACGCTGCGGTCGCGATCGCCTCGGTCGAGTCGTTCCTCGGCGGCGGCATGCAGCCGCTGCAGCAGAGCCTCGTCGAGGAGGGCCTGGCGAGCGCGACCTCCCCGGGGCGACTTCAGCTCATCGGAGTGGATCCCACGATCCTCGTCGATGCGGCTCACAATCCGAGCGGCGCGGAAACACTTGCTGCTGCGATCCGTTCCTACTTCGACTTCTCCGGTGTCGCCGTCGTCCTCGGGATACTCGCCGACAAGGACGCAGTGGGGATCATCCGCGCGCTCAGCCCGATTGCGTCGGTCTTTCTGGTGACGCAGTCCACCTCAGAGCGCGCGATTCCGGCGGGGCAGCTGGCGGCGCTGGTCGCGGCGACCACCGGCCGAACCGATGTCGAAATCTATGAGGAGCCGATCGACGCATTCGAAAGTGCCCGTGCCTGGGCAGCCGAGGCAGATGGCCGCGCCGTGCTGGCGACAGGATCGATCACCCTCGTCGGCGAAGCCATCACGATAGCCGACGATCGTGCTTGGAAAGAGAAGTGACGATGACTGACGCGCAGCATCCCGCGGCCGGACCCGGCCGCGTACGACCGCCGCGGACTGCGATTCAGGATCTTGGCTCGATCGTGCTGGGCTTCGAGCTGGTCGTGGTCTTCCTCGGAGCGCTCGTCCTGTTCGGGCTGAAAGCGCTGCCCGCCCCTGTCGCGCTGATCGGGGGAGCGGCGTGCGTGGTGGCCATGGGGCTGACCATCCCCCTCCTCAAGTATCGGTGGGCGGTGGGCGTCGGCTGGGTGCTCCAGGCGTTGATCGTCGCCGCAGGGTTTCTCGTACCGGCCTTCTTCATTGTGGGAGCTATCTTCGCGGGCCTATGGGCTTACTGCATGATCACCGGGGCGCGACTGGAACGCGCCAAGCGCGTCGCCCGCGCGAATCAGACCGAACATCCGTCCGACCATTCCGAAAGTTGAAGGAGCATCGATGCCAGCACATGACGAGAACCGAGTCGAGGAGACCCTCGTTCTGGTGAAGCCCGACGGGGTCGCCCGCAACCTGACCGGGGAGATCCTGCGGCGTATCGAGGCGAAAGGGTATTCACTCGTCGACCTCAAGATGGTCCAAGCCGACCGCGATCTCCTCGCCGCACACTACGAAGAGCACCAGGGCAAGCCGTTCTACGAACCGCTGGTCGAATTCATGGAGAGCGGCCCGATCGTCGCCATCCGCGTGGCAGGCAACCGTGTGATCGAGGGCTTCCGTTCGCTTGCCGGCGCAACAGACCCGACGCTGGCGACCCCGGGAACCATTCGCGGGGATCTGGCCCGCGACTGGGGTCTCAGCGTGCAGCAGAACCTGGTGCACGGCAGCGATTCACGTGAATCGGCGTCGCGCGAGCTCGCACTCTGGTTCTAGGGGCCGCACCGTTCGAACGGCGACGGCGTCAGAGCCGATGCAGCCAGTCGAGCTGAACCTGTGCGATGACGGCCACCACCACATAGCTGCAGAGCGTGATCAGCGGCACCCAGGAATAGAAGAATCTGGCGCGTCTGCGGATAGATTCCGGCACGGGAATATGGCCCTCTTTGAGGTTGTAGAGGGTGATCGCCCAAAAGGTCGGGATGGTGACCGACCAAGTCAGCATGCAGAACGGGCAGAGCACGTCGAGGACGGCGACGCTCGTGTAGATGAGGAAGATGACCAGCGCCAGTGCGCCGACCACCCCGAGGTTGAAGAGCAACCAGAACCAGCGCTCCAGTCGCGGAGCCGCGAAGATCGCCGCACCCATCGCGATTGCGGCCGTCCAGCCGGACAGCCCGAGAATGGGGTTCGGGAAGCCCAGCAGCGATCCCTGCCAGGAGAGCAGGTTCTTGCTGCAGCCGACCAGGACGCTCACATTGCACGACAGCTGGGCGTTGGGATTCGCCGCGACTGCGAACTTGTCGAGGGTGAGTTCGAAGGCGGCATAGAAGCCGATAATGCCGGCCACGATGAAAAATACCGCGAGGGCAATAGGACGTTTAGCCTGTTGGGTCAGCGACACAACTCGGATTATGGCATAGCGCACTGCGGATAGGAGGTGCGTCGGTCCGGTGCCGTTGCGGGAATCATGCGATAATCAAAGTGTGAGTTTGCCGAGCCGCGCTCGGTGAAGACTACGAAGAAGGCTTGAGGAACGACACAACGTTCCGAGCGGCCGGTCAGGGCGACCGGCCAGAAACAGACCAATGCGGTACAGCCAGAGCCACCGAGCCGGCTGGACCCTTACAGATGTAGCGGGAGGACGCGAAGCGTCGCTCGCACCAGAGAGTAACCCGGCGGGTGGCGCGGCCTCCGGCCCGGTCGAGGAGTGCACCAGAAATGGTGGAAAAAGAAGAAAATGGCAAACGTAGTCGACTATTCGGGATCCGGAAGGGACGCAAGAGCGTAACCAGCGATTCCCCGGCTTCGTCGATCGACTCGTCGGTGTCGCCGACTCAGGACGAGGTGGCCATGCCGCCTGCGCCTGTCGGAGTTCCGTCGGTCGACGATGCGACTGAGACCGGGCGCCGGGCGACCGGAAACGAAACGCTGTCGTCCGTTGCAGGACTCGATCACGTCGAGAAGCTTCCGGAACCGATCGTCGGCAGCGGCCGGGTCGGGCCGCGCATGAGCGACGCTGCTGAACCGGAGGACACGGAGGACGTGAGGCGTCCCACATCTCCTGGTCTTCCCGCGACATCCATCCTGTTCCAGGCGCCCGATATTCCGCCGCTTCCGCCACTGCCCCAGGGCGGCCGGATGGACGACGGCGACGAGGCGCCCAACGTCAGGAGGCGTGCTCGCCGCCGTTCGGGCGAAGAAGCACGTCCGGGCACCGACGATCCCGCGAACACCGTGGTCAAGGTGAGGACTCCGAAAGAGCCGGAGTTGATCACCGAACCTCAGCGGATCAAGGGGTCGACCCGGCTTGAGGCGAAGAAGCAGCGTCGCAGGGACGGCCGTGATGCTGGGCGACGTCGTCCCGTGATCACCGAGGCCGAATTCCTGGCGCGACGTGAGGCTGTGGATCGCCAGATGGTCGTCCGTTCACGCGACGGCAGGATCCAGATCGGCGTCCTTGAGGACAAGGTGCTGGTCGAGCACTATGTGGCGAAGTCCCAGGAAGCATCGCTGATCGGGAACGTCTATCTCGGTCGAGTCCAGAATGTGCTTCCGAGCATGGAGGCCGCGTTCGTCGACATCGGCCGCGGTCGTAACGCGGTGCTGTATTCGGGCGAGGTCGACTGGGAGGCCGCGGAGACCGGCAACCAGGCCCGGCGCATCGAGCTCGCCCTGAAGCCGGGTGACAAGGTGCTGGTTCAGGTGACGAAGGACCCGGTCGGCCACAAGGGCGCGCGCTTGACCAGCCAGGTCTCGCTTCCGGGGCGCTATCTCGTGTACGTGCCGAACGGCTCGATGAACGGAATCAGCCGCAAGCTTCCCGACACCGAGCGCTCTCGTCTGAAGAAGATCCTCAAGGAGGTTCTGCCGGACAACGTCGGCGTGATCGTCCGCACCGCTGCGGAGGGTGCTACGGAGGAACAGCTCACCGTCGACGTCAGCCGTCTACGTGCACAGTGGGAAGCCATCAGCAAGCAGGTCGAGACTGTGCAGGCGCCCGCGCTTCTGCACAGTGAACCCGATCTGCTGATCAAGATCGTCCGGGATGTCTTCAACGAGGACTTCCAGAAGATGATCATCGCCGGCCAGGATGCCAAAGCGACGATCGAGACATACCTCTCGCAAGTCGCACCGGATCTGCTGGATCGGGTCGAGGAGTACTCGGGTTCGCGCGACGCGTTCGACGAGTTCCGGATCACAGAACAGATCGAGAAGGCGCTCGACCGCAAGGTCTGGCTGCCGTCCGGGGGATCGCTGGTGATCGACCGCACCGAAGCGATGACGGTGGTCGATGTGAACACCGGCAAGTTCGTCGGGAGCGGCGGAAACCTCGAGGAGACGGTTACCAAGAACAACCTCGAAGCCGCTGAGGAGATCGTGCGCCAGCTTCGGCTTCGCGACATCGGCGGCATCATCGTGGTCGACTTCATCGATATGGTCCTGGAATCGAACCGCGACTTGGTGCTTCGCCGCTTGGTCGAATGCTTGAGCCGGGACCGGACGAAGCATCAGGTCGCCGAGGTGACGTCCCTGGGGCTCATCCAGATGACACGGAAGAAGCTCGGCCTCGGCCTTCTCGAGACCTTCAGCGAACCCTGCGAGGTGTGTGCAGGCCGCGGCGTGATCGTGCATCACGATCCGGTCGTCAAGCACCGTAGCGCACCACAGCCGGTGGCCGACCGGAGACGGGGCCGAGGCGGCCAGCAGAACGGCGAGGCGTCGAAACAGGCGCTGAGCAACGCGGCGACCCATGCGATCACCGACGATGCGAAGAACGCGCTTGCGCAGATCGCAGCGAGCACACTGGCTCACACGGGGCACCACGACGGCTCCACGGAGTCCACTTCGGCTGCCGGACTCGATCCGAACCGCTCAGACCAGAACACGGCGGCGGCCATCGAAGGCCAAGCATCGAGCGAGGCGGCCGCGAACGCCTCCGACGGCAATCGATCAGACGACACGCGAGGCGGCGCCCCCCAGGGTGAGCGCTCCAAGCGTTCCAGGTCGTCGCGTGGCGGACAGGGCTCGAGGAGGAACAGGCGGTCAGAGGACGAGAGGAGTTCCGCAGGGAGCTCCGA